>ERZ1643247.3955-NODE-3955-length-10025-cov-10.136710_pt1 | contig 10025 bp, 7 predicted proteins | sample MGYA00579264_ERZ1643247 | MGnify/ENA primary metagenome ERZ1643247 (study PRJEB29033, sample SAMEA4952262) | chicken gut metagenome | biome: Broiler Chicken; feature: Gastrointestinal Tract; material: Caecum | place: Ireland | collected 2018 | study: Broiler... | reverse complement strand
CAGGCGCGCGGCTGTTGCCGCAGGCAAAACCCGCGCGCCTTAAACTTTACCTTTTTGCACAACAATATAATATTAATTTATATCTAATATAAGTTTAAACAATATTTCTATACCGTTTTTTATGGTGCGCCCGCCCCGCCGCACGTTCGCGCGGGGCGACGTCCGGCATATAAATCAGTCAATCTTTTTTTGGAGGATATAAATTTATGTTGACCTGGACAACATGGCTCCTCATAGGCGCGGCTCTCGTCTTTTTAATGCAGTGCGGCTTCGCAATGGTAGAGACGGGCTTCACCAGGGCCAAAAACACCGGCAATATTCTCTTCAAGAATTTTGTCGACTTCTGTATCGGCACCGTCTGCTTCCTCTTTTTAGGTTACGGCCTGATGCTCGGCATGGATTACCTGGCAGGTTTCATCGGCGTTCCCAATCTCGATATCTTCACCTGCTTCGATACGCTCTTCCACGGCGATCCTGCTTCTGCCGAATATGCAACGGCAATAAGCACGGCGGCAAACTTTACGTTCAATCTTGTGTTCTGCGCCACCGCGGCGACCATAGTATCCGGCGCAATGGCAGAGCGCACCCGTTTCCTCGCTTACTGCATATACTCGGCGCTGATCTCTCTCGTTGTATATCCTATAGAGGCAGGCTGGGTATGGAATTCCCAGGGCTGGCTTGCAGGGCTCGGCTTTATCGACTTCGCGGGCTCGGGCGCAATACACTCGGTGGGCGGCACGGCATCGCTCATCGGCATAATCTTCGTCGGCGCGCGCATAGGCAAGTTCGAGCGCGACGAAAACGGCAAAGTGGTAAAGGTGAACGCCATACAGGGCCACAACATGACGATAGGCGCCCTCGGCGTACTGCTCCTCTGGTTCGGTTGGTACGGTTTCAACGGCGCCGCCGCAACCGAAACGGGCCAGCTTGCAAGGGTATTCGTAACAACTACCATAGCTCCTTCGGTCGCATTGCTCGTCGCCATGATCTACACATGGATACGCAATAAAAAGCCCGACCTTGTGATGAGCATGAACGCAACGCTTGCCGGCCTCGTCGGCGTGACGGCGGGTTGCTCCAACGTCGATATAATCGGCGCTCTCGTGATTGGCGTCGTATCAGGTTTCCTCGTTATGGGCGCGACATGGCTTTTAGAGCATGTGCTTCACCTCGACGACTGCGTCGGCGCCGTGCCCGTGCATTTTGCAAACGGTATCTGGGGCATAATAGCCGTCGGCCTGTTCGACGTAGACGACGGCCTCTTCTATTCGGGCAACGCGTCCCTCCTCGGAGTGCAGTGCCTCGGTATAATAACCATTCTCGCGTGGACTGCCGTTTGCATGACGATATTCTTCGCGGCAATCAAATATATCCCCGTAATGATAAAGTACAAAACCGTCAACCCCGCGGAAGTGACTGCGTATGCCGGAACGTGGAACGGCCTCCGCTGCAATGCGGAAGAGGAGCTCGTCGGTCTCGATATCAGCGAGCACGGCCTCACTTCGTCCTATCCCGATTTTGTTCCCTCCATTCCTTCGTACGACGGCGAGGGTGAAAACGTCGATATTTCGGGCGTTGTGCCTGCGTCTATCGACCTTGCCCCTGCAAACGAGACCAAGTATACCAAGGTCACTGTAATAACAGGGCAGGATAAATTCCTTACCTTGAAGGATGCGATGGCCAAGATAGGAGTGACCGGCATGACCGTTACCAACGTAATGGGGTGCGGCACGCAGGCAGGCAAGACGGGCCAGTACAGAGGCGTTAAAACTACCATGCGTCTCATCCCCAAGGTGCAGGTTGAAATCGTCGTAAGCACGGTGGATCCCAAGCTGGTAGTCGCAGTCGCGCAGAAGGTGTGCGACGACGGCAAGTACGGCGCAGGCAAGATATTTGTATCGGGCATTGAAAACGTAATGCGCGTGCGCACCGGCGAGACGGGTATAGACGCGCTCACCAACGAGCCCGAACCTGCGACTGTAAAATAAATATGCCCGCATGCGGTTTTAAAGTTTAAGACCGCACGGGGCGATGGATTTGCTCACCCAGCTCTCTCATAGATACAAAGAAGAGTCCGCAGACCGGAAGGCCTGCGGACTCCTCTTTTTGCGGTCAAAAGTTTATCGTCTCCTGTCTGCGGATGAAAGTCCGGCAGTGCAAAGTTTTGCGTGAATGGCGCCGTGTACTGTCAGCGGGTTGCATAATAAATGTAAAATCGGCAGCGGATTTGTTGAAAAATGTTGACTTTTTGCGGGGGGGGGGAATATAGATATATTCATAAAGGAGGCAAAAAATGAAGAAAGTATTTTTAGCGGTTGCCGCGATAGCGGCGGCGGCAAGCATGGCGGTCGGGATGGCCGGATGCAGCAACGGACTTTCGGCCTATGAAATAGCGGTTGAACACGGATTTCAGGGCACGGAGGAGGAATGGCTGGAATCGCTGCGAGGCGAGGACGGTCAGGACGGCCAGGACGGACAGGACGGCCAGGACGGACAAGACGGACAGGACGGCGAGGACGGACAGGACGGACAGGACGGCCAGGACGGACAAGACGGACAGGACGGCGAGGACGGGCAGGACGGACAGGACGGAGCTAACGGCAGGCCGGGAGCCGACGGCGAGGACGGCGTAGGCATAGAGGATATAACATACCGCTATGAATACAGCGCCGAGGACGGATGTTTCTATACGGTGATAGAGTTCCATCTCACCGACGGGACGACAAAGGAAGTGAAGATTCCCGGAAGCGAGGCCGCACCCGGAACGACATATGAGGCGGCCACTACGGAAGAGGCGGTCGATCTCTATAGAAACGGCGTTGAAAATTGACGACCGTCCCATGTTGGGTTATTTCAACAGCACATTGTTTGACGGTATCGTGTTTGACGGTTGTACGTTCGTAATGGGAAATAACAGCAATGTTATTGCCGGTTCGCTCACAATCAAAAACAGTACCTTTGATTTCAGTAATACTACAGAGAATATGGCAGGTAACGCGCTCAATGTTTATGCGCAGGACGGTGAAATGGTGTTTACCGGCAATACGTTTATCTTCAATCGCGACGGACAGCGCGGCCTTAACCTCACTTGGGCTGATTGGGCATCAGGCAACTATGATGCGACTCAGGTCACTTTTACCGGCAATGTCTTTGAAGGAGTTGCCAGTAGTGAAGCTGTCAGGATCGTTGCGACGACCGGATATTGGACCGGCTATGACGAGGCGCAGCTTGAAGCTGATAATGATCTCAATGGCGGAGAAATCGTTATAGTAACAGATTAAATATGCGTTTTGCAGTCTACGCATCGCATGAAACTTTATATAAAAGCTCACGCATTGTTCGTGAGCTTTTATTTTGTGTAAAATATAATTGCACATATTTTTTATTGCCTTTACAAAACGCATTGAGGCGTGATATAATTTTTCTGTAAATTCTGCATAAACTTTTCGGAGAGAGAAATGGGCGGAAAAGGTAAACTTAAAAGGCGGTTCAATGCGCTTAAGGAATATGGTGTAAACCTCATTGCATTGAGCATACTCACGGGCCTCTTTTCGGGCGCGGTGGTGACGCTTTACAACATAGTCACGGGCATAGGGGAGGAGGTTTCGGCCGAGCTGTATGCAAAAATCGTGCAAAATCCCGCGTTTATACCCCTGTTGTTTCTGGGCTTGTCTGCGGGCGCGCTTGTCATAGGCACGGCCACCCGCCTCATTCCTATGATACGTGGCAGCGGCGTGCCGCAGATAGAGGGTGCGGCGCGCGGCATACTGCATTTCAAGTGGTACGCCGTAATGTGCTCGATGTTCGCCGCGTCGGTGCTGTGCGTATTCATGGGCCTGCCCGCGGGCAGCGAGGGGCCATCGTTGCAGATAGGCGGCTGTGCGGGCGACGCCGTGGGCACGACGTTCAGGCGCTCTTTAATGGTGCGCAGGCTGCAGATAGCTGCAGGCGCTTCGGCAGGTCTTGCGGCGGCATTCAATGCACCCGTAACAGGTCTTGTGTTTGCCATGGAAGAGGCTTTCCGCTCCTTTTCGGCGCAGGTGTTCACCTGCTCGGCGATAAGCGTGCTCGTCTCAGTCACCGTGCGCAACCTCATGCGCTCCGCCATGGGCTTTTCGGCGGGCTTTACATTTACCGCATTTCAATTTTCGCCCATGGAGCCCATGGGATATTTGTACACGGCCGTCGCCGCCCTGTGCGCGGCTCTCCTCGGCGTGGCTTTCTATCACCTCATGCTGCTCTGCCGCAGAGGCTTAAGCAAAATAACATTTTTCAAAGGCGCGGGCAGGTATATAATTCCCTTCTTCGCCGCTGGCGCGTTCGGCCTCATATCGGTGTACGCCATGGGCGGCGGGCACGAATTTATCCAGTCTCTCGGTTCCCTTCACGAGGGCGAGTTTGAAAGGATTTTCGGCATATCTGTGGCGGCCACGCTTGCAATAGTCGTGGCGATGCGTTTTATCTCCACCGTGCTCGCCGTCGGCTGCGGCATGCCGTACGGCATATTCGTGCCCGTGCTCGCCACGGGCGCGGGCCTCGGCGCGCTTCTGTGCGCAGGGTTTGAAAGCGCGGGCATGGACGCTTCCATGGCCGATTATATAATAATCATAACCATGGCTGCATACTTTACTACCGTGGTGCGCGCGCCGATCACAGGGCTTGTGATGATATTTGAATTTACCGGCCAGTTTCAGAGCCTGCTGCCCGCCCTCCTCGGAGTGGGCATAGGTTATATCGTGGGCGAGCTCTTCCGCACTCAGTCGGTGTTTGAAAAGTGTCTGGAGCTCATCGTTCACGATCAGCGGATCAGGGAGGGGGCCGAAAAGCGCAGGGTGTGCCTTGCGGTGGAGGAGGGCTCCTATGCCGACGGCCGCAGCATACGCTCGGTGCTGTGGCCCGCGGGCGGCGTCGTCACCGAAGTGGAGGGGGCGCAGGGCGGGCGCTTCGTCCCCGACGGCAAGACGATATTGAAGGCGGGGGATAAGATAACTTTCGAATGCGTGGCCGCCTCCGAAGAGGATGTAAAAAATTACCTTGCGGACATCGTGGGTGAGCCCGACGGGAAATAAACTGCAACATATGATGTGCGCGCGGGGGTGCAATATCGCCCCCGCGCGCTTTTCGTGCCTCATTCATGTGTTCAACTATAATTTCAGCTTATATTTTATATTAATTTTAACGAACGCTCTTTAGCATGGTAAATTGCCTTTGACAAACATTTACGCTTGACTTAAAGTGTCGTTTTTTATATAATAACAAAGGACTGTAAAAGCGGACATATCCGCGTTTTAAAGCGCCGCGCGGCGCGGGCTGCGCCTTTGGGGGCCGCTTTGAGCGGCGGCGTATATATCATTTTTGCGGGACCTTTCCCGCGGTGGAGCACACATGTTTACGTCGGAAAACGGATTACAACTTAATGAGGGAGAAGTAAGGATACCTTCGGGCTGCGCCGTGAGCGCCATAATAGACAGGAGCGGCAGGCCCATGACGGGCGAAAAGATAATACGCTCTATCGCCACCATGCACGACAGGTCCAACGGTCTCGGCGGCGGCTTTGCGGGCTACGGTATTTATCCCGACTATAAGGACTACTATGCTTTCCATCTGTTTTTTGACAGCCGTACCGCAAGAAAGGAGACCGAGGACTACCTCGCCGCCCACTTCGAGGTGGTGTATTCCTCCGAGATGAAGACGCGCAAAGTTAAGGGCATCCACGGCGAGCCGCTCATATTCCGCTACTTTTTATATCCTCTCTCCAAGCGCCTTGCGAACTCGCTTTTGGACGAGGAACAGTATGTGGTAAAGTGTGTAAACAAAATTAATACCGACATAAAGGGCGCGTTCGTATTCTCCAGCGGCAAGAATATGGGCATATTCAAGGGCGTAGGCTTCCCCGAAGATATCGGCAGGTTCTACCTTTTAGACGAGGAGTACGAGGGGTATATGTGGACCAGTCACGGCCGCTATCCCACGAACACTCCCGGCTGGTGGGGCGGCGCGCATCCCTTCGGACTTTTGTCTTATTCGGTAGTGCATAACGGCGAGATATCTTCATACGACGCCAACCGCCGCTACATAGAGATGTTCGGCTATAAATGCAATCTGCAGACAGATACCGAGGTAATAACCTATGTAATAGACTTTCTCCTGAGGGTCAAAGGCCTCACGCTCGAGGAGGTGGCAAAGGTGATATCGGCCTCCTTCTGGTCGACTATAGACGACAAAAGCGAGGACGAAAAGCGCCAGGAGATATTCCTCCGCAAGGCCTTCCCGTCCCTTCTCATAAACGGCCCCTTCTCTATAATCTTCGGCTTCGACGGCGGCCTTATGGCGCTCAACGACAGATTGAAACTCCGTTCCATGGTGTGCGCAGAAAAAGGCGACCTTGCTTTCGTTTCATCGGAGGAGTGCGGCATAAGAGTGATCGAGCCCGAGCTCGACAGTATCTTTGCGCCCGCGGGCGGCCAGCCCGTCATTTATACCCTGCGCGAAGGAGTGATAAGATGATGGATATGTTTATTCCCTCCGAGTACGAGGTCGTGCGCAACGCCGACCTGTGCATAGGCTGCAGGGTGTGCGAAAGGCAGTGCGCCAACGAGGTGCACAAGTTCGATAAAGACCTCGGCAAGATGATTGCCGACAGCACCAAGTGCGTAAACTGCCACCGCTGCGTGTGCCTGTGCCCTACGCATGCGCTCAAGATCGTCAAGAGCGACGACACATACAAACTCAACTATAACTGGCCGGTGAGGGCCATGAACGAGGTGTACAGACAGGCCGCGACGGGCGGCGTTCTGCTCTCGTCCATGGGCAATCCCGCCGAAAATCCGATATATTTCAATAAAATTCTCGTAAACGCCTCGCAGGTGACCAACCCGCCCATAGACCCTCTCCGCGAGCCTATGGAGACCACCGTCTACCTCGGCAAAAAGGACGTGGAGATAAAGAGGGACGCGCAAGGCAGGCTTAAGGACACACTGCCCCCGCAGCTCAAGCTCACAACGCCCATAATGTTTTCTGCGATGAGCTACGGCTCGATCTCCTACAACGCGCACGAGTCATTGGCGCGCGCCGCCGAGGAGCTGGGCATATACTATAACACGGGCGAGGGCGGACTGCACACCGATTTCTATAAATACGGCAATAATACGATAGTGCAGGTGGCTTCTGGCAGATTCGGCGTGCACGAGCAGTATCTGAAGACGGCCGCCGCCATAGAGATAAAGATGGGCCAGGGCGCAAAGCCCGGCATAGGCGGGCATCTGCCCGGGATGAAGATCTCCGACGACGTCTCAAAGACGAGGATGATACCAAAGGGAGTGGACGCAATTTCGCCCGCGCCCCATCACGATATATATTCGATAGAGGACTTGAGGCAGCTCATATACAGCCTCAAAGAGGCAACAGCCTACACAAAACCCGTGATAGTAAAGGTGGCCGCCGTGCATAACGTGGCGGCAATAGCCTCGGGCATTGCCAGAAGCGGCGCCGATATCATTGCGATAGACGGCTTCCGCGGCGGCACGGGCGCCGCTCCCACACGGATTCGCGACAACGTGGGCATTCCCATCGAACTCGCCCTCGCGCAGGTCGACGAGAGATTGCGCCAGGAGGGCATACGCGACAGCGTTTCGATAGTAGTGGGCGGCTCAATACACTCCAGCTCCGACGTGGTAAAGGCCATAGCGCTGGGCGCTGATGCGTGCTACATAGCCACCGCCGCCGTTCTTGCGCTCGGTTGTCACCTCTGCCGCAGCTGCCATGCGGGCAAGTGCAATTGGGGCATAGCCACCCAGCGGCCGGATTTGGTAAAGCGCCTGAATCCCGATATCGGCAAAGAGCGCCTCGTAAATTTAGTGCATGCCTGGACTCATGAGATCCAGGAAATGATGGGCGGCATGGGCATAAACTCCATAGAGGCCCTCCGCGGCAACAGACTGATGTTGCGCGGCGTGGGGCTCAACGAGACGGAGCTTAGAATACTCGGTATCAAACACGCGGGAGAATGATTTTTGCGGGCAAAAATCATTCTCCGGGTCCGCCAAACTTCATATAAGCGTCGCATTACTTTGTCGCCGTTACGGCTTCGTTCAGTCACTTACGCCTAAATAAGTTCCTTCACGACTTCCGCCGGCTCCGCGTACTGCTCGCTTCTATGAAGTTATTAATTGCTTGATTATAATGCGGTGGATATTTGAATAATTGCGGCATATTGCCGCATGTGTTGGCATTAGACCCTTTGTTAGAGAGCCAAAGGGAAGAATATAAATTCAAGGATCATTAAATTATGTTGACAAGTATCTGTGGTATCAACTGGGGCGATGAAGGCAAGGGCAGGATGGTAGACCTTCTTTCCCGCGACTTCGACATTGTGTGCCGTTATCAGGGCGGAAACAACGCCGGGCACACGGTCATCAACGAAAAGGGTAAGTTCATTCTAAACCTGCTTCCCTCGGGCATTCTGCGCGAGGACGTGGTAAACGTACTCGGCTGCGGCATGGTCATCGATCTGAAGCATCTCTGCGGCGAGATCGAAAGACTGAGGGACGCGGGCATAAAAATCACGCCCGAAAATCTTAAAATAAGCGACAAGGCCGTGATCACCATGCCCTACAACGTTCTGCAGGACGTGATGGAGGAAGACAGGCTTTCAAAGGCTACGGGCAAACCCTACGGCTCTACCCGCCGCGGCATTGCGCCCGTGTATGCCGACAAATACATGAAAAAGGCCTTCCGCATGGGCGAACTTTTAAATACCAAGCTCATGTTCAAGCGCCTGCCCGATATAGTTGCGTGGAAGAACCTCACCGTCACCGCCTACGGCTACGATCCCGTCAAGGTCGAGGATATGATAGATTATTTCATGACCTACGGCGAGCCTTTAAAGGAGTTTGTCACCGATACGGGCGTGTATCTGAACAATGCCAACAAGGCGGGCAAGAATATCATGTTCGAGGCCCAGCTGGGCGCTCTGCGCGATATCGACTACGGCATCGTGCCCTATACCTCAAGCTCCTCGACTATAGCGGCATACGCGCCCATAGGCGCGGGCGTGCCCAATTTAAAGCTCGACAAGTCGATAGGCATCATGAAGGCCTATTCCAGCTGCGTGGGCGCAGGTCCCTTCACCTGCGAATATTTCGGCGAGAAGGCCGAGCGTCTCCGCGAGTTAGGAGGCGAATACGGCGCCGCCACGGGCAGGCCCAGAAGGGTTGGCCCCTTCGACGTTGTGGCGTCGCGCTACGGCATACGCTGCCAGGGCGCTGACGAGATAGCGCTCACCAAGCTCGACGTTTTGGACGGCTACGAGGAGATAGAGATATGCACGCACTACGAGCTCGACGGCAAAGTGCTCGACGAGTTCCCTTTTACCGACGTCCTTGACTACTGCAAGCCCGTGTTTGAAAAGGTGAAGGGCTGGAACTGCGACATATCCCACTGCAAAAAGCCCGAGGACCTCCCCAAAGAGGCGCTCGATTACATACGCCTTCTCGAAAAGCTCTGCGGCTGCCGCATACGCTACGTATCCGTCGGCGCCGAGCGCGAGGCCTGCATAAAGATGTATTGATTTTCGGGCAAAAATAATTCAGCTATTCAAACTGCGCCGCGCGCTGACAGCGCCTGCGCGCAAACAGGTTTTATATGAAGAGAATTTACGTAAACGAGGAGTGGTGCCTCGGCTGTCACCTCTGCGAATATGAGTGCATGTATGCAAACTCGGGGCTGGACGCCATGTTCAAGCTCAAGGGCAAAACGGATCGGTTTGTTCCCCGCATAAAGGTGGAGGGCGAGGACGGCAACGCAATACATTTTGCCGTGAACTGCCGCCACTGCACCAATGCAATATGCGTAAAAAGCTGCATAGCGGGCGCCCTTTCCAAGGACGAAGAGGGCGTTGTGCGCATAAACAAAGATAAGTGCGTGGGGTGCTTTACGTGCGTTCTCGTCTGCCCGTTCGGTGCGATAATGCCCGCACCCGACGGCAAGGCTGCCCAGAAGTGCGCCCTCTGCACCGACAATATCAT
>ERZ1643247.3954-NODE-3954-length-10027-cov-6.272162_pt1 | contig 10027 bp, 10 predicted proteins | sample MGYA00579264_ERZ1643247 | MGnify/ENA primary metagenome ERZ1643247 (study PRJEB29033, sample SAMEA4952262) | chicken gut metagenome | biome: Broiler Chicken; feature: Gastrointestinal Tract; material: Caecum | place: Ireland | collected 2018 | study: Broiler... | reverse complement strand
CCATTACTTGTCTTTGTCTTTGTTTTGCTAAATCTGGATTTTTAGTTGGTGCATAAACTGATGGTGCATTTGGAATACCTGCAAGTAATATACATTCATAGTCAGTCATTTCGTCTAATTCTTTATTAAAATATCCTCTACAAGCCTCTTTTACTGTATAATAGCCATCTCCAAAGAAAATGTTATTTACATATAATTCAAATATATCTTCTTTTGAGTAATGTGATTCTATGTTCCAAGCCATAAATACTTCAGCAATTTTTCTTTCCATTTTCTTTTCTTGTGTAAAGTACATATTTTTTGCTAATTGTTGTGTTATTGTACTTCCACCTTCTACATAAGACATTGCTTTTATATCATTTATTGCTGCTCTACCTATTGCGATTATATCTATTCCATTATGCTTATAAAATCTTTTATCTTCTACACTTATTACTGCATTTACATACATTTGTGGTAATTCTGAAAACTCTGCATAATTTTCTTTTGACCTAATTTCTTCTACTTTTTCTTCAAGAGGCATATTTTCTATTGCTTCTTTATACATATTATAGCCATTACCAATAAATAATAGTGCTATACTCATTCCAATTAGTAACAAGAAAATTAATACTTTTAATATTTTTTTCATCTTTTACCACCTCATTTTTTTTTACATTTATTTTTTCTTATCCTTCTACATTCATTGCTGTTTTAACATCTTCTGGTAATTCACTTTCTTGTACTTCTTTCCAATTTACAACTCCACGAATTTGCATTACTTCTAGTTCTAAATAAGCATCTTCTCTTAATTCTCTACTTGTTTTAAATTTGATTTCTTTTTCTTTTCCATTTTTGTTATATGCTGTTAATGTATATTCGTACTTCATACCTCCTGATTCGGTAATTTCTTGTATTTTTGTATTATCTATCTGTGTATAATATAAGTCTTTATGTATTACTAAAAAGTAATATGCTCCTGCCATTAAAGCTATCACTATAATTACTGCTATTATCATTGGTAATTTTTCTTTAAAACTTTCCATTTTCAATACCTCCTACTCTGATACTATATCAATATTTCCAGTAAAGTTATTTGTTTTAATTATTAAATAATAACTTTTTTCTTTGACATCAATAGTTTTCTCTATTTCTCCAGTATCATTTATTAAAATTTGATTTTCAGTTCCTAGTTTGTTTATAATTTCTATATCTCCACTTTGTTTATCTACTTTTATTTTAAGTTTTATAGTATTTCCATTTTCTCTATTTAAAGCAGTACCACCAAATATAGTTTCTTCCTTTGTTGTATTATTGTAGTTTGCTTTGTATGTTCCAACATATTCATCAATTCCAAATGTTCTTTCTCCTTGTATTTTGTTATCACTTGTAATTCCTAAACTCGAAACATCTTGTAAAAAGTTATTATAAGTATTCATAGCACTATCTTTTGAAACTGCACTATTCGTAAAAATACTTGTAAAAAAACTAGCTCCTAAAATTATTAGTCCAACTATAAATACTATAATTAATTTAAAGAAACCGAACATAGCACTATTCCTCCTCTTTAATTATGTTCTTGCTTCCAAAATATGTTGCTAGGAAATATAATCCATAAATTGCTCCAATGATTACTGCTGTTACAATAATTGATGGTAGTAATTCATCTGGTGAAGCAAGGGCTGCAAGAATTGATAAGATAAATTTAATTCCAAATATTGAATGTACTATCGCTAAAGTAAGTGGCATCATAAAGAATATGAATATTTGTCTAAATAATGCTTGATTTATCATTTTTTCATCACAACCAATTTTTCTTAATATTGTATATCTTTGTTTGTTGTCAGAGCTTTCTGTAAGTTGTTTTAATGCTAAAATAGCTGAACTTGCAATAAGGAATACAATACCTAAATAAATTGCTATAAATATGATAATTGTTGATAAACCTTTACTAGCTTCTGTTAAGCTAATTTTTGTCATTCCTTCAAGATTTATTTCTTTTTCTGATAAATTGTCAAATAATTCACTATCAACTTCACCTGCAAGAACATTATTTAACTCAATTTTTTCTTCTTCAGTTTCTGCATTATAGTTAGCTGCTAAAAAGTATTGTTCTGTATTTTCTTCTTTTATCTCAAAACTATCTGGAACTAATATAATACCTGCATTCATATTGCTAGTACTCATAAGTACAAAACCATCTTTACATTCTTTGTATTTTGCATGATATGTTTTTCCGTTTATTTCTATATCAGAATTTTGTTTTAATGCTTCATCTCTTATATTTATCATTTGTTCAAAATCACAAAGAACCATATATTCATCATCATTTAAACTATATTGTTCATTACCATACAATGCTGCAACTTTATTATAATCTGAAATCTTTATTACAGTTTCTGGTGTATCATAAGCTAACATTGAAAATTGTTGCATTGCTTTTTCTGAATAATCTCCTAAACTTGTTTTCATAGTCCATTCTGGTATTGCATATATAGGTATTTCAACAATATCTTTTAAATTATTCATATCATATCCATTTGTTTCAAGTGTATAACTTACAGGATGTCTTGAATCTTCTATTTGTTCTTCTGTATTATATATTGTTTTTCCACTATATGAACTTACATAACTTTCTGGTAGATATGCTGTTTTGTATAGATTAACATCTACAGGTGTAAATTTTTCTAATTGTGAATCCAATGCTGATTGTATTGATAAACTGCTTGATAATGCACTAATTGTCATAAATAACATTAAACAAATAACTGTCATACTTACTATATTTGTATTTATTTTATTATTTAATTGTCTTAATACAAACATATTTGTTCCTTTTAAATAAACACTTTTTCTTGTTTGTATAAGTCTTAATATAAATCCTGATAATGACCAGAATACTCCAACTGTTCCTATTACTCCCATTAGAATTGGCTTTAATAATTGTTCACCTGTTCTTAATTCATAAACTCCACCTGTTACTAGATAATAAGCATATCCAAGTAATACACTTGATGCAATAAATATAAGTATAGAAATAATTGGATTTTTTAATTTAACTTTTTCATTTTTCTTTACTGCTGTTAGTAAATTAATTAGTTTATATCTTGAAATAGTTAATGTGTTAAATATTATTACTGCAATATACATTACTGCAAAATATATACAAGTCTTTATACAAGCGTCTTTTGAAAATACAAATGTAAATTCTGTCATATCTGCTTCAAATAATTTTGCAACTAATATAGACATAAACTGTGATGCAAATATTCCTATAAATAATCCGACAGCAAGTGATAATATACCAATTAATATTGTTTCTAATAAAATAATTCCAGAAATTTGCCTTCTACCCATACCAAGCGACATATATATACCAAATTCTCTTTTTCTTCTATTTATTAAAAAGTTATTTGCATATACAATTAGAAATCCTAGAACTATAGCAATAAATACTGAAACCATCCCAAGCATTTGAATTAATAATTGTATCATTTCTCTAGTTGACTGTGATACTTCTATCATTGCTTGTTGACTGTCTATACTATTGAACATATAGAATATCGCTACACCTAATACTAAAGTTAAAAAGTATATTGCATAGTCTTTAAAACTCTTTTTCATATTTCTAAAAGATAACTTAAATAACATCGTTCAAATCACCTCCAAGAAGTGTTTGTACCTCAATTATTTTTTCAAAAAATTGTTTTCTTGTATCTTCACCTTTTACTAATTCATTGAATATCTTTCCATCTTTTATAAAGATAATTCTTTCTGCATAACTAGCTGTAAAAGCATCATGCGTTACCATTAAAATTGTAGCACCTAATTTTTGATTTAAGTGTTCAAATGTTTCTAATAGTTGTCTTGCTGACTTTGAATCTAATGCTCCAGTTGGCTCGTCTGCAAGTACCATTTTAGGGTTTGTTATAATTGCTCTTGCCGATGCTACTCTTTGTTTTTGCCCTCCAGAAATTTGATAAGGATATTTATTTAGTATTTCTGATATTTCAAGTTTTTGTGCTATTTCTTTAACTTTCTTATCTATTTCGTGTGAATTTACTTTTTGAATTGTTAAAGCAAGTGCAATATTTTCATAAGCTGTTAGAGTATCTAACAAGTTAAAATCTTGAAATATAAATCCTAATTCTTCCCTTCTAAATTTGTTTAGCTTATTTCCTTTTAATTTTGTAATGTCTTGATTATTTATAATAATCTTTCCTGCTGTTACTCTGTCTATTGTTGAAATACAATTTAATAATGTTGTTTTACCTGATCCTGATGCTCCCATTATTCCAACAAATTCTCCCTCTCCAACATTAAAACTAATACCATCTATCGCCTTTGTTAAATTTGATTTATTTCCATAGTATTTTTCAATGTTTTTTACCTCTAATACATTACTCATTATAAAATCTCCTTTCCTATGTTCTAACTATATTATAAAACTTTAAATATTTCCTTGCCATTTTTTAATCTTACATTTGTCTTACATTTTTGTAAGATAAGAAAAAATAGCCCCTATAAAAAGAGCTATTAAAAATTCGTATAACTACTCTTTGGAAAGATTATTCTAACTTCTGTTCCCTTATCTTTTTCAGAATTTAATTCTATTCCTAATCCTAGTCTATCACATAATTTTTTACATAGATATAGTCCAATTCCAGTTGATTTTTGACCTATAATTCTTCCATTTTCTCCAGTAAAACCTCTTTCAAATACTCTTGTTATTTCTCCCTTTTTTATTCCTATTCCATTATCTTTGATATATAATATTACTTTATCATTTTTTTCTTGTGAGGAAATTTCTATTTTTTTATTTTCCTTTTTAGAGTATTTTATAGCATTTTGTATAATTTGATTTACTATAAATACTGCCCATTTGCTATCTGTATATACTTCTTCTTCTTTTAAATTTGAAAGTTCTATTGATACTTTTTCATTTAAAAGTGTAGTTTTATTCTTTAAAATTGCTCCATTTACGATTTCTTTTAGGTTTGTTTTATTTATAATATAATCTTTTTCTACTGCATTACTTCTGGCATAGAATAAGGCTTGTTCTGTATAGTTTTCTACCTTATCTAATTCTTCATCTATGCTTTTTGTTACTTCATTTTTATTATTTTCTATAATCATTTTACTTGCTGCAATAGGTATTTTAACTTCGTGAATCCATAGTTCAATATATTCTTTATAATCTTCTTGAATATTTTTGTAATAGTTTACATTTTCAAGCATTGACTTTCCTGTATCTTGCAATATATCTTTTAATATTTTGCCTTCTATAAAATTAGGTGTTTTTATTATTTCAGAAATTAAATATTTTTCTTTTAATTCTTCCATGTTTTTTATTAATTCATTATAGTAATCTTTTTTCTTTTTATATTCAATTAATATTGCAAGTGCCATTACAAAAACAATAATAAATGCACAATATACTCTTATTAAAATACTAATATTGTAAGCAAGTAATAAAATTTCTACACTCACTAAAGCAAGTATTGTACCAATAATTAAAACCATTTTTTCTTTTATATAATCTCTAAATCTCATTTTAATATATAACCTTGTCCTCTCCTTGTTTCGATTCTATCTACAAGTCCTAATTCCTCTAATTTTCCTCTTAATCTTTTTACATTTACACTTAAAGTGTTATCATCAATAAATTCTTCACTTTCCCACAAATAGTCCATTATCTCATCTCTTGATACAATTCTTCCTCTATTGATACATAAGTAATATAAAATAGTGTATTCATTTTTAGTTAGTTCGATTTTTCTATCATCTTTTTTAATTACTCTTTCAGCTATATTTAATTTAAAACCATCACAGTCAATTTCTTGCATTTCTTTATCTGACTTTTTGTTTCTTTTTAGTAAACCATTTATTTTAGCAAGTAATATTTGTATGTTATATGGCTTTGTTACATACTGATCTGCTCCATAATTTAAGCTCATTAATTCATCTATTTCATTATCTCTGCTTGTTACCATTATTATTGGAACATCTGATGTCTTTCTAACTTCTTTACATACAAATTCACCGTCTGTATATGGTAAATTTATATCTAATAATATTAAATCAGCATTTTCATTTAAAATATCTTGAATTGTATTATCAAATTTTTCTAATCCTTTTGCAATAAAACCATGTTTAGTCAAAAATGTTTCTAATTCTTTTCTTAATTTTTTATCATCTTCTACTATTAAAATTCTTTGCATGATTTTAACCTCCAGAATAATTATATCACATTTTTCTGTTCATTAACTTACATTTTTGTAAGATAGCAAAAGAAAATAAGAGGATAGCATCTGCTACCCTCCCTTTAAAAATCACACAAATCTCAAATTGATGTTTTAAAATTCCAAAATTTCATTGTTACTTTTTAAATGATTCTTGCCCCAAATGGTGCTAAAGCAAGTTTTGCAATCTTAAAAAATTGAAGTCCAAAAGGTATTCCAACAATCGTAATGCACCAAATACAACCAAATATGAAATTCTCTATTGCCATAGGAATACCAAAGAAGATAATCCAAATTATATTGGCAAATAATGATGGAACTCCTCCTCCATATTCAATCTCCTTTCCAAAGGGTGCAAACGACATTGATGCAAATTTAAAGCATTGTAAACCATATGGAATTCCAACAATTGTTATACACCAAATAATCCCTGATAACACCCATGAAATTCCACTAAATAAGCCTCCAAAAATAAACCATAAGATGTTTCCTATTAAGCTCATAACTCATTCTCCTTTTCCATAAGCATCAATTAATTTCTGTGCGATTTCTTGCATAGTTATTTAACTTTTACAAGTAAATATAATTAGTATATAGTTATATTAACTATTGCCTTGATTTAATTAATACCTAAATAAAGTATTTTCTATATTATATCATTTTACTATCTATCTTGCTATTATTTTACCTTACAATCTTCTTACATTTTTGTAATTTAAAAGATTAGTCATAAAACTAACCTTTTAAATCCTTATTTTAGCTTATATATATTTTCTTCCTTTTTCTTTTTTATTTTCTTTACTATAAAAACAATTGCAATTACCAATATTATTCCAATTATCCAGCCTAATAACGGAAGCCAAAAGTCTGTTATGCTTTGTATTACTCCATTCCAATTAATATTCTCTGGCATTTCTGTTCTCCTTTATAATATTCTTACTAGATAAATAAGTTATTAAGAAATATCCTCCATAAAATACTACTATAAATATTGCTGTCATAATAATTGATGGTAATAGCTGTTCGTTTCCAAATGTTTCTATTATATAACTACAAAATGTTATTCCAAAGATTGAATGAATAATTGCTATTAACAATGGGAACATAAAGAATATTGCAATTTGTCTAAATAATGATTTATTTATCATCTTTTCATCTGCCCCTAATTTTCGTAGCATATTATATCTTTCTTTATTATCTGTACTTTCTGTTAGTTCTTTTAAAGCAAGGATTGCAACACTTGCTATTAAAAATACGATTCCTAGATATAGTCCTAAAAATGTTACTAATGCTCCTATTCCTATACTTGCCTCACTTATATCAACTTTACTATTTATTGAAGGCAAGTTATATTCTAATGAAATTGGATTATTTACTAAATTTTTAATTTGTTCTTGAATCTCTCTTTGTTCATCTAATGAATCTGTATAGTAATTTCCAATTATAGAGTTATAAACAATATAATTATCATCTACTATATCATCTGGAACTATTATAATTCCTGAATTTATATGATTACTTGCCATTTCTACAAAGCCATATTGACATTCATTATATTTTGGTTTTAATGTATGTCCAAAAACAGTTATTTCTTGATTATCTTTTAACGCTACATTTCTTATTTCAATCATTGAGTCATAATCTGCAACAATTATATATTCATCTTCATTTATTGTATACTCTTCATTCCCATAAAATTTAGCAACTTTATTATAATCGCTTATTGTCATAATATCATCTGCTACATTATAAGGGATTAGTGAAGTATAAGTATTTTTTATTGTTTCCCAATTATCTCCTAATGTATCTCCAAATGTTAATTCTTCTGTTTGATAAAGATTGTATTCTACACTTTCTTCTAAATAAGAATCTATGTTAAAATCAAACTTTTCTAATATTTCTCTAATACTTAATTTAGAATTTTTTATTTGTTCTTCATTATACCCTTGATCTAGCCAATCTTCATTTAATACTCTTTTTTCTAATTGAATATCTGCTGGTGCTAGTTCATCTAAATTTGCAGTCATTGAATTTTTAAGTGATAAAGCACTTGATAACACACAAATCGTTACAAATAACATTAAAGAAATTATTGTCATTGAAAATACTGTTGTGTTTATCTTACTACTTAATTGTCTAAATGTAAAAGTATTTAATCCTTTTACATACAAATTTTTCATACTTGTTACTATTTTTAAAATTAGCCCTGATAAAGACCAGAATATAAAAAATGTAGATACTGCTCCAATTACAATTGGCTTAAATATATCTTCTGGAGGCTTAATTGTTTCATTTATTCCACCTGTTACCATATAATAAGCATATCCTAGAGCTATGGCTGATATGATAAATACTATGGTACAAAGCATTGGATTTTTCATTTTTACTTTTTCAGACTTTTTATTTGTTTGTATTAAATCAATTAATTTACATTTTCCAATATTTACTGTATTAAATAACATTACAATGACGTACATTATTCCAAAATATATTATTGTTTTAATACATGCTTGACTTGAAAAAATAAATTCATATTTTGTCATATCTGCTTCAAACATATTTGCAACTAACATACTCATAAGTTGTGAAAGCAATACTCCAAGTCCTAACCCAACAGCTAATGATATAATACCAATTAAGATTGTTTCAAAGAATAGTATCATAGATATTTTTCTTTTACTCATACCTAAAAGCATATATATACCAAATTCTTTATTTCTTCTTTTTATTAAAAATCTACTTGCATATATTATTAGAAATCCTAGAATAAATGCCACAAATACACTTGCTCCTGATAACATATTCGTCATCAAATCTATAACTTCATGTGTGCTATTTGTTACATCTAATAGTACAGTTTGACTTTCTATACTGTTAAATACATAAAATATCGCAACACCTAATATTAAAGTAAAGAAATATATTGCATAATCTTTAAAACTCTTTTTTATATTTCTAAAAGACAATTTAATAGTTGTCATTTTCCTCACCTCCAAGCAAGGTTACAACATCTATAATCTTGTCAAAGAAATCCTTTCTTGAACTGTTACCTTTTATGATTTCATTAAATACTTTACCATCTTTTATAAATGTTACTCTACTTGCATAAGAAGCACAGAAACTATCATGTGTAACCATCAAAATTGTTGTGTTTAATTTTTCATTTAGGTAATCAAAACTTTCTAGTAACATTCTTGATGACTTGCTGTCTAATGCCCCTGTTGGTTCATCAGCTAAAACGATTTGTGGATCTGTTATAATAGCTCTTGCTGATGCAACTCTTTGTTTTTGCCCTCCTGACATTTGATAAGGATACTTTTGTAATACGTCTTTTATTCCTAATTTAGTTGCTACATCATTTACCCTTTTTTCAATTTCTTTTGCACTTTTATTTTGAATAGAAAGTGCTAATGATATATTTTCATAAGCAGTTAATGTATCTAATAAATTAAAATCTTGGAATATAAATCCTAATTTTTCTCTCCTAAATTTATTTAAGTTATTTCCTTTTAATTTTGTAATATCTTCTCCTCCAACGAAAATGTGTCCTGATGTTACTTTGTCAATTGTAGATATGCAGTTTAAAAGTGTTGTTTTACCACTTCCTGATGCTCCCATAATTGCAACAAATTCACCTTTATCTACTTCAAATGATAAATTGTCTAAAGCCTTTGTTAAACTTGACTTACTACCATAATATTTTTCTACTTTATCAATTTTTAAAATGTTTGACATCTTTCATCTCTCCTTTCATTTTCATTATAGAGGATTTGTTTTTATTTGTCCTTCTTCTAAAATTACTAAAC
>ERZ1643247.3953-NODE-3953-length-10030-cov-5.226566_pt1 | contig 10030 bp, 8 predicted proteins | sample MGYA00579264_ERZ1643247 | MGnify/ENA primary metagenome ERZ1643247 (study PRJEB29033, sample SAMEA4952262) | chicken gut metagenome | biome: Broiler Chicken; feature: Gastrointestinal Tract; material: Caecum | place: Ireland | collected 2018 | study: Broiler... | reverse complement strand
CGCCGCTGGTGATGGGGATGTCGTCGTTCTCCGTGCCCACGTGGTGTTTTTGGGCCATGTATTGTTTCAAATGCTTCCGCAGGGGAGTGTACCCCTCGGTGACTCCGTACTGCAGGGCTTCGATGGGGGTGTTCTGCAGCAGGTCCTGGGAGATCTTTTGCACAGCCTCATAGGGGAAGGCGTCCGGGGCGGGGTTGCCCGCAGACAGGGGGATCACGCTGGGGTCGGAGGAGTTCTTCAGAATCTCCCGGATCGCGGAGGGCTTCAAACTCTGTACACGTTCTGAAAACTGATAGTTCACGATTGCTCCACTCACTTTCCATCAAATTTTCGCGGCAGCAACAAAGCCCTGTCCCCCTCCTGCATTGCAAGAGACGGGGACAGGGCCAGCCTGCGGTGCCACCCACGTTTGACAAAAGCCCCAGGGCCTTTGTCCACTTCCTTGGGTTCCTTAACGCGGAAAACGTCGGGCCATTCCCTGCCCGCCCTCTCGGGGCCCATTGGCGCGGTTCCCCCGCCGCTTTTCCAGCGCCGGCGGCTCTCTGCAAAGGGGGATCTCCCGCGTTACTTGCTCCCGATCATAGGTGTATCTGGTATTGTCCCTTATTATACCCCTGCCGTGGAAAAATGTCAAACGAAAATGAAACCGGCTGTTAGTTACCATAATTTGTTGCCATAATTTTTTACGAGCCGCTTCGCCAGGAGGCCGGGAGATGTGCCTGCAAAGAGCTGTAACATAAGTTTTATCCTGGGAAACGACAGGAATACCCCTCCCAGAATTGACAGGAAATTTTTCCCCGCAGAGGTATAATTCCCTCACAAGCCGCATAGAGCGGTTTCCATAATTTTATCTTGAGGCGGTGTGATCGGTGGAAGAGACGAGAGTTCGGCAAATTCGTTCCCAGGTGGAGGAGGCCCTTTCCTCCCCTTATGCAAAGCAGGTGTTCCTGCAGGTGTTCAGCTTTTTGGGAGGGATGCTCTGCGCCCGGGGGCTGGTGTTTGGCAAATTTTCCCCCTTTGGGGTGGCCTTGGCGGCCAGCGTGCCCCGAGGGGGCTTGTGGGCGGCCGTGCTGGGCGCCTCCCTGGGCTATCTGCTGCCCTCCGCCGCATACATCCCCGTCCGCTATGTGGGGGCTCTGCTGGCGGTGGCGGCCATCCGGTGGTCCCTTTCCGAACTGAAAGGGGTGAATTCCCACCCGCTGTTCGCCCCGGTTGTGACCTTTTTGCCCCTGCTGCTCACCGGTATGACCCTGGTGTTTATCAGCGGTTCCCTGTCCTATACGGCGGCCCTGTATGTGGCGGAGGCTTTTTTGGGGGCGGGGTGCGCCTATTTTCTCCGGCGGGCCGCCTTTTTGCTCCAGGGCCTGACCGGCGATGGAAAGGCCCGCTTCCAGGGCTATTTGGACAACGGGGACATCGCTGCTTTGACGGTCTCTCTGGGCCTTGTGGTGCTTTCCTTTTCCCAGATCACCCTGCAGGGCATCTCCTTGGGGCGGATTCTCATGGTGCTGGTGGTGCTTGTCTGCGCCCGGCTGGGCGGCATTGGCGGGGGCGCTGTGGCAGGGATTGCGGCCGGTGTGGTCCAGGGGCTTTCCACGGCGGGGCTCTCCTATCTGTCCGGCGCCTATGGGCTGGGGGGACTGATGGCCGGCGTGTTTTCTCCCATGGGGAAAATTGCCACGGCCGTGGCCTTTATCCTCTCCCATGGGGTGGCTTCCATGCAGGTGGGAGCGGGTTCCCAGAACACCATCCTCCGGGGGGCGGTGGAAGTGGGTGTGGCCACGGTGCTCTATATGGTGCTGCCGGTCAGCCAGCGTCTGGCCCAGCTGTTCGGAACCAGGAAGGACACCCTCAGCGGCGGGGCCCTGCGGGGAAACATCGTCCTGCGCTTGCGCCATGCCTCCCAGGCCCTCTCCCAGGTGCACACCTCTGTGGAGGAGATTTCCCAAAAGCTCTCCGATCTGTGCGCCCCCAACCTGCAGGGGGTCTACGACCGCTCGGTGGAGACCATCTGTGCAGGGTGCAGCGCCCGGAGCGTGTGCTGGCGCAAGCACAAGGAGGAAACCATGGAGAATTTCCGCCGGCTCACCCGGCCCCTGCGGGAGAAAGGCAGGGTGGATACCTTGGACTTCACCGAGGATTTTTCCCAGCGGTGCGGCCGGGCCGGGGAGATGCGGGACGAGATCAACAAAAACTACGGGCGCTACTTGCTGAAAGAGGCGGCGGAACTGCGGGCTGCCCAGGTACGGGAGGTGGTGGAGGAACATGTTCAGACCACCGCGGAGATCCTGGACGAGATGGCAGGGGAGTTCACCCAGTACCAGAGCTTCGACGAGGAGGCGGCCCAGAGGGTGGCCCAGATCTTGCAGGAAAACGGCGTGACGCCCCTGGAAGTCTGCTGCCGGCTGGACCGGTTTGGCCGCATGACCATCGAAGCGGAGGTGGAACGCCAGCGGCAGAAGCGGCTGAACCGGGCGGTGTTCACCCGGGAGATCTCCGCCGCCTGCGGCCGGGTGTTTTCCCCGCCTTGTCTGAGCAACGCGGGAGAGAACTGCCGCCTGCAGATGTGCCAACGGCCGGCCTACGACGCGGCCCGGGGGTTCTCCCAGTACAGCGCCCGGAACGGGGCTTTCTGCGGAGATTGCGCCAGCGTCTTTTACGACGGATGCGGCAGGCTGCTGGCGGTGCTCAGCGACGGCATGGGCACGGGAGGCAGAGCCGCCGTAGACGGGGCCATGACCTGTGCCATGGCGGAGAGCCTGCTGAAAGCGGGCATTGGCTTCGACGCCATGCTGCAGACGGTCAATGCTGCCCTGCTTGCCAAAAGCGGGGACGAATCCTTGGCGACCCTGGACATTGCCTGTGTGGACCTGTTCACTGCCAAGGCGGAATTTCACAAGGCCGGGGCTGCCTGCACCATTCTCCGCCGGGGCAGGAAGGTGGAAGTGATCGAAGCCTCCAGCGTGCCGGTGGGCATCATGCCCCAGGTGGAGTTTGCCTCCTACAGCCGGGACCTCTCTCCCGGGGACATTTTGGTGCTGGTGTCCGACGGGGTGACTGCTTCCGGGCAGGAATGGCTGGAGGATCTGGTGCTCCACTGGGATGAAGAGGAAAATCCCAACCTGCTGGCCCAAGCCATCACAGACGAGGCCCGCCACCGGCGCAGCGATGGCCACGAAGACGACATCACCGCCCTGGCGCTGGTGATCCGATAGAAAAAAGGGGCTGTCGAAAAAGTAAAAGAAAGCAAACGTAAAAGTTTTTGATCTTCTCGCCTGCCGGCTCGGTCGGCTGTTGGGCAACGTCCCACCGGGACGTAACAGCCTTTTTTCAAAAAGTTTGCAGGGTGTGGGGCAGTGCCCCACGGTCTTAAGGGACACTCAGCGACAAAAAAGTCAGCAGACAGGGGCCGAAGGCCCCGCTTCTGCGGCCGGCTTCCCTCTTATGGGACTTTTTCGACAAGCTGAAAGGGGCTGCCGCATGCTTGCGGCAGCCCCTTTGCAGGTCTGTTATTTGTCGATGTATTCCCGCACGAAGAAATCCGCGCCGATTTTATCGCAGAGAGCTTTGCAGGCGTCGATCTCCTCTTTGGGCATGGTGCTGACCACGGTCATGCGCACGTGGGGCACGTTGAACACAGCGTTGGCGGTGAACTTCATAATGGCGGGCAGGGCGTCCAGGCCAAACTGGCTGTGGCAGAGAGCGTCGTATTTTTCCGGAGTGCTGGCGTTCAGGCTCACGGACACCGCGTCCACCCGGCCGTCCAGCTCCATGGCGGCGTTGCGGCCGGTGATCAAATCTGCCAGGCCGTTGGTGTTGATCCGAATCAGGTGGGACCCGTTCCCCTTGATCTTGTCACAGAGCCACATCATGTCGTCCCAGCGGCAGGCCGGTTCTCCATAGCCGCAGAACACCACCTCGTTGTACCGGTTTAAATCCCGCTGCTCCAGTTCCTGCCAGATCTCCTCCTTAGAGGGCTCGCCCCCCTGATACCACAGGTTGTCCGCGTACAGGCTTCCAGGGCTGTTGTTGCGCAGGCAAAAGTCGCAGCTGTTGCAGCACTGGTTGGTCATGTTTACGTACAGGCATTTTTCGTACTCATAGGTGATGGCGGCGCCATACTTGTTTTCTTCCATGTTTGTTCCGATCCTTTCCCGAATATTCCCACACCAGATTATCCAATGCCGAACAGCCTGCGGGCGTTTTCCGCCGTGCAATCCAGCAGGGTTTGAGGCTCTATGCCCCGCAGTTCCCCGATTTTCTCCGCCACATAGGCGATGAGGGAAGAGTCGTTTCGTTTGCTCCGGAAGGGGACAGGGGCCATGTAGGGGGCGTCTGTTTCCAGCACCAGCCGGTCCAAGGGGATGTTTTTCGCCACCTCCACAGCGTGGCGGGCGTTTTTAAAGGTGACCACCCCGCCCAGGCCGATGTACATGCCCAGGTTCAGAATTTCCCGGGCGGTCTCCCAGCTGCCGGAAAAACAGTGCACCACTCCGGCGGGCCTGTACTTTTGCAGAAAGGCCAGCGTGTCGGCGTGGGCCTCCCGGTCGTGGACCACCACAGGCAGGGCCATTTCCCTGGCCAGCTCCAGCTGCAGCTGGAAGACCTCTTGCTGCCGGTCCTTGGGGCAGGCGTCCAGCCAGTGGTAGTCCAGGCCGATTTCGCCCACAGCCACCATCTTGGGATCCTGCAGATACCGGCGCACCTGCTCCAGCCAGTCCTCCGGCAGGTCCCGGGCGTCCTCCGGGTGGATGCCCGCCCCGCCGAAGACGTAATCATACCGCCGGGTCAGCTCCAGTGTGGTTTGGCAGCTCTCCAGATTCGCGGCCATGTTCACAATGCCGGTCACGCCCTTTTCCTGCAGGGTCCAGCCCAGCAGCTGTTCCCGGTCGCCGTCGAACTGGCGGCTGTCGTAGTGGGCGTGAGAATCGAAAATGTTTCGCAAGATAGCAATCACCTCAAAGAAACTGCGAAGGGGCATAGCCGGTGAAAGAAGCGAGGCGAAACCCCCACGGTGCGCAGCGCCCAGGTGGCAACCAGCCGGGGCTGGGGGCCTATCTCCCTTTGGCCGCGTGGGGCTTGCCCCCTGCTTTTTCTTTTTCCGGCTGCGCCGGTTTTCAAGGCCGCGGCTTTCTTAAAAGAAAACCGCCTACAGAACGTGTACGCCGCTTCGCGGGTATTTTTTTCACATCAGCACAATTTCGCCCCGGCGGGGATGCTGTCGTCCACCATCAGCAGGTGCAGGCACTCCTCGCCCTTTTCCGTGTGCACCGCGGAGAGCAGCATGCCGCAGCTCTCCAGGCCCATCATCTTTCGGGGGGGCAGGTTCACAATGGCCACCAAAGTCTTGCCGATCAAGTCTTCCGGCTCGTACCACTTGTGGATGCCGGAAAGGATCTGCCGGTCCACGCCGGTGCCGTCGTCCAAAGTGAACCGCAGGAGCTTTTGGCTCTTCTTCACCGCCTCGCAGGCTTTCACCTTCACGGCCCGGAAGTCGCACTTGCAGAAGGTGTCAAAGTCCACCGGCTCCTCCAGCTGAGGCTCCACCTGAATCTCCGGCTGGGGCTTGCGTGCCTCCTCCATGGCGGTGACCTGGTCCATCACCTCGTCCACATCCAGCCGGGCAAAGAGAATCTCCGGCTTGTCGGTGACCTTGTTCCCGCTGGGATACAGGCCGGTTTTGTCCAGGTCGTCCCAATCCCGGGCCTGGGTTTGCAGCTGGGCCAGAATCTTCTCGGCTGTCTCCGGCATAAAGGCCTTCAGCAGGCTGGCGCCCAGCGCGATGCAGTCCACCAGATTGTACAGCACCGTGGCCAGCCGGGGCTTTTTCTCCTCGTCCTTGGCCAGGGCCCAGGGCATGGTCTCGTCGATATATTTGTTGCACCGTTTAAACAGGGTGAAGATCTCCGTAATGGCGTCGGCCACCCGCAGGCTGGCCATCTTTTCCGCCACCTTGTCCCGGCAGGCGGCCGCCACGGCCTTCAGGTCCTCGTCCACGGCCTCGGACACACCGGTGTCGGTCACAACACCGTCAAAGTATTTGTTGCTCATGGAGACCGTCCGGTTGACCAGGTTGCCCAGCACGTTGGCCAGGTCGCTGTTGGTCCGCTCGCACACCAGCTCCCAGGTCAGGTTGCCGTCGTTGTCGTAAGGCATCTCGTGGAGCAGGAAGTACCGCACCGCGTCAACGCCGAACATGTGCACCAAATCGTCGGCGTAGATGATGTTGCCCTTAGACTTGCTCATCTTGCCCCCGTTCATCAGCAGCCAGGGGTGGCCGAACACCTGGCGGGGCAGGGGCAGGTCCAGGGCCATGAGGAAGATGGGCCAGTAGATGGTGTGGAAGCGGATGATGTCCTTGCCGATCAAATGCAGGTCCGCGGGCCACAGCTTTTTAAACTGCTCCTCGCTCTCCCCGCCGCAGTGGTAGCCGATGCCGGTGATGTAGTTGGTCAGGGCGTCCAGCCACACGTAGACCACATGCTTGGGGTCAAACTCCACCGGGATGCCCCACTTAAAGCTGGTGCGGGACACGCACAGGTCCTGCAAGCCGGGCAGCAGGAAGTTGTTCATCATCTCGTTTTTCCGGGCCACCGGCTGGATGAACTCCGGATGGGCGTTGATGTGGTCAATCAGCCGCTGGGCATATTTGCTCATCTTGAAGAAATACGCTTCCTCTTTGGCGGGGTGGACCTCCCGGCCGCAGTCGGGGCACTTGCCGTCGATGAGCTGGCTCTCGGTCCAGAAGCTCTCGCAGGGGGTGCAGTACAGGCCTTCGTAGGCGCCCTTGTAGATGTCCCCCTTGTCGTAGAGGTACTTAAAGATCTTCTGCACCTCTTTTTCGTGGTACTCATCGGTGGTGCGGATGAAGTGGTCGTAGGACACGTTCATCAAATCAAACTGCTCTTTGATGATGGCGGCCACTTTGTCCACAAACTCCTTGGGGGTCAGGCCCTCGGCCTCGGCTTTCAGTTCGTTTTTCTGGCCGTGCTCGTCGGTGCCGGTCTGGAAAAACACATCGTAGCCCTCCATGCGCTTGAAGCGGGCGATGGCGTCTGCCAGCACAATTTCGTAGACGTTGCCAATGTGCGGCTTGCCCGAGGTGTAGGCAATAGCCGTTGTCAAATAATATTTACCCTTGTTGCTCATGTGTGTTACCCTCCATTCCGCCCGGAGGGGGCGGACAATATTCCTAATTCTTACATGTGATGTGGGACGGCTGTGAACAATCCGTCTTGCAGCGGGCGCGCCGGGAGAGGATTTCTCACCGGAACACCAGCACGGAAAACACGGTGGCCACCATCAACACCACCAGCACCCAAGCGACAATGCGCACAAACAGTTTTCTTCTTTTGTTATTGTACCCTTGCATCCTGTGCAGGCCGTCCTTTCGCACAGCTTTTTCTAAAAGCCGATAATTGTCTTTAAGTGTAGCATTTTCCGACGGTTTTGTAAAGGCGGTTGCGGGGAAAGATTCCCAATCCCGGCGAGGCAAGTTCCCGTTTGACATTCGCCGCCAGGTGTACTACACTGAGTCCTGCACACACTTTATCTCAAAAAAGGCGGAATGAGAGTTATGGAATATAAAGAGATGAGCTGTCTTGCCATTCACGATATTTCCGGGGTGGGGAAATGTTCCCTGACGGTGGCCCTGCCGGTACTGTCCTGCTGCGGCGTGGAGACCAGCGTGCTGCCCACAGCGGTGCTTTCCACCCACACCGGGGGCTTTTCCGGTTTTACCTATCGGGATTTGACCGAGGACCTGCTGCCCATGGCGGAGCATTGGAAAAGCCTGGGGTGCCGGTTCCAAGCCCTGTACAGCGGTTTTTTGGGCAGCGCCGGCCAAATTGGCCTGGTGGAGCAGATTTTTGATTGGTTCCGGCAGGAGGACACTTTGGTGCTGGTGGACCCGGTTATGGGAGATGGGGGAAAGCTCTATCAAACGTACACGCCGGAGATGGCGGACGGCATGGGCCGTCTGTGCCGCAAGGCGGACATTGTGGTTCCCAATATGACGGAAGCTTGTCACCTGCTGGGGCGGGACTACGACCCGGGCCCGTACACCCGGGAACAGGTAGTGGACATTTTGAAAGGCCTGTGTGCCTTGGGGCCTCGCATGGCCGTGCTCACCGGGGTGTGGCTCCAGGCGGGCAGCCTAGGCACCGCTTGCTACGATGCCCGCACCGGGGAGGCGGAACTGTTTTTGACCGACCGGATCGAGGGCTTTTACCACGGCACAGGCGACCTGTTTGCCTCGGCTCTGCTGGGGGGGCTGCTCAACGGGGCCTGCTTGAAAGAGGCCTGTGAGACTGCCACAGAGTTTACTTGGCGCACCATTGAGACCACCTTTGAAAAAAGCGCAGACCACCGTTTTGGCCCCAAATTTGAGTGCCATCTGCCCTGGCTGGGGGAAAAGATGGAAGCTTGTAGAAAAACGGTTGCAAATCCAGAGAATTTACGGTAAAATAGACCAGGACGCTTTTTCCGTTTAAAGCGCATAGGGTAGCACTGCGCCAAACCTGCCGGGGGCACGCGGTGTTTCCCTTTCCAGATAGAAAGAATGCACCGGTTTCCCCTGCAAGGCGGGCGCCGGGAAAGAAGGTTTGCAAAGCAATGGAACCCAAATTTTTCCAAAAAGACGTGGAGACCATGAAGCGGGCGGACATAGAGGCCCTGCAGCTGGAACGGCTGAGGTGGATGGTGGACTACTGCTACAACCATGTGCCCTTTTACCACGAGCGTCTGGCTCTGGCCGGCGTGACCTCGGGGGACAAAATCAAAACCCTGTCGGATATCCAATACATTCCCTTCACCACCAAGGACGACATTCGGGACAACTATCCCTTTGGTATGCTGGCTGTGCCTATGAAGGATATCGTGCGCATTCACGCCTCCTCCGGCACCACCGGCAAGCCTACGGTGGGGGTCTACACCCGCCAGGATCTTGACAACTGGTCGGATTACGTGGCCCGCATTGTCACCGCCTCCGGCGTCACAGAGGAGGATATCATCCAAATCTCCTTTGGCTACGGCCTGTTTACCGGGGCCCTGGGTCTGCACTACGGGCTGGAGAAGGTGGGCGCCACGGTGATTCCCGCCTCTTCCGGCAACTCCCAAAAGCAGCTGATGATGCTGCGGGACTTTGGGGTCACCGGGTTGGTGGCCACTCCCAGCTACGCCCTGTACCTGGGAGAGCTGGTCCGGGAGAGTCCCTATCCCAAGGAGGCCTATGCCAGCTTGCGGTACGGCATTTTGGGCAGCGAGGGCTGCACCGAGGAGATGCGGCAGCGCATCGAGGAGAACTTGGGGATCACCGTCACCGACAACTACGGCATGACGGAGCTCACCGGCCCCGGCGTCTCCGGGGAATGCCACCTGCGCTGCGGTCTCCACTTCGCGGAGGACGCCTTCCTGCCGGAGATCATCGACCAGGAGACCCTGGAGCAGAAAGCGCCCGGGGAGACCGGCGAGCTGGTGGTCACCACCTTGACCCGCCAGGGTATGCCGGTGCTGCGGTACCGCACCAAGGACATCACCCGCCTAAACTATGAACCCTGCGCCTGCGGCCGCACCCATGTGCGCATGGACAAGGTTATGGGCCGCACGGACGATATGCTCATCATCAAAGGGGTCAATGTGTTCCCCAGCCAGATCGAGAGCGTGCTGGTGGGCATGGAAAACGTGGGACCTCACTATCAGCTGGTGGTGCGCAAAAAGAATTATCTGGACAATTTGGAAGTGAAAGTGGAGCTCATCGACAGCTCTTTGCTGGAGAGCTTCGGGGAGCTGCAAGCCTTGCAGCATAAAATCCACGACCGCTTAAAGAGCGTGCTGGGCCTGGAGACCAAGGTGACCTTGGTGTCCCCCAAGAGCCTGGAGCGCTTCCAAGGCAAAGCCAAACGAGTGTTGGATCTGCGCAACCAGCCGGAAGAATAAAAACAGAGCTAAACTGCGAAGGGGTGTAAAAGTTTTAGGTCATCTCGACTGCCGTCTCGGTCGGTCGCTGGGCAACGTCCCACCGGGACGTAGC
>ERZ1643247.3951-NODE-3951-length-10035-cov-4.369238_pt1 | contig 10035 bp, 7 predicted proteins | sample MGYA00579264_ERZ1643247 | MGnify/ENA primary metagenome ERZ1643247 (study PRJEB29033, sample SAMEA4952262) | chicken gut metagenome | biome: Broiler Chicken; feature: Gastrointestinal Tract; material: Caecum | place: Ireland | collected 2018 | study: Broiler... | reverse complement strand
GCTCATTACCATTTCCGCCACCGGCAGTTTTGCTACGGTGATGGAACCGGTCGTCCGCAAATCGGCGGCTTACAAAGTGCTGGTCACCGTCAATCATGCCAAACGCTTCTGGTCGCAGTATGATCATGTGATTTACCTGAGTGAAAAGGATGCTGAAGGGGTTCGTACCGTTTATTCCCAGTACGGGACCAACTATTTCTTCGATATTCTGTACAGTTGCTATGTGCAGAAATACCTGGAAAATGGCCGGGTTCAGGGTCCGTTTCCGGAACCAGTCTTGTCAGAAACCACCAAAAACAGGGCGCAAAAACGGTTGGAATGACGAAAACGACTGGCAATGTACCCAAAAAGAATGGTCATAATAAGTGATAATGTACAAATGGGGTTCGCAGGGCGAACCCCATATTTGTTTTCGGATATGCTATGATGTGGATGTAAGAAAACGGTGTGCACACAATCTGGTGCCGCCCATGCGACGGCAGGACGGTAAAACCCCATCAGGAGGACATGCAACATGTATTACAATCACAATCCCCGTTTCCCCGAAGGTTTTCTCTGGGGCGCATCCAGTGCGGCCTGGCAGGTAGAGGGGGCCGTGGCCGAAGGAGGACGCACACCGGCCATCATCGATCTGAACTCCAAGACCAAAAAGCCTTTTGCCGATAATAGTTATGCGGCGGACCACTACCACCATTTCAAAGAGGATGTGGCGCTTATGGCGGAATGCGGGCTGTCCAGCTACCGGTTCTCCATGTCCTGGTCCCGCATCATCCCCAAATCGGACGGAAAAGTCAACCCGGAAGGAATTGCTTTCTATAACGCGTTGATCGACGAACTGGTGGCGCATCACATTACCCCCATCGTCACGCTGTATCACTACGACATGCCCCTGTGGGTAGAGGAAGAACTGGGCGGTTGGAAGAACCGCGCCATTATCGATGCATTTGAACATTACTGCCGTGTCTGTTTTGAAAATTTCGGCGACCGTGTCAAGTATTGGCTGGCCATCAATGAGCAGAATATGCAGATCTGCTACGGCCATTGGCTGGGGGTCAGCAAGGGGTGCCAGGATTGGTTCCGTGATCAGTGGAAGATCAATCACATTATGAACCTTTGCCATGCCAAAGCCGTCAATGCCTGCCATGAAATGGTAGAAGGCGGCAAAATCGGTCCGGTGCCCGGGTGTGTGCCCATCTATCCCGAAACCTGCCGCCCCGAAGATCAGATCGCGGCTATGAATGCCGAGGAATTCACCGAAAAACTCTGGATCGATACCGATGTATACGGCGAGTACAGCCGTTTCCTGAAACGGTACTGGGAAGAAAACGATATTGACCCCGATATCCGTCCCGGCGACGAAGAGCTGATGAAGAGTGCCAAGATCGATTTTATTGCTGTGAACTGCTACCGCAGCAATGTGGGGAAATTTGCTCCCCACGATGCCAAACAGCAGGATTATCTGTTGAACAAAAACGGAGTCAAAGGCCAGATGGTATTCCCGGTGGAACCGGGACGCTACGCCCTCACCCGCAACCCTTACGTGGAATATACCGACTGGGATTGGGAGATCGACCCGGTTTGCCTGCGGTATGAGCTGCGCTATCTGTGGGATCACTATCATCTGCCCATGATGATCACCGAAAACGGCTTCGGTGCCCACGAAAGCAAGGATGCAGACGGTAAGGTGCATGATGCCCAGCGGATCGAGTACCTGCGGGAGCACATCTACCAGTTGGGCCTGGCCATTGAGGATGGCTGTGAAGTCATTGGGTACAATCCCTGGTCCTTCACCGACCTGCTTTCCACCGGCAACGGCATGGCAAAGCGCTACGGTCTGGTGTATATCGACACCACCGACGAGGAGCAGAATGCGGCCAAGAGCGTGGAAGAACTGTCCATGAAACGGATTCCCAAGGATTCCTTCTACTGGTATTCCAAACTGGTTCGCTCCAACGGTAAAGAGTGGGGAAAGGAGATGCTGAAATAATGGCAAAGAAAGATTATACTGCCATGGCCCGCGGGATTGTGGCAAAAGCGGGCGGCGAAGGAAATATTGTCAGTGCCACCCATTGCATGACCCGCCTGCGGCTGGTCTTGCGGGACACTGCCCAATTTGACACCGACGGTGTAAAGGCAGTACCGGGGGTTCTCAATGTCATTATCCAGAACGGTGAGTATCAGGTAGTCATCGGGCAGGACGTCCCCGATTTGTATGCCGAGATCCAGAAGTTTGAAGGCATTAAAGCGGGCGGCGCAGTAGAAGATGCCCAGGCCGCCGCAGCAGATGCAAAGCTGCAGCACGGCAATGTGATCAATGGGATTCTGTCCTTTATTGGCGGTACTTTCAGCCCGGTGATCCCGGTTCTGGTGGCCGGTGGTCTGACCGGTGCGGTGCTCTCGCTGCTTACCAGTGTGTTTGGTGTCTCTGCGGAGTCCGGCACTTACACCATCGTATACGCCATCAACCAGGCAACGTTCTATTTCCTGCCGGTATTCATTGGTTTTGCCGCGGCCAACCGGCTTAAAGCCAATGGGTATCTGGGGGCTTTCCTGGGTGCGATCCTGTTGTATTCCACCATCAACGGAGCGGAAGGTCTGGATTTCTTCGGCATTCCGGTGCAGACGGTGACGTATAGTTCCACGGTATTCCCGGTTATTCTGGGTGTGCTGTTTATGAGCGTCGTCTACAAGGTCCTGCAAAAGCATACGCCGGTTTTCCTCAAGACGATTGTGGTGCCGCTGCTGACGATGCTCATTACGGTACCGGTCACTTTGATCGTTCTTGGTCCCATCGGCAATACCCTGGGTACCTGGCTTGCCAACGGCGTGTACGCCATCTATCAGGCTGTGCCGCCCATTGCGGTTATGATCATCGGCATCACCACGCCGCTGATGGTATTCTTTGGCATGAACAATGCGACCTACCCGGTGGTATTTGCCCTGATGGCGGCGGTGAACTCCGACCCGCTGATCTGCACCGGCATGGCACCTGCCAATGTGGCGGTGGGCGGCGCCTGCCTGGCGGCCGCACTGCTGGCCAAATCGGTGGAAGAAAAATCTGTCAGTGTTTCGGCGGGCGTTACGGCTCTTTGCGGAATTACCGAACCGGGCGTTTATGGCGTACTGTTCCCCAAAACCTATCCGCTGATCGGCGCAATGATCGGCGGTGGTGTTGGCGGCTTGCTGGCCGGTCTGTTGGGCATGACCCAGTATGTTATCTCTACTCCCGGCTTTATCAGCATTGCAGCGTATATTGATCCGTCCGGTTCCAGCTATAACCTGATGGTATCGCTTCTGGTTATGGTGGTGGCACTGGTTATCGGCTTTGTGGCCACCTATCTGGTGGGCAAGCGGATGAGCGCCCAATAAAATCGATTTCTCCCCCTATTTCATCATAAAGCACGAAGAAGCTCCTGCCGTTTGGCAGGAGCCTCTTTGTTATATCAGAGATACTTGGGCTTGGAAGAATCTTCCTCGGATTGCGTCGGGGCAGGGGCGGTGTACTGGGCCGGCGCGGGACGGCTGCCTTTGGGCGGCAACGGGTGATTTTTGCGGTGACGGCGCACCAGCATGCGGATGATCACAAAAGCGACCACGGCAATCAGCAGCAGCGGCCACAGATACACCAGCGCCAGAATCAACCCCTGAATAAAGAGGAGGAATCCGTTCCAACCGCCGGCAAAGGCATCTGCCAACCGCTGGGGGAAGGTGACACCGGTGGGGGTCAGGGAAGAAACCTCCCGCAGGGTGACATCTACGGTGGAGTAGGTCACCTGCCCGTCCAGATTGCGCAGCTGCTGGGTGTAGCTTTCCAGCTGATATTGTACATCGGAAAGCTGGCTTTCAATTTCCAGCAGGTCTGCGGTGGTTTCTGCTTTGGCGGCCAGTTCGTTCAGCCGGTCCCGCTGGTTTTCCAGCGAGGAAATCCGGGCTTCCATATCAATATAGGTACTGGTCACATTTTCGGCACTCTCGTTCAGGCTCAGCATACTGCCGGCCTGCCCGGCCTGGGTCAAAAAGTCCTGGTAATGCTCCACCGGAACACGTACCGTATAGTTGGCATAGCGGTCCCGGTCCTCGGCGGTTCCGCTCAGATGACTGTATTCCATCCAGGAACCGGTGTCTTCCACCGCGGCCAGCAAGGCGTCCCGGGCAGTGTCAAAATCTGTGGATTCCAACGTCATGTCAGCGCGGTAAATAATTTTTTGCTGGGCGTTTTCTCCGGTGGAAACATCTTCCGGCATCAGGCTGCTTTCGCCGCCGCCTTCCGCCACGGCGGCTTCCTGGGAAAGATTCATGTCATAGGTGGCGGCGCTGCTGTTGGCGGCGCTGCTGCCGCCGCATCCGGCCAGCAGGGCGGCGGCCAGCAAAGCAGCGGCCAGCCGGGATAACCGTTTTTTCATAATAGGCTCCTTTCTTGCTGAAGCGGGGGTGGCCCGCGTGGTTTCTGGCCCCAGTATACCATAGAAGAACCGGATTGTGGGTTACAGCTTGCCAACAAAAGGGAAACAAAAAAGGAACAGGCTGAAATTCGGCCTGTTCCACAATTTTTTCCCTGTTTATTCGGCTTTTTGACCAAGCAGTTTCAGGTCGTCGTTGTCCGCAAAGGCAACGGCGTTGTACCCGGCGGCTTCCAACGTGCCGAACTGCTTGCCCAGCTTCTTGGCCTGGGGCAGTACGGTTACATCGTAGTCGGCGCGCAGTGTTTCGGCTTTCTGCAGCACAGCGGCAAAGTCGGCGTCCTTGCAGTAGAGCAGGGCCAGACGCGGTTTGGCACCGGGAATCTGGTAGCCCTGTTCCAGCAAAATGCCGCATACCCGTTCGAAACCGATGGAGAAGCCCACAGCCGGCACCTGCTGGCCGATGAACTTGCCTACCATGTTGTCATAACGGCCGCCGCCTGCCACGGCGCCGCTGAACTGCGGGCAGGTGACTTCAAACACCATACCGGTGTAGTAACCCTGACCGCGCACCAGGCTGGGGGCGTAGGCAATGCCATACCGGCCGGCTGCAATCTTTTCGCTGGTGGCGATCACATACCGCAGGTCGGCGGTCAGCGCGTCATCGTCCACCTTGGCGGCGACGGTATCCAGGCTGAAATCCCCGGCACGGAGGAACTCGTCCAGCGCGGCAACGGCTTCGGGGGCAAAGCCCTTTTCAGTCAGTTCGTTTTTCACACCATCGGCGCCGATTTTATCCAGCTTGTCAAAGCTGATGCAGACGGAATCCAGGTCCTCGGCGGCAAAGCCCATCTTCTGCAGCATGGCACGCAGGATGCGGCGGTCGTTGATGTTCACGGTGAAACCGGTAAAACCAATGGCCAGCAGCGCGCGGGCGGTCACGTCGATCAGTTCCACCTCGGCGTTGGGGCTGGAGTCGCCCAGAATATCAATATCACACTGCACAAACTCCCGCAGGCGGCCTTTCTGGGGGCGTTCCGCGCGGTAAACACGGTCGGTCTGGATGACTTTGAAAGGCGTGGGCAGTTCGTTGCGGTTGGCGGCGTAGTAGCGAGAGAGCGGCAGGGTCAGGTCATAGCGCAGGCCCATATCGGAAAGCTGCTTTTCCTCCCCGCTGGCAAGGGCTTTTTCCAGCTTGTCGCCGCGTTTGAGCACCTTGAAGATCAGGTTCAGGTTGTCGCCGCCGTCACTCTTGTCCAGGTTCTCCATGTCCTCCAGGATAGGGGTGGAAATCCGCTGGAATCCCGCGGCGCGGTAGGTGGCCAGGATCTGGCCCTGAATATAGTCGCGCAGTGCCTGCTCATGGGGCAGCAGGTCACGCATGCCTTTTAACGGCTGGGTTTTCATCTGCAATGGCTCCTTATCTGATAATGCTGTCGTTAATGGTATCATCATAAACTTCCCGCTGCATTTTGTCAATGCAAACCGGCCATACTGGAAGAACGGGGGAGGGATCTGCCATGGCAAAACAAAACCGGGGTCCGTACATTCTGGCGGCGGGGGCGGGCGTGCAGCTGCTTACGGGAATTCCTGCGGCCTGGGGTGTTTTTCAGCGTCCCGTTATGCAGGGGTACGGATTTTCCCGCGGGCAGGCTATGCTGGTCTTTGCGCTGCTGGTGGCTTCCTATGGCGTGGGCTGCGCTGTGGGTGGCCTTTTGCAGGACCGGCGCGGTCCCCGTACAGCCGGACTTGTAGGGACCGTGCTGTTGGCAGGGGGATTTCTGGCGGCTGCGCTGGTGCCGCCGGACAATCTGCCGCTGTTTCTGCTGGTATACAGCCTGCCTGCCGGTGTGGGTAGTGCCTTTCTGGCCCCGGCGGTCATGGCCTGTGCCCAAAAATGGTATCAGAACAAAAAAGGTTGGGCCACCGGGGTGACCGGGGTGGCCATGGGGCTTTCCGGAGCATTTTTTACCTTATTTGTAAAAGGCATAGGCGGATTGTGGGGCATCCGCGTTTGTTTTGCAGCACTGGGAATCACTATGCTGGTGGTCTGCGGCAGCGGTGCTGCCATTTTGCGGGACCCACCCCGGTCCGGTCAAGACACGGCGCAGCTGCAGGGGCTGGACCATCACCGGATGATCCGCACCCGGCAATACAAACTTTGCGTCGCGGCAGTGGCGCTCAGCGCGCCGCCGGTACTGCTGTTCAGTCCGGAAATTTTTACCATTGCTACAGACCGGGGGCTGCCGGAAAACGTCGCGCCTTTCAGCATTGTACTGGGCTCGGCGGCCAGTGCGGCGGGGCGGCTGCTCTGTCCGGCGGGCAGCGACCATCTGGGCCGCAAGCGGGTGCTGTATGGGGTCTACCTGGGGCTGGCAGCCGGTTCTCTCTGGTTTGCTTTTGCCCGGGAGTGGTGGCTGCTGGCCGCCTACGCGGTGCTTACCTTTTTTTATTCGGGGGGCGCGGCAGTGCAACCCGCACTCAACACCGACCTCTTTGGCTTGCGCCATGCCGGTGTCAACTACGGATTTATTGCACTGGGCATGAGTGGGGGCAGTTTGCTCAGCTATATTGGCAGTCAGGCACTGCCGTTGGCGGCGCGCCATTGGTTGGCAGGAGGGTGTGCACTGGCCGGCCTGGTTTGTGTAACTCTTGTAAAACCCTTGCGCGAAACTTGAAAAAATGCTGCACAGCGTGTAAACTATATAAGTTATCCTTTTGTTCGACAGATTCTCAAAGGAGGGGTCCCATGCAGCAGACTATTCAACTGCGCAAATTTGCAGCACGTTCGGCCACTGCCTTTTTGCTGGCGGTTCTGTGCGTCTATCCTTTATATATTGACAAATTCTCCAACCTGGGTGTGGTCAAGTTCACGGGTGTGTGCACTCTGTCCTGGGCGTTTTGCCTGTGGCTGGGAGCATTGCTTCTGGTGGGCGCAGTGCCGCGTTCCGGCCGTTTTTCGGCCAAAGATCCGACGCTGTGGGCGCTGGGAGCGTTTGTGTTCACAGGGTTTCTTTCCACGGTGCTGTCATTGTCACCGGTATCTTCTTTCTGGGGACTGGGCGGCTATTACGGCGGCTTCATGATGGTCCTGTTTACGGCTGCCGGGTATCTGGCAGTGCGCGCCTTTGCGCCCCAGGGGCTGCTCAACGGCCTGACGTTCTGTGTGGGCATCACCACCGCCATTGTTACGGTGTTGTATGTGCTCAACATTTTCAACATTGACCTGATCGGCGCCTATGAGGATACGGCCATCATTGAGCGCGCTCAGTTCTTCTCCACTTTAGGGCAGAAAAACTTCAACTCCGGCTTTATGGCCTTTGCGCTGCCGCTGGTGTTTTATGCGTTTTTGGTGGCGCGGGGTGTGCGTCATACAATTTTGTACGGCGTTCCGGCGTTTTTTGGCGGCCTGGCCCTGGCTGTGGTGGATGCCGAAGGTCTGGCCCTGGGCATCGGTGCCGCCGTGCTGGTGCTGATGTGCCAGAAGATGTTTACCACCCGCACCCTGCGCCGCATTGCGGTGATTGGCGCTTTCTTCTTTTTCCATGCGGGATGGATGCAGTACATGCGCAGCCATTTTTATACCCAGGGCGGCAAGCCGATGCTGGCGGCACTGGGACACTTTGGCCTGGATGGATTCCTGATCTGTACAGCACTGTGGGCGCTGCTTCGCTTCGGCCTGCGCGGGCGGGAAATTCCGCTCTGGCGTGCCGGCCGGGTGGTGGCGGCGGTGGCCGTTACCGGGGCGGTGCTTTTGTATGCACTGGCCAATTTCTGGCCCGGCTTCCCCAGTCTGGGACGGCTGGATGATGTGCTGATCATCAACGATGACTGGGGTACCTACCGGGGCACGGCGTGGCGCATTACCTGGTGCACCTGGCTGGACCAGCCGCTGTGGCGCAAAATCTTCGGTGTGGGCACCGGCATGATGCATACCGCCATGATGGAATGGGCGGGCAGCGATGTGACCGACCGTATGAAAACTTTCTATGCGGCCCATAATGAATATTTGGAACAGCTGATCACCACCGGTTTGCTGGGGCTGGCGGCCTGGATCTGGTTCATTGTGTCGCATCTGCGCAAAGCGGCCAAAAACTGGCTGCGGCCCGGCGTGGCACCGGTGACGCTGGCGCTGGTCAGCTACCTGGCCCATGCGGTGGTCTCCATCCGGGTGTCCATGATCTTCCCGGAGATCATGCTTCTGTTTGCTTTGCTGCAGGTGTTCTGCCTGCCGCCCGAAAGTGATGCACTCCCGGCGGAAAAGACGCACCGCGGCAAAGGCAAAAAGGCAAAGACGGTCCGGCCGGAACCGGTGGCAAAACCGGGGCTGGTGCGTACCTGGGCGCCCCCTGCGGCAGCTGCCGTTGTGATGATGGCGGTGTGCGGGGCGGCATCCCGCGTGATTTTCGGCTTTTTGTTCTGACAAAAGGGGAAAAGGGCGAAACGGATAAAAAAACGGCTGGTTAGTCCGTGCTAACATCTTGCAAAAAATGCTTCGACCCTTTATAATAAACTTAGCTGTGAAAAGCCTAACAATATGCAAAGGAGAGAAAATTATGATCGAATACTCCGCACAGGTCAATAACATGTGCCCGATCACAAAAGGGCCCAAGCACGGTCCCGCGCCCATTCCCGAAGAGGGCGAATGGGTAAAGGCCTATAAAATTGAGGACATCAGCGGCTACACCCATGGTGTGGGCTGGTGCGCACCCCAGCAGGGCACCTGCAAGCTGAGCCTGAACATCAAGAACGGCATCATCGAGGAAGCTCTGGTCGAGACCATCGGCTGCTCCGGCATGACCCATTCTGCTGCCATGGCTGGCGAGATCCTGCCCGGCAAGACCATTCTGGAAGCCCTGAACACCGACCTCGTCTGCGACGCTATCAACGTTGCTATGCGTGAGCTGTTCCTGCAGATCGTCTACGGCCGCAGCCAGACCGCTTTCTCTGAGAACGGCCTGCCCGTGGGCGCCGGCCTGGATGACCTGGGCAAGGGTCTGCGCAGCATGACCGGTACCATTTTCTCCACCAAGGCCAAGGGCGTTCGTTACCTCGAACTGACCGAGGGCTATATCCTCAAGACCGCGCTGGACAAGGACAACCAGGTTATCGGTTACCAGTTTGTCCGCCTCGGCAAGATGATGGAAGACATCCGCCACGGCAAGGACCCCAAGGAAGCCTACGAGAAGAACATCGGCACCTACGGCCGCTTCTCTGCTGAGCAGGGCGCTGTCAAGTACATCGACCCGCGTGAAGAATAAGAGAGGGAGGAACATACACTATGGCAACTTTTGAATCCCAGGAACGCCGTATGCCCAAAATCGAGGCCTGCCTGAAAGCCAATGGCCTGGAGAGCCTCGACGCCTGCAACGAAATGCTGCTGGCCAAGGGCATCGACTGCGATAAGATCATCCGCGGCATTCAGCCCATCTGCTTCGACAACGCCGTTTGGGCTTACACCCTCGGCACCGCCATCGCCGTCAAGCGCGGCCTGAAGAGCGCCGCTGAGTGCGCTGCCGCCATCGGCGAAGGCCTGGAAGCCTTCACCGTGCCCGGCTCTGTTGCCGAGCAGCGCAAGGTTGGCCTGGGCCACGGCAACCTGGGCGCCATGCTGCTGCATGAGGACACCCATTGC
>ERZ1643247.3949-NODE-3949-length-10041-cov-3.675646_pt1 | contig 10041 bp, 7 predicted proteins | sample MGYA00579264_ERZ1643247 | MGnify/ENA primary metagenome ERZ1643247 (study PRJEB29033, sample SAMEA4952262) | chicken gut metagenome | biome: Broiler Chicken; feature: Gastrointestinal Tract; material: Caecum | place: Ireland | collected 2018 | study: Broiler... | reverse complement strand
AGAAGGCCGTCAAGTGCTTCCTTTTCCGTCTGCTCATGCTCCTGCGTCTTTTCAAAGGTGGGAATGTCTCCCGTCACCGCCTCTCCGAGATCGTGGATCAGGCACATGCGGATAACCTTATCGATATCTACATCCGACAGCTCATCCTTCAGCAGATATGCCATGAGCGCCGTCCGCCAGCTGTGGGCGGCCACGTTTTCCGTCACGCCGTCCGAGGTAACGCAGTGGCGGGGAACGGATTTCAGTTTTTCCACGCGGCCAAGAAATGAGATAAACTGTTCGGGTGTGAATCCCTGCATGGGGTGCCTCCTTTTTCGGATCGCAGAATTCCATCTGCTTTTCTTCTTTCCCCAAATTGTACCATATCTTTTTCCTTTTCCCAAGAGATCCTGACTGTTCTGGCGGGATTTTTCTTTTTGCCGGGGTACAAAATTTTGTTTCCTTGTGCAATATATATAATTTTATCCTTTTAAAACCGTTATATATTCACACTATTTTCAGTCAAAACCGGCATTCTCACAATCTAAACCTCTTTTTGCACTAAAATTATAGGGACAAAATTTTTATTAACTTACAAAATAACGGAATCCATCGTATAGTCAGATCAAACAATAGATTTGCTGCTCGGCCATAATTCTTCAGGGAAAATGACGGGTTTTGAAAAAATCCGTACAGACAACAGGCAGGGCGCTTTCAGAATGAGATAAGAGAGGAGAGAGGTTTATGGCAAAACCGGCAAAGCGAAACTCTGTCGGAGGCAGAAAAAAGATGAACTGGAAAATAGCCATGAAAAATCACTGGCAGTTATATGTTCTGGTTCTTCCAGCAATCATTTATTTTTTCGTATTTAATTACATGCCGCTCTACGGCATCCAGATCGCCTTTAAGGATTACAAGGCGGTAAACGGCATTGCAGGAAGCGCCTGGGTGGGGCTGAAACACTTTAAGGATTTCTTTAACGCCTACTATTTTCAGAGACTGCTTGCCAATACTCTGCTACTGAATGTATACAATCTTCTGTGGAGCTTTCCAGTTCCTCTGATTCTGGCAATCTTGCTGAATCAGATTCGAAGCGATCGAAAAAAGCGTTTCATTCAGACCAGCATTTACGTTCCCTACTTTATTTCTACGGTGGTACTGGCAGGTATGCTGTATATCTTCCTTTCCCCCACCAGCGGTATCGTGAATCTGATTCGCACATCCCTGGGGATGACGGCCATCGACTATATGTCAGACGCGGGAGCGTTCCGTACCTTATATATTCTCTCCGGTATCTGGCAGTCGGCAGGCTACGGCACTATCCTTTATATCGCCACCCTGTCCGGAGTGGATCCGTCCCTGTATGAAGCAGCGGAAATCGACGGAGCGAGCATCTGGCAGAAGATCCGCTACATTGATCTTCCCAGTCTGGTTCCTACGGCGGTGATGGTCTTCATTCTGGACTGCGGGAAACTGCTGAACAGCAATACAGATAAGGCGCTGGTTATGCAGACGCCTGGAAATATTCCCACCTCCGATATTATTGGCGTATACGTTTATAATGTTGGCCTTGGAAGCGGCCAGTTCTCCTATACCGCAGCCATTGGACTTTTTGTCAACATCATCAACTTCATTCTGATCATTTCCGTGAACCAGATCGCAAAGATGGCCACGGATACCGGATTATTCTAAGGAAAGAAGGGTATGGATAATGAAAAAGAAAAACAGGAAAAAACTGAGTATAAGCAACCGGATCTTTTATCTGTTTAATTCCATTTTCTGGGTCCTGGTCATGTTTATCATTCTATATCCGCTGTATCTGGTATGCATCGCCTCCGTTTCTGACCCGGATGCTATTGTACGCGGAGAGGTAATCTGGCACCCGGTAGATTTTTCCCTGATCGGTTATGAATCCGTTCTCGGATACGCAGAGCTGTGGTCCTCCTATGCAAACTCCCTCTTCTATACGGCAGTGAGCATCGTCATCAGCATTGTGGTTACTCTGGCAGCCGCCTATGCGCTTTCCCGCAAGGTATTCCCCGGGAAAGGGGCCATCAATCTGTACTTCATTATTACCATGTTTTTTAACGGCGGACTGATTCCCACCTTCCTGCTAATGCGGGACATCGGCCTGTACAATACAAGGGCACTTATGATCCTGATGGGCTGTGTCAGCGTCTGGAACCTGATGGTGGCAAGGACCTATATACAAAGTAATATCCCGGAAGAGCTGTACGAAGCGGCCATGCTGGACGGAGCATCCCACTTTCAGTATTTTACCAAAGTGGTTCTTCCCTTAAGCAAAACGATTATCGCCGTTCTCGCCGTATATTATGGCGTAGCAAAATGGAATGATTATTTCACCGGTCTGGTTTATTTGAGAGACCGTACTCTGCTCCCTTTGCAGACAGTTTTAAAAGAAATTTTAGCTACTCTGCAGGTCGATATGGCTGGGGATTACATGATAAGCATGACAGATAACGCCTCTAATTTACAGGAAGCTGTACGAATCGCAAATGTATCTAAATACTGTATCATAGTAGTGGCAACCGGTCCTGTAGTAATCCTATATGCATTTCTGCAGAAATACTTTGAAAAGGGTGTTATGATCGGTTCTCTTAAAGGATAATAATAGTCTATACATTTAATTCTTTTTAGCATTAATTACTAAATCAACACAAATGTGTTGTATATACATGAATAAAGGAGGTTTTTCCATGAAAAAAAAAGCAGTTGCACTATTGCTGGCGGCAGCCATATCTATCACCTCACTGGCCGGATGCGGTTCCTCCGCAGACTCTGGTGAACCCACTTCTTCCGAAAGTGTAGCAGAAAACCAATCTTCCGAAGAGTCTTCTTCCAACTTTAACGAGGAAGGCTATCCCATCGTGAACGATGAAATTACGCTTAAGGTTATGCTGGCAATCCGAGACTCTGACACCATGATTTCTCCAGAGGAAATGCCCGCTGTTCAGAGATTGGATGAACTAACTGGCATTAAAACTGAATGGGAAGTCATTAAGTGGGCAGATTGGAATACTAAAGTAAACTTGATGTTTGCATCTGGTGAATATCCTGATGTAATTATTGCCCCTAATAGTAATGTAGATGATGAGGAATATGGAGTTACACAAAAGATTCTAATCCCTCTAGATGATCTGATCGAGAAGTACATGCCTAACTATACCTCCCGTCGTGATGAAGAAGAAGAAGATCCTACTGTTAGTCTGGTAGCATCTGATGGTCAAACGTATTCCGTAGGATATCTTGTAGGACAAAATATTAACACTGATCAACATTACTTCATTAATCAGACCTGGCTGGATGCCCTTGGATTGGAAACACCTACTGACGTAGATTCTTTGACTGAAGTATTACGTGCGTTTAAGACTGGAGATCCCAATGGAAATGGTATGGCTGACGAAATTCCTTTGGAAATGGGCTTGGATACTGGTTTTTACGGTGTTCGTTATATTTTGCCGTTGTTTGGTATCCCTTGCGATTCTTCTAAGTGGATTTATATTGATAATGACAAACAGGTGAAATTTACAGCGACACAAGATGGTTTTCGTAGATGTATGGAATGGCTAAATATGTGTTATAAAGAAGGCCTAGCTGATGCGGAAATTCTTTCTCAAGATGGCAACACTATCGAAACAAAGCTGGCGGAAGGTAATGTTGGATTTTTTACCGCATGGCGGCTACTTGCTATGGGCTGGGACGAAGGTGTGGCTAAAGATGCTGTTTTCTGGATGCCCAATACAGAAACCACAACCTGCCTCAGATATTTGGAAGTTGCAAGACCTGGAGCATTTATTACTTCAACCAACGAAAATGTAGAAGCGACTATGAGATGGCTGGATGCCATGCTGGAAACAGAAATGATGTTCTCTCTGTATTATGGCGAACAAGATGCAACAGATGGTACTGGCTGGACCTATAATGAAAACGGAAAAATAGATACGCTTAATGATGGTACTGTAGAGGTCCGCAACTATCTGGACTGCAACACCATGTTCTGGGCTCCTGGAAAATATATTTCCGAAACCTTCAACATGCCTGAACAGCGCATCGAAAAAACGGAATACTGCCTGCAGTCTGATGAAGCCGGCATCATTCAGAAATACTCCAACGATTATCTGGATATGGCTCCTCTAACCTCTGAGCAGCTACAGAGCATCACTCTGACCGAAACCGACATTAACAACGCCGTGGTGGAAAACATCGCCAACTTTGTATCCAATGGCGTAACGGATGACAGTTGGAATAATTTTATATCCCTGTTCGACGGAATGGGCGTGGCAGACTATGTGCAGATGTACCAGGATGCCATTGATACCATGGAGCTTGACTAAATTCCGCCGAGGCGGACGAGCCGTAAACACTACGACAAAACTGGTATGGCTATGCCCAAAAGGGCATGGCCATACTTGTCTTTCCCTTTTGCAAAGGGTAAAATAGAAGAAAAGTGCCTTCGGAGAAAACAATATGAACAAGCTGAAAAAAGAACTCAATTCGCAGAACATTTTTTATTATATACTGGTTTTCTTTCTGATCATGATTATTGTCATTACGGTTTTAGGAGGCTATCTTTTCCGTTACTATTATACCACTGTTTATACTGATTTTCAGTCCGGCAACAAAGAACACCTCACTTCCATTGTCAACCGCCATGAGAATGATATCCAAATACTGAAAGATATAGCAACACAGATAGGTTTATCTGATGATGTTTCTCGTTTTCGACTATCCGAACAGCCTCAGAAAGCCATTCATCTGGAGGAACAACTTCGAAGATACACCACTGTCAGCCAATTTTTCGGTTTACTTTTGTACTGGTATCACGAGGACAACTATCTGTACAACTTTTCTACTTCCATAGGCCTGAGCAGCTTTTTGGGAAGCGGTTGCGTTCTAGAAAAGCTTTCAGCAGAAAATTTCCGCGCTTTACTGGCAGAACCCAAACAACAGCTTTATATCCTTCCTGAACAGAATGTGGATGGCGCATGGATCAATGGCTACATGGCCGATCGCCAAAAAATCATCTATCTTCTGGATATCCCTCCCAGTCTGGAGGAAACTCTGATCTTCATCGTTCCAGCTTCCTATTACGACAGTCTGCTGTCCCGGCCTGGAAACGGTGAACCACAGACTGATTTTCTCTACTATAACGGTTCTCTGATCGTTTCCCGCGGAGATGAAGCGGATACACTTCCGGAACAGGAGCTGTGCGCCCTGCTTGCAGGACGCTCCGATAGCTCTGAAAAAATCCGCCTGGGCAGCCGCCGCTATCTCTTAAGCGTCCAGACCGGAGACAGCGGCATCCTCTACGGAAGCCTCCAGCCCATGTCCGTTTTTCATGATAAAGTCATGGCCGAACAGTGGGGAATCACTCTGATCGTGCTGATCTGTGCCATTCCGGCCATCTTCATCGTCACGCTCGCCGCAGGCAGCGTCATGCGCCGTGTCCGCCGGATGAATCTGCTCCTGAACGAGGAAAGTCATTATGATCTGGACAGCATCGAAAACGGAATCCAGCTCCTGGTGACCAGCTACCGGGATTCGGAAAAGGAAAGCCAGTCCTTAAAAAAGACCCGCTTCATCAGCGATTTCGTCCGGGGAAGCTATTCCTCCCGACAGGAGGCCATCGCAGCCGCTCAGGAATGCGGCCTGAACATCAATTATAAGCTGTATCTCGCCATACTGACCAAGAGCCGGGAGATCAGCAATGAAAACCGGGTATATTCCGACATGCTGGAGGCCATCGCCGGAGAAAGCCGGACGGACGGTTTCGGCATCCACCTGATCGGAAACAACCAGAACCTCTTCCTGCTGTTCGCCGACAAAAAAGAAGAAATCGAAGGACTTCTTACAAAGCTTCTTTCCATCGGGAAACGATATGATCCTGACTATATCATGGCCGTCAGCGACTACCACTGCTCCTTTGAGGAAAGCTCCAGAGCCTATCTGGAAGCCAACACGGCCTTTGACAACTATCTGCTTCTGGATAACAGCAAAATCATCCGTTTTTCCGATGTATCTCAGAAGGATTATACCAGCCTGATCGATGAAAACGATCTGAACCGGCTCAAAACGGCCATCCGCAATCGGGACAAGAAAGCCGCCCATGCTGTGGTTAAGGATATCTGCGACAGGCTGAACGGAGAAAAGGCTTCTCTGTATGCCTTCCGTATTCTGTACAACGATCTCATGCACACGCTGCTTGTGGAGTGGAAGGGCGACAAAACGGAATTTGATGATTTTTATAATGTTTTCACCCTTTCCCAGTGCCTGAACATTCAGGACTTCTATGAGCTTCTCTGTGATGCATGCAGCATGATCATAGACAACCGGGAGGGCATCGGAATCCAGAATTCCGATATTGTACAGAAGGCCATTGCCTATATGCAGGATCATTTTTCGGATCCGGGCCTGAATATGAACGCGCTGGCGGAGTACCTGCAGGTGAGCGCCGTGACGCTGTCCGTGGAGTTCCGGAATGAGCTGGATATCCGCCCTTCCGATTACCTGACAACCCTCCGGATGGAGAAGGCCAAGGAGCTTCTGCGCGAAACCAATATGCTGATCGGCGACATCACCCTGGCGGTGGGCTATGAGGACGCCCACGTATTCCGCCGCAGATTCAAGCAGTATACCGGCATGACGCCGGGGCAGTACCGGGAACAGTGACGCAGTCATCTTCCTGCTCATTATAAAATTAAGGAAAGGAGCCATGCTTATGCACAATATCTCCAAACGAGAGAAAATGACCTACACCGGCAGCCTGCTGGGGCAGAACATGATCTACAGCTTTGTCACCATGTATATCATGTTCTTTTTCACCGATCTGCTGCGCATCCCGCCTGAAAGTGTGACCGTCATCATGGTGGCAGCCAGCCTGTGGGACGCTGTCAACGATGTCCTGATGGGAATGATCGCGGACCGGACACGGACACGTATTGGAAAATTCCGCCCCTATCTGCTGGCAGGCCCTGTTTTCATCGCTCTGTCCACCATTTTCTGCTTCGTGAGCTTTGGCGGTTCTCTGGCAGGAACCATTGCTGTCGCCGCCGTCTGCTATGTGCTCTGGGATGTCACCTATACGATCTATGACGTTCCCATCTGGGCCATTTCATCCGTTTCCTCTCCGGATCCGGACGAGAAAAACAGCATGGTCACCCTTGGAAAAATCGGAGGAACCATCGGCACGGTAATCATTTCCGTGGGAAGCGTCTCTCTGTTAAACGCCTTCGGAGGAGAACGAAGCGCCACGGCCTATACCGCAGCAGCCGCAGTGGTGGCCGTCGTCGGAGCAGCCCTGATGATCCTGAGCGGATTTGTCCTGAAGGAACGGATAGAGCCGCCCCCGAAGGACATCCCTTTTTCCCGCAACATTCATACCATCCTTGACAATAGACCACTGATCGCGCTACTGGTCTCACTTCTGATCATCGACATGGTGAACAATCTCCGGCAGGTCTCCCAGATGTATTTTGCCGTTTATGTATGGGGAGATTCCGGCTATGTCACCTATATCGGTGTAAGTCTGGTGCTGGGCATGATCATCGGAATGGCTGTTTCCCCCATGCTGATCCGGCGGTTTGACAAGAAAAAAATCTTCATCTCCGCCTGCGTTGCCGGAGGCATTTCCAGCTTCCTGCCCTTTCTGATGAACGCCGGTCCCCTTGCCGGTCTGATCCTCCTGGGCATCAGCTTTGCCTTTACCGGAATGACCACCATAAGCAGCACCTCCATGCTGATGGACGCCATCGATTATTCGGAATACCGGCTCGGCTTCCGGGGAGAGGGCATCGTTTTCTCTATGAACACCTTTTTGAACAAGCTTAGCTCCACCATTTCAAAAGGGCTTCTCGGATTTGCCATGACCGCCATGCATTATGAGGAAAATATGGAACCTACCTCTGCTGTGATCACCGGCTTTGGAGCCATGGTCTATGTGGTTCCCGCTCTCTGCTTTCTCCTGGCAATCCTGCCATTGCTTCTGTATCGTATAAAACCCGCGCAGATTGAAAAAATTCAGAAGGAACTTACAGACCGTCGTCAGGCGGAGAAAGGAAACTGATATGGATATATCCTCTTATTTTATGCCCCCTGAAATCAGAAACGCAAAAAAGGCCCTGTGTATTCAGCCGCATCCCGACGATATTGAGATCGGAATGGGCGGCACCGTGGCAGCTCTGGCCAAAGAAGGCTGTTCCATCACTTATCTCACGATCACCAACGGGGATCTGGGAGATTCCACCGGGACGCTTGGCTTCGGGGAGACTGCTGCCCTGCGCCGCGAGGAGACTCTGGCCGCCGGAAAGGTTCTCGGCGTCTCCGACTTTCTGTTTTATGATCTTCCGGACGGCTCTCTTTCCGACATTCCCTCCCTTGCGGGGAAAATTTCAGAAACCATCCGCGCCCTGCAGCCGGAGGTAATCTTTTGTCCGGATCCCTGGGCACAGTATGAGGCCCACAACGATCATATCGTTACCGGACGCGCTGCGGCGCAGGCCTTTATTTCGTCCTCTTTGTCCCGGTATCCCCGGGATACAAAAACCACTCCCTGGCAGGCGGGCGCCATCGCCTTCTATTTCACACAGAAACCGAATACGGTGATCGATGTAACTGAGACCTTTGAAACCAGATTTGCCGCCATGGCGAAGCATGCCTCTCAGCTGAATGAAGAGCTTCTGGGGCTGTATAAGATCTACTTCTCCATGCAGGGTCAGAAGCTGGCGGAGGGAAGAGATTTTGCCATGGGAGAGGGCTTTAAGGTGCTGAGCCCTCTGCACATGCACTGTTTTACCGAAGCGCCGGAAATCTGAAAAAGTCATCTTTTTACAGATAGGACTTCATCTTCTGACACAGCTTTTCTTCAATGGTGATCAGCCGTCCGCAGATCTCTCTGGACGCGTGATCCGCACCCCGGTACTGGTTCAGATACCGGTTCAGGGATTTGGTTCCCATATTGCAGCCGTCCGTAATCAGATCGGCCACCGTGGCGTCGCTGTCGTCCATGCTCATTTTCACGTTTGTCTTGATCCACGACATGCCCTTCGCCACGGCGGCAGGCTCCTTCTCCTCAGATCCGTAGTTTGCCAGCAGAGAATGGATCTCGTTCTCCAGCTTCTCATGGTGCTCTCTGCTTTCCTGCAGCACCTGCTTCATTCCCGGTCCGGAAACCTTCTCCATCACCTCGTCAATGGACGAGACCGCCATTTTCACTCCGGCGTCACATTCCCTGAGCAGTTTTATGGTATCCGATTCATTCATGATACTTCCTCCTCATTGCCGCCAGAGGCGGCATTTGCTTTTTGTTTATTATCCCGGAGATGGCCGAAAATATACGGCCAGGCCTAAAATTGACATTCTCATTCCGTTTTGCTCCATGCTCATGAATGCAGCAACCTGCGTTCAAATCAGCCCGCACAGATACGCGTATGCGTTCATAATGGTGAGCTGCTGTTTTCCCGCGATGAAATATAAATCCAGCATCTGCTCTCCCTCTGCGCACAGACAGGCTCCGTAGAGGGGAATATCGCAGCTGATCACCGGTTTTCTGGAAGCGATGAGCATGCCGTATCCGTTTTCCGATAACAGGAGAGGAAGCTCTGCTCCTCCATGGGAAATGTATCTGGCGGAGGCGTTCAGGGAAATGCCCTTTTCTCCCTGCATACCGGGCGCATAAAGCTTTTCCCCCTTTGTCCGGTCCAGATACAGCCAGGCGCGCGGCTGCGCGCCGCTGTCCTCAATCAGTCTGCAGTCCCTGCTCCGCTCCGAAAGCAGCGGCTTTTTCTCTCCGGAGAGATACCGGACCGCTCCGGACGCCTTATCCACCTGAAGGCACAGCTCCGTTCCGGAGAATTCAACTGCCGTCCTCGTATCCCTCAGCTTCCAGTTCTTTTCCATCCGGTTCACGGCGATACCGGGACAGATGCCTTTCGGCATCTGCGATCCCTTCACAAAGGTCACCCGCACAATGGCGCTTCCCACCGGGCAGAGCCTCAGCACGCCGTAACGGCTCTGCAGATACAGGCCGTCTGCATTCTCAGCGCT
>ERZ1643247.3948-NODE-3948-length-10042-cov-4.309402_pt1 | contig 10042 bp, 9 predicted proteins | sample MGYA00579264_ERZ1643247 | MGnify/ENA primary metagenome ERZ1643247 (study PRJEB29033, sample SAMEA4952262) | chicken gut metagenome | biome: Broiler Chicken; feature: Gastrointestinal Tract; material: Caecum | place: Ireland | collected 2018 | study: Broiler... | reverse complement strand
GCGCGACGCACAGCCATGACGGCAGGCAAGCGGCGGGAACTTCATGCACTGGAAGAGAATTTGGCCATCATCAGCAACAGTGAACCTGCGCAACTGCTGGAAGAGGAACGTCTGCGCAAAGAAATTGCAGAATTACGTGCCAAAATTGAACGCGTCCCTTTTATTGACACCTTCGATTTACGTTACAAGAACTACGAGAAGCGGCCCGATCCCTCCAGCCAGGCAGTGATGTTTTGCCTGATGGACGTTTCCGGTTCAATGGATCAATCCACTAAAGATATGGCTAAGCGTTTTTATATTCTGCTGTATCTGTTCCTCAGCAGAACGTATAAGAACGTGGAAGTCGTATACATCCGCCATCATACCCAGGCGAAAGAAGTCGATGAACATGAGTTTTTCTACTCGCAGGAAACAGGCGGCACCATTGTTTCCAGCGCCCTGAAACTGATGGATGAGGTAGTGAAAGAGCGTTATAACCCGGCACAGTGGAATATTTACGCTGCACAAGCATCGGACGGCGATAACTGGGCCGATGACTCTCCGCTTTGCCATGAAATCCTGGCGAAAAAATTATTACCTGTTGTTCGTTATTACAGCTATATCGAAATTACCCGTCGTGCACATCAGACATTGTGGCGAGAATATGAGCATCTGCAATCTACTTTCGACAACTTTGCGATGCAGCACATCCGCGACCAGGATGATATTTATCCGGTGTTCCGTGAACTGTTTCATAAACAAAATGCAACAGCTAAAGACTAAAACTATCAGCCAGGTCATTATCGCCTGGCTGATTTTTAGCTTACTGTAAATTATCTCATTTATTACATACATTAGCTTACAATCGCTTTAAATATGACAGCATAACCTTTACACAATTTAGTTCCAGAAAACAATCATTCGGAAAAATGATTCAGTCAACACGTATTTCCATGGGGTTATTCTTTAAATATTTTTTATCGTTAACGAAAATTGATCCTGGTCAAAACTATATATCTCTGCCATCAATAAAATCCAGCACTCACATTGCTCTCCTTTTTATGGTTTCTATGGGTACACAAAAATTAAAAGCTCAAAGCTTTTTTATTTTCAGTTTATTGCTGACGTTAATTTTATTTTGCATTACTACCTTATATAACGAAAACACAAATGTAAAACTCATCCCACAGATGAATTACCTGATGGTTGTTGTGGCTTTGTTTTTCCTTAACGCCGTCATTTTTCTTTTCATGTTAATGAAATATTTCACTAACAAACAAATTTTACCAACACTCATTTTAAGCCTTGCATTTTTAAGTGGCCTTATCTATTTAGTTGAAACCATTGTAATTATCCATAAACCAATTAACGGCAGTACACTGATCCAGACAAAGTCGAATGATGTTTCTATTTTCTATATTTTCCGCCAACTCAGTTTTATTTGTTTAACCTCGCTGGCGCTCTTTTGTTATGGAAAAGACAACATCCTTGACAACAATAAGAAAAAAACTGGCATTCTGTTGCTGGCGCTGATTCCTTTTTTAGTTTTTCCCCTTCTGGCACACAATCTGAGCAGTTATAACGCTGACTATTCTTTGTATGTCGTCGACTACTGTCCGGACAACCATACTGCGACCTGGGGAATCAACTATACAAAAATATTGGTTTGTCTGTGGGCATTTTTACTGTTCTTTATTATCATGCGCACACGATTAGCCAGCGAACTATGGCCGTTAATAGCATTATTATGTCTGGCATCGCTATGCTGCAACTTACTTCTACTGACTCTGGATGAGTATAATTATACTATCTGGTATATCAGTCGCGGGATTGAAGTTTCCAGTAAACTGTTTGTTGTGTCTTTTCTGATTTATAACATTTTTCAGGAGCTGCAACTCTCCAGCAAACTGGCAGTTCATGATGTGCTGACCAATATTTATAATCGGCGCTACTTTTTCAACAGCGTAGAGTCATTATTGTCGCGACCTGTTGTTAAGGACTTCTGTGTCATGCTGGTTGATATTAATCAGTTCAAACGCATCAATGCCCAATGGGGACATCGTGTGGGTGATAAAGTGCTGGTTTCAATTGTCGATATTATCCAGCAAAGCATCCGCCCCGATGATATTTTAGCGCGACTGGAGGGTGAGGTGTTTGGCTTGCTATTTACCGAACTCAATAGTGCCCAGGCAAAAATCATTGCGGAACGTATGCGTAAAAATGTCGAACTCCTGACCGGCTTTAGTAACAGATATGATGTTCCTGAACAAATGACCATCAGTATTGGCACGGTTTTTTCAACGGGTGACACGCGTAATATCTCGCTTGTCATGACGGAAGCAGATAAAGCCTTACGCGAAGCGAAAAGCGAGGGGGGCAACAAAGTGATTATTCATCATATTTAAGTGCAAAAATATTCAGAGCCATGCTTTTTGCGTGGCTTTTGCATACAATTTATTACTATTACCCCTAAATTTCCCCTCCCCAGCGGCGCAGAGATGAGTATAATTAGCGCCCCTGTGCCAGGCCGCAATCGAACTTTATCTGGTTTTCTCGTTTCACTAACCGAAGGAGTGCCATTTATCATGAAATTGCACCATAGAATGCTCCGGCATTTTATCGCCGCAAGTGTCATTGTGCTGACATCTTCCTTCCTTATTTTTGAACTTGTCGCCAGCGACAGAGCAATGAGTGCCTATCTGCGCTATATCGTGCAGAAAGCAGACTCCTCCTTTCTTTATGATAAGTATCAGAATCAGAGTATTGCCGCGCATGTGATGCGCGCTCTCGCTGCTGAGCAGTCGGAAGTGTCGCCAGAACAGCGGCGCGCCATCTGCGAGGCTTTTGAGTCTGCCAATAATACCCATGGCTTAAACCTGACTGCCCATAAATACCCGGGCTTACGCGGCACACTACAAACCGCATCCACTGACTGCGACACAATTGTGGAAGCTGCAGCACTATTACCCGCTTTTGATCAGGCAGTGGAAGGCAACCGCCACCAGGATGATTACGGTTCAGGTCTTGGGATGGCCGAAGAGAAATTTCACTATTATCTCGATCTCAATGACCGCTATGTCTATTTTTATGAGCCGGTTAATGTTGAATACTTTGCGATGAATAACTGGTCCTTCCTGCAGTCAGGAAGTATTGGCATCGATCGCAAAGATATTGAAAAGGTATTTACCGGGCGTACCGTATTGTCGAGCATTTACCAGGATCAGCGTACTAAACAGAACGTGATGAGTTTGCTGACGCCGGTATATGTCGCAGGGCAGCTAAAAGGGATTGTGCTGCTGGATATTAACAAAAACAATCTGCGGAATATCTTTTATACTCATGACCGCCCTCTCCTCTGGCGTTTTCTCAATGTCACGCTAACCGATACCGATTCGGGGCGCGACATTATCATCAACCAGAGCGAAGATAATCTGTTCCAGTATGTCAGTTACGTCCATGACTTACCGGGCGGCATTCGTGTCTCGTTATCCATTGATATTCTTTACTTTATCACGTCTTCGTGGAAAAGCGTTCTGTTCTGGATTTTGACGGCGTTAATTTTGCTGAATATGGTGCGGATGCACTTCCGCTTATACCAAAATGTGTCGCGAGAAAATATTAGTGATGCGATGACTGGACTGTATAATCGCAAAATTTTAACCCCTGAACTGGAGCAGCGGTTGCAGAAACTGGTGCAATCCGGTTCTTCGGTGATGTTTATTGCTATTGACATGGACAAGTTAAAGCAAATAAATGACACCCTCGGTCATCAGGAGGGGGATTTAGCGATTACGTTATTAGCTCAGGCGATTAAACAGTCGATTCGTAAAAGTGATTATGCCATCCGACTCGGTGGCGATGAATTCTGCATCATTCTTGTCGATTCGACGCCGCAAATTGCAGCACAACTGCCTGAACGTATCGAAAAACGTCTGCAACATATCGCGCCGCAGAAAGAGATCGGCTTCTCTTCCGGTATTTACGCGATGAAAGAAAACGATACGTTACATGATGCGTATAAAGCTTCCGATGAGCGTTTATATGTCAATAAGCAGAACAAAAACAGCCGTTCATGATAACCTTCTGTGGTTGTTTGCTTGTAATCTCAGGAGCATGAAATGACTGAAATGGCTAAAGGAAGCGTGACGCATCAGCGGTTAATCGCTTTATTATCACAAGAAGGTGCTGACTTCCGCGTCGTTACCCATGAAGCGGTAGGTAAATGTGAAGCGGTGTCAGAAATTCGTGGCACCGCTTTAGGCCAGGGAGCTAAGGCACTGGTATGTAAAGTCAAAGGCAATGGCGTAAATCAACATGTTCTGGCGATCCTCGCTGCCGATCAACAGGCCGATCTGAGCCAACTCGCCAGCCATATAGGCGGATTACGCGCTTCGTTGGCCAGCCCGGCGGAAGTCGATGAACTCACAGGCTGTGTCTTCGGCGCGATCCCCCCTTTCAGCTTCCATCCAAAACTCAAACTGGTTGCCGACCCTCTACTCTTCGAACGATTTGATGAAATCGCCTTCAATGCAGGCATGCTGGATAAATCCGTTATTTTGAAAACCGCGGATTATTTGCGCATTGCGCAACCAGAACTGGTCAATTTCCGCCGCACTGCGTAACTAGCCGGTCCGTTCGATAAGAAGAACGGACAAAACCAGTACAACAGCAATGGCAAAAAACGATGACGTGATAATCAGTGTCTCGACAAACATTTGATCGTTCATAGCATGCCCCCGGGAGATAGCTGTTTTCACGTTATTGTTAGCGTGCACAAATGGCAGTTTGATGACAGTTCGCCTGATTTTTTATGCAAAAAACGTAAAGATTTTCTACTTCCTTCCTGCAGCAAGCGTAAAGTAAGCAGGCTTATTATTTTTTGGCAAGGAAACCACGATGTTTGATGTCACTTTGCTGATCCTGCTCGGGTTAGCTGCGCTGGGCTTTATCAGTCATAACACCACTGTCGCCGTTTCAATTCTGGTGTTGATCATTGTCCGCGTCACACCGTTAAGCACCTTTTTCCCGTGGATTGAAAAACAGGGGCTAAGTATCGGGATAATCATTCTGACGATTGGCGTTATGGCCCCCATCGCCAGCGGGACGCTACCGCCCTCAACCTTGATTCACTCGTTTCTGAACTGGAAATCGCTGGTGGCAATTGCAGTAGGCGTTATTGTCTCCTGGCTGGGTGGGCGCGGCGTGACCTTAATGGGCAGCCAGCCGCAACTGGTCGCCGGGCTGCTGGTAGGCACTGTTTTAGGCGTGGCGCTGTTTCGCGGCGTACCGGTCGGCCCGCTTATTGCCGCGGGTCTGGTTTCGCTGATTGTGGGGAAACAGTAGTTAATCCCGCAATATATCGGCCTGGCGTTTGCCCCAGGCCTTTCTTAAACATAGTAATAAAGGCCGTTGTTGAATCATACCCCAGCGTATGAGCAACTTTCTGTACAGTATCGCCTTTCACTAATCCCTGAAGCGCCATAATCAGCTGTAACTGCTGACGCCACTGGCGAAAACTCAACCCCGTCTCTTTCACTATCAGTCGGGCAAGATTGCGTTCACTCATCGCAAAGCCAGCCCATTGCCCCAATGACCCCCACTCGACGGGCCCTTTCGCCATCATCTCCACCATCGTGCGGATTTTAGGATGAGAAGAAACGGGCAGGTGCAGCTGTTGTTGTGGCTGCTGAGGGAGTTCATCAAACAGGACCTGAATTAATCTGCGGGTCATTGGCTCAGCACGCTGAGTCGTCGTCCTGTTTGCCAGGGTTAAAATTAATTCCCGGCATAAGCGCGATATTTTCAATGTGCAACATGTTGTCGGCATTATCACTGCGCTGGGTTCGATAAACAGAAAACAGAGTTCAGCGTTAGCTGTCACTTGATTGCTATGTTCCACCCCGCCCGGTATCCAAACCGCATATTGCGGCGGCACCATCCACAAAGCATTTTCCACCGTACAGGTAATTGCACCATGTAGCGCCAGTATCAGCTGTCCTTTGCGGTGCTGATGTACAGGACTGGTTAACTCATCCGTTCCGGCGTGAATACAAAATGCGACCGCGGCTTCATGGTGTCGGTCGGGTTCATAGCCATTGAGATTCAACCTGTGCATCATTTTGTCCGAACTTAGCGATAATTTGTCATTTTAGCTTGATTCAACATAACAATAAAAACGGTAAGGTACAGCCTCGTTTGTAACAATGAGAAGCATATGACCTGTTCAACTTCATTAAGCGGCAAAAACAGGATTGTCCTTATCGCTGGCATTCTGATGATTGCCACAACATTACGCGTCACCTTTACCGGCGCAGCACCGTTACTGGATACGATTCGTTCCGCTTACTCGCTGACGACAGCGCAAACCGGCTTATTGACCACCCTGCCATTATTGGCCTTTGCGCTAATCTCACCTTTGGCCGCCCCGGTGGCGCGACGTTTTGGTATGGAACGTAGCCTGTTTGCCGCGTTACTTTTGATCTGTGCTGGTATCGCAATTCGCTCTCTCCCTTCGCCTTACTTATTATTTGGCGGTACAGCGGTCATTGGCGGTGGGATTGCATTAGGCAATGTCTTACTGCCAGGATTAATTAAACGCGATTTCCCTCATTCCGTCGCCAGACTTACCGGCGCATATTCCCTGACAATGGGAGCTGCAGCGGCACTGGGATCGGCTATGGTCGTGCCGCTGGCTTTGAACGGTTTTGGCTGGCAAGGCGCGTTGCTCATGCTGATGTGTTTTCCTCTGCTGGCTCTTTTTTTATGGCTGCCACAGTGGCGAAGCCAACAACATGCAAATTTGAGTACTTCACGCGCCTTACATACTCGGGGTATCTGGCGTTCGCCGCTTGCCTGGCAGGTCACATTGTTTCTTGGGATCAACTCACTGGTCTATTACGTGATTATTGGCTGGCTTCCGGCGATCCTCATCAGTCACGGCTATAGCGAAGCACAGGCGGGTTCACTGCATGGTTTGCTGCAACTAGCCACAGCAGCACCCGGTTTGCTGATCCCACTTTTCTTACATCATGTGAAAGATCAGCGTGGTATTGCAGCGTTCGTTGCCTTGATGTGCGCAGTGGGCGCGGTTGGGCTCTGCTTTATGCCAGCGCACGCGATCACCTGGACTCTGCTTTTCGGTTTTGGTTCCGGCGCAACAATGATACTGGGGTTGACGTTCATTGGTCTTCGGGCAAGTTCTGCGCATCAGGCGGCGGCACTCTCGGGGATGGCACAATCCGTCGGGTATTTGTTGGCAGCCTGTGGGCCGCCGCTGATGGGTAAAATACACGATGCTAACGGTAACTGGTCTGTACCACTTATGGGTGTTGCCATACTTTCACTACTGATGGCGATTTTCGGACTTTGCGCCGGGAGAGACAAAGAAATTCGCTAATATCCGGTGCTATAGTGACGTAACAAATCATGCGTGAAAGGGAGAACAAACACGATGAATATTCAGTGCAAACGCGTTTATGATCCGGCTGAACAGAGCGATGGTTATCGCATACTGGTCGACCGCCTCTGGCCGCGCGGTATCAAAAAAACCGATTTAGCCCTTGATGAGTGGGATAAAGAAATCACGCCGTCAACGGAACTGCGCAAAGCCTTTCACGGCGAAGTCGTCGATTTTGCAACCTTTCGCGAGCAATATCTTGCAGAACTGGCGCAACACGAGCAAGAAGGAAAGCGGCTGGCGGACATCGCCAAAAAACAGCCGCTGACCCTGCTCTACTCAGCAAAAAACACCACGCAGAACCATGCGCTGGTGCTGGCCGACTGGCTACGTAGCTTGTGATTTTAGTACAGCATCCGGCGGTTATTTTTCACCAGCCGGATGGTCACGCCGCCACAATGCCCATTCATCAATCGTTTCACCGCCCGGTAATTTGCAATTGTTGCTGACCCCTTGCGCTGTCTGCACTGGAATGAGCGTCCCGCCCTTCTGCTGGCAATAGACCGACGCCGGATTTGCCATACCAATCTGCGGCGGTTTAGGTGCATCTGGCTGAGAAGGGGTTGAACAACCAGCCAGGACCAGCAAGCAAGGCAGAACAAAACTGATAATTTTCATTTATTGATCTCACATATTTATCCAAGCTTAGAGTATCGCGGTATCGTTTTGTTTTGCAGCACTATTTTTATTACATTCACTCAAAACATATTACGTCTTGTTTCATCTTTGTTGATGATGTTTTATCATGCCTGCAAAGATTAAATAATCAGCATTTACCCGCCGTATCCTGGAGTTGTTCCGTGTCAGATCAGATTATCGCCCGCGTCTCGCAATCCCTTGCCAAAGAACAGTCACTGGAAAGTCTGGTCCGACAGCTTCTGGAGATGCTGGAAATGGTCACTGATATGGAATCAACCTACCTGACCAAAGTGGATGTCGAAGCGCGCCTGCAGCATATTATGTTTGCCCGTAACAGCCAGAAAATGCACATCCCGGAGAATTTTACCGTCTCGTGGGATTACTCGTTATGCAAACGCGCCATTGATGAAAACTGCTTTTTCAGCGATGAAGTCCCCGACCGTTGGGGTGACTGTATTGCGGCACGCAATCTTGGCATCACCACATTTCTGAGCACGCCAATTCACTTACCGGATGGATCATTCTATGGCACGCTTTGCGCCGCCAGCAGTGAGAAGCGCCAGTGGAGTGAACGCGCGGAACAGGTTTTACAGTTATTCGCCGGACTGATTGCACAATATATTCAAAAAGAGGCACTGGTTGAACAGCTGCGCGAAGCCAATGCTGCGCTGATTGCGCAATCGTATACCGACTCGTTAACCGGGCTACCGAATCGGCGGGCGATTTTTGAAAATCTGACGACACTGTTTTCCCTCGCCCGGCATCTTAACCATAAGATAATGATCGCGTTTATCGATCTGGATAACTTCAAATTAATCAATGATCGTTTTGGTCATAATAGTGGCGATCTGTTTCTCATTCAGGTTGGCGAGCGCCTTAATACGCTCCAGCAAAATGGCGAAGTTATTGGTCGTCTCGGCGGTGATGAGTTTTTAGTTGTTTCACTAAACAACGAGAATGCGGATATTTCGTCGCTGCGAGAACGCATTCAGCAGCAAATACGTGGAGAATATCACTTAGGTGATGTTGATTTGTATTATCCCGGTGCCAGTCTTGGCATAGTAGAAGTCGATCCTGAAACAACCGATGCAGACAGTGCCCTGCATGCTGCCGATATTGCGATGTATCAGGAGAAAAAACACAAACAGAAAACACCTTTTGTCGCGCATCCAGCGCTACATTCCTGAGGCGTATTCACATCCTTTTGATTGGTGATAACATGCGAATCGGTATTATTTTTCCGGTTGTAATCTTCATTACAGCGGTCGTATTTTTAGCATGGTTTTTTATTGGCGGCTATGCTGCCCCGGGAGCATAAAGATGAAAAAAACAACGATTATTATGATGGGTGTGGCGATTATTGTCGTACTCGGCACTGAGCTGGGATGGTGGTAACGTCACCTCTAAAAAATAGCAAAGGCTGCCTGTGTGCAGCCTTTGTGCAATTTAAGCGTTAACTTTTAATCTTCCTGTAGATAAATAGCACGACAATCGCACCAATAACGGCAACCACGAAGCTGCCAAAATTGAAGCCATCGACTTTACCAAAGCCAAACAGCGTGCTGATCCATCCGCCGACTACGGCACCGACTATCCCCAGCAGAATAGTCATAAAGAATCCACCACCATCTTTACCTGGCATGATCCACTTCGCCAGAATACCGGCAATAAGCCCAAAAATAATCCATGACAGAATGCCCATTGTTTCCTCACTTATCTGTTTTGCATTAGCGGGTTAGTCGCTGATAAAAAGCATAGCACAACATCGGGAGGGCAAGATTTGTGACGAGCATCACGGAGGATTTTTTTGCGATGGCGCAGAAATTGCGCCATCAACGATCAGTGATAATTACCAACCACAAACATCATGTTCGTTTTCCGTGTCTTGACATCCTCCACGCCCTGAAGGACGAGGATCCCTGCTACGTTCAGGCTGTCGCCTGAATCATTTCGGTGGGTTCCTGCTTC
>ERZ1643247.3947-NODE-3947-length-10043-cov-8.221566_pt1 | contig 10043 bp, 10 predicted proteins | sample MGYA00579264_ERZ1643247 | MGnify/ENA primary metagenome ERZ1643247 (study PRJEB29033, sample SAMEA4952262) | chicken gut metagenome | biome: Broiler Chicken; feature: Gastrointestinal Tract; material: Caecum | place: Ireland | collected 2018 | study: Broiler... | reverse complement strand
GCCTTGACTGGCCGGGAAATGCGGCCCTGCTGGCCGCGGAAAGTGGCTGTTTGCATAGAGAAAGAAGCAACGGAAAAAACGAATTGGCAGGTACCATCATGGGGCAGCTATGGGGCAAAAAAACGTTAAAGTTTGCCGCAATTTGCAATAATTTGGCAATGAAAAGCCAGTAAATATCACAGTTTGCCGGGATTTTCACAGGTTTTCGATTCCGGCCAGCGGCATCGAACTATCTTCCGAAACCCTTGAAAATACAGGAAAAACAAGGAGTTTGAGATGATTGTATTTTAGGCACATATACAGAAAAATCATGTGCATATGTTATTACTACTTGGATGAGGCAATGGGAAAGCCAGGAGCTCGGGGAGCAGGGGTATTCGGCGATACAGATCCTGCGGAGGTTTTACGGGCAGGACATTTATATCAATACCGCGGAAGAAATCTCTGGAATCCCGGCTTCCTGGCCGGGCTACGATCTGGATATCGGCGCATCCGGACAAAAGGTAAGGCAGCTTCAGGAACAGTTGAACACGATTGCGGATGTGTACACCTCTCTGCCGCAGGTGGAGATCAGCGGCAATTTCGATGAAAATACCCGGGAGGCTGTCATGGCGTTTCAGAAGCTGTTCAAACTGCCGGTCAGCGGGATCGTGGATTATCCGACCTGGTATAAGATACAGGCGATTTATGTGGCGGTCACGAGGATCGCGGAATTGAATTAATCGGTAAAAAGAGAAACCTGGACTGTCTCGCGTATTGCGGAAAGTCCAGGTTTCTTTTTTTACGGAGGGTTATGGCAGCCGTTTATCTGGTTCGAAAAAACATTCTGTGTAATTGCTCTGATTATTTTGCGGATGTACCGGCGCTGGGTTTCATCCTTAATTTCCGTCCGGAAAAGTAGCTGGTAAATTATTTTGTTCCTCCAGTAAAAAAATGGGCAACCAATTTTTTCGGAACCTGAAAAAAGAAAAATGGCGGCTATCTTGGTTGTTTGTTGCATGAAAAAGAGAAAAAGCAGAAGAGCAGAAAAAGATCGAAAAGCATTCATGACAGATTTTGTAAAAAGAAAGAGTTCTGAGCCGGATCAAGTTGAGTTTTTGATGGAACTTTACCGGGAGGGACGGAAGATAGAAGATTTGTAAAAAATTTCTGAATGTGAGCAGATAGAAGAAATGAGACAGATGAAAGAACATATCGAGAGAGCAAGGAGTTATCAAAAAATGCTGAGTAGAGCAATAAACCAAACCCTTAATCATATAAAATGGTTCAAAAGGTCAAATGTTACATAAAAATCAAAATTCTCTGTAATATAAAAAAATAAATGTGAATTATTGTAAAAAAAATAATATGTTGATATAATTATAATAAGAATTTGAGGTATGAAATCAGCATAGCTGATTTCACCGGGCGAGCAGTAATGACCATATCTACTTAAGAATTTATAGAATATAAAGAAATGATTCGGAAAATATTATGAAAGTTTAATAAAAGGGAGGCTGATTCCAATGGTTTAAACAATTGTATGTGCGCAAAAGAATTATTATTCCTGAATTATAATTTTTAATTTGAAAGCCCCTATTAGTGTTGGTTAATTGGGCTTTCAAAGTTTATATTGATAGCAAAAATAAAGTGTACATATTGTAAGTTTTGGGGAAAGTTCTATGAAAAATAAGATATGCTATTTTGGGGCAGCGATATGTATTCTTTTGTCTCTCTCTTCTTGTCAAAAAGAACAAATAAATCCTGACTGGAAAAATGAGAACGGTGAGCCAACAGTTTTACGTGGATCTCAAAATCCGGAGACGGCTGTATGTGTTCATGAAAAAGGAGTTTTCTTTATAAGTAGTTCGAGCTTATGCTATTATGATTACGATAGCGGAGATTCCTATGTTCTTTGCAGCAAGCCGAACTGTATGCATGAGAATAATGAATGTGTGGCATATGCCGGAAATAATGCCACAGGTTTTGCCCTTTATGGTGACCATGCGTTTTATTTTCGACCCAAAGAGGATTCCCAGGCTTGGGAATTGGTACGGATCAACATACAGGAACAGTATAGCGAAGTTCTGACAGAAATTGGCGCAGACGGCGATGAGATGGGACAGTGGATCGTTTCAGGGATTACCGACAGTTATTATTACGGGGGCAAGGTATGGCTGCATATGAATTTAACTTACCAGTCTGTGGAAGAGGATTGGTGGAATTCAGCGGGAACCCAATTGGCAGCGATCGATCTTTCTACTAGCGAGTTTTACGAAGTCACGGAGATTTATGAAACCAATACCAGTTATTGGAATATGTCCTATCAGAGTTTCAATGATACATATGTAGGTTATAATGTTATGGCGATACAGCCGGAAATCATGCTTCCAGAGGAGTATGCCGAGTCAAAAGGCGTGTCTCCCGATGCGCTGTCTGAAGAAGAGTACTGGGAATATGTGAATCAGAACAGAGTGGAAGAGAACCTTGTGTTGGATTCCAGAATTATTGATTTAAATTCCATGGAGTCGTTTTCTGTTTTTCAGGACAGAGGGGAAAAGTGTCTGGGAGAAGGTATTTATTGGACAGATGATACTCACGCATATGTGGCAGAATGGATATCTGACGATGCCTCGGATGGTGGGAATATTATATCCATTAATTTACAAAACGGGAACAAAGAAGAAGTGCTCCGTTTGGAAAATGGCGGATGTCTGGCATGGTATATGGGTGAACTGTCTTTGGATCGATATAATGGGGAAGACATACTGTATCTGGAATACGATGGAGAGGATAAGTGCAGGATTTACAAGTATTCTCCAGCGCAGCAAACCTCCGAATTTCTGTTTGAGGATGAAGCAAGTGTATCTTTTCGCATTGTAGGTCAGACGAGAGAACGCCTTGTTGGTAAATTTGGTGAGGATACGCAATATGCGTGGATTGATAAGAAAGAGTATGAACAAGGAAATTTGAAGGCGGCAAAGAAGTTCCGGTTGTTTTAGGGAGAAGCGTATGTGTCTGGAGATTCAGAAGTTATCAAAAATATACCAAGGGGAAGTAAAAGCTCTGAATCAAATGTCAGTTCGGTTGGAAAAAGGCATTCATGGAATCCTGGGGGCGAATGGTGCCGGAAAAAGTACCCTGATGCAGATTATTACCTGCAATTTGGATCCTACCTCTGGTGATGTTCTGTGGAAAGGAAGTTCCATTTTTAAAAATACCAGGGAATATTGCAGTGTATTAGGCTATATGCCGCAGCAGCAGGCAATGTATCCCACGTTTACTCCTGTGGAGTATCTCAGTTATATGGCGGATCTTAGAAAAACAGGGAAAAAGCGCATCCGTGAGATCCTGGAATGTGTAGGGCTTTCGGAGGTAGCTGATCGAAAGATTTCTGCGCTGTCAGGCGGAATGAGACAGCGTTTGCTTCTGGCACAGGCAGTGCTTGGAGAGCCGGAAGTTCTGATTTTGGATGAACCGACAGCGGGGCTTGACCCATACCAGCGTGTGGCTATGAGAAATCTCATATCTTCTCTTGCACCGGAATGTGTTGTCCTGTTGGCTACGCATGTTGTCCAGGATTTAGAAATTATTGCTCAGGATATTTTGATGCTCGATCATGGAAGACTGATATGTTTTGATTCGGTGGAAAATCTGTGTAAGGCTATGGAGGGGAAGGTTTATGAAGTTCGACTCCCTGGTTGTGATGTGCCAAAAGAGTGGAAGGTCAGCAATATGCGTCAGTCTGTCAATGGAGAGATCCTTGTGAAGGTGGTGTCCGATTTTCCGCCGTGCGGGTATCCTTATACTTTGGCGATGCCAACGCTGGAAGATGTTTTCCTTTATCAAGTTGGAGGTGGCGGATGATTCGATGGGAAATCAGGAAGATAGCAGAGCTTCCGCAGATTCTGTTTGTTGCGTTTCTGCTATGTGTTCAGATGGGAGTTTTGTTCTATTCGTGTGTGAAACCGAGCCAGCAAGGTTATTCTGCGCACGATATTTATAAGGCTAGCCAGAAAAGGGGACAGGGATCGCCAGAGCAACAACTGCAGATGTTTAAAGATAAAGAGGAAACGCTGTCAGAGCAGTTGGAAACGGCAGAATTGACAGAAAGTGAACTGTTGGAAATTTTCAGTGACTATCAGATGTATCAGCAGATGATAGAAGAAGCCAGCCAAGGGCTGGAATACGATAGGTATTTGGAAGAAATTAGAAATCAGGCATCACGGCTGCAGGGAGCCAGTCTTCTGGTGAGGGAGGATACGTTTACATCGAGAAATGTTGCGGCGCTCGAAAAAGCATATTCTGATCTGATACCGAGAGCTTTGCCCTGGAATCCTTCTGGGGGAATAGAAATTCTTACTGATAGTAAACTGACAGATTTTTTTCTTATAATTTGTATGCTGCTTTTTTCGTTTAAACTTACTGTGTCAGAAAGGATAGGGGGACAATATCGTCTTCTCCATACGGCAGCGGATGGCTGCAGACGTACATGGGTGGCAAAACTGGCGGCATATCTTGCGGCTGAAGCGTGTTGTATTCTTCTTTTTTATTTGTCGGCATTTGCGACAATCGGGTATTGGGCCGGGATTGGGAAGTTCAGTGATCCAATACAGTCTGTACATTTCTTTTATCAATGTCCATATAAACTTACAATCGGACAGTTTTTGATACTTTTTGTTCTGATAAAAACCTTTGCTCTTACTGCTTTGTCAACGGTCATCTTCTGCATTGGTACAAGATGCAAAAGTATGCTTTCGGCGATAGGATGCGTATGTGCATGTCTTGCGGGGTCTTTGATTTTGTGGTATGCAGTGGAACGTGCAACCTGGTATGAACTTTTGAAAGAAGTTAATTTGATTGCACCAGTGTACACATGGCATTATTTCTCGAATGCTGTGAATCTGAATGTGGCTGGATATCCTGTTCCGGCTGTCATTGTAGGCTTTGGATATCTTATCCTGATTTCTTTCGTTTCATTACTTCTTTCCAGACGATTTTGGAGCGAAGCGCGTCAACGGACAGCGGCAGTTCCACGTATGAAAATCAGAAGAAAAGTTGGAAAATATTCGGGACTTTTCCTGCATGAATGGAACAAACTTCTGATCAAGAATAAAGGCGTTGGCGTTGTTTTTGTTATGGTCTTTGTTCTGACCTTGGTGCCTTCTCCTGAAATTTTCAGTCGTATGCAGTACTATTACCAGAAATATGCCGTGGAATTCTCTGGCCCATTAACAGAAGAAAAAAAGCAGAAACTTCTGGATGAGGAACAGCGCATTGCAGAGATGGAAAAAGATCTGGAAAAATTGACACAACAGCTGGAAAATCAGGAGATCAGTATAGAAACTTATCAGCTGAAAGAAGCCCAGATTAAAGTACCGGTTGAACAGCAGCTGGCATTTGAAACGGTTCAGAAACAGTATGCTTATCTTGAAAAAAAGGAAGCGGAAAACAACCATGTTGTATTTCTGGATGAAAGCGGATGGAAAATCCTTTATGGAGAGTGGGGAGAAAAATATCGTTTGATAAATGCGGTATGGATATACATACTGGGTGTCCTATTGCTTCATAACTACTGGATTATGGAAAGAACATCGCATATGGAGATGTTGATCCGATCGACACCTGACGGAATGAAAAGAGTTACAAAAGCAAAAAGACTTGCGATGGGTATAAGTTTTCTGCTGCTTTCACCGATCCCTTGGATTTATCGTTTTGTTTTGGTTGCCAGAGAATACGCTTTGCCTGGATATGGTTCGCTTGAAATTGTATCAAACAGTATTTCTGTTTTGGGAGGAACGGCAGGATGGTGTCCGATCCTCATTTATCATGTGCTGCAGTTTATGGCAATGGAGGCGGAGACACTTTTATGTATGCTTCTTATGCTGTATGTATCCAGACATATGAAAAGTGAAGTTCTTTCAATGTGCTCAATGAGTCTTATAGCTGTGATGTATTTTGGAGCTGCTGTATTGACGGATACGGCACCAGCAGCAACCGGAAGGAACAGTGTAGTCGGAAATATTTGCATTATATGTTTTGCTGCCGCGGTGGGAATTTTTCTGACAATAAAGAACATATACGGAAAGTCCATATAGTTAAGAGGGGATTTGGATTAAAAACGTGTTTGCAGAAAATATTTAAAAAATATTTTTGCACTTTTTCTTTAAACTAAGAGGATATATAAGATTGGAGGGGAGATTTATGAAACAGAAAGTAGTATTAGCTATTATCATGATAATTTTAAGTATGAGTTTTGTATCCTGTTCTTATAAGGAATTCGAGGATTCATTAAGAAATCCAAAGCAGGAGGTATCTGAGAAAGAGACAGAGCAATATACAAATCAAGCATCAATTATTGATACGGATGAAATAACAAATGAAGAAACGACAAAAAACGGAAATACAGCTTTGCCAAAAGAAACTATTATAAGTTCAAGAGAGGATGGTGAAATACAATATACACTTAATAGAACAGAAATTGTTCAGAATATCAAAGACTTGAACCTGGCGCTGGAAGATTTTAGCTTTGTAGACGATGCTCCGATAGATGATTCGGGTAACGTGCTTGATCACGACGGAGAACGTAATTATTTTATGGCTGCATATATAACAGTAAAAAACTGTAATATAGATACAAGCTCAGAAGAAACAGAATATCCATTGCAAATTGAAATGTGTTCGGGATCAGAAAGAAATATTCTTGCGGCAGATGGGCCGTTTTTGAATTATGCAGTATATTTCAGCGCACATCCTAAGGACGAAGAAAATATGAAAAAATCGTATTACAACTTTCAGCTGGAGCCGGGTACCGAGATGGAAGTCGTAGTAGGGTGGATTGTTTCAGAAAGTATGTTGGAAGAACCTTATTATTATGTGATTAATTCTTTCGGAGAGCCGGAGGGGTATCAGTATTTCCTGTTAAATCAGAGTCAGGAGGAATAGCTATGAAATCGTTTGCCAGATTATGGAAAATGGAATGCAGGAAAGCACTCGGAAATCGTTTTTTTGTTATCACGCTATGTGTAGGAAGCTTCTTTTGCTTAATAAGCGCTTTATATAATGTAGAGGCCTATTATCAGGGACAACAGCAGTTAAAAGAGCTGGGAGGAAATCCAATGACGCAGGCATTTGGCCTGTTCAATTCCTGGATCGGCGGGGAACAGACCTCTTTGGGATATTTGCTGTTTTTTACCTTATTTCCGCTGCTTGCCATATGTCCCTATGGGTGGTCACAATGCTTGGAGAAAAAGTCCGGATATACCAAGATGGTTATAGTTCGTGGAGGAAAACAGAGCTATTATCTGGCAAAATATCTGGCAACCTTTTTGTCTGGGGTATTGGTGGTCCTGATTCCTCTTACTTTAAATCTGGTTATTACTGCATGCTTTGTGCCGGCGGTAAAACCCTCTGTTATGTATCAAATTTATTATTCAATATCTCATGCAACAATGTGGTCGGAATTATTTTATGAACATCCACTTATCTATGTGCTTTTATATCTTTTCATAGATTGTATCTTTGCTGGTTTATTTGCAGTTTGTGGAATGGCATTTTCAATTTTATTAAAGAACCGTATTGCAGTCGTGATACTTCCGTATCTATGTATCCTTGGATTGCACTATGGGAGAGCACTTTTATATAATCGCGTATATATAGAAATTTCTCCTATCAATTTTTTACACCCTACCTGTATTGAGAATCCTGTGAATGGAGCAGTCGTATTACTGGAGGGTACTATGTTAGCTTTTTTTTCATTCCTCATTCTGAAGGTCGGTGTTAAGAATGAAACTTATTAAACTGATTCGTTACGATATCAAAAATGGCTTTGCACAAAGCAAATGGAGATTATTCAGTATCGTAATTGTCGTATTCATCTCCTGTATTGATTTTTATATCCGTAAAAGTAATATTTTCTATTTCGAAGAAGCGGTACCGCCGGGAACATTTGGAGATTATATCTGCTATTTGTTTGGGGGAATACCGGAATACCATCCAGGGTTGGATGAAGAACTTGTATTTCCGGTTAAATGGTTTTTGTTCCATTCGCTTTTGCTGTATGGAACCCTTCATTATTCGGTTCGTGATCTATATTCTCTGGGAATTGTGATACTGCCAAGATGCGGACAGAGAAGCTTTTGGTGGTTTTCCAAATGCATCTGGAACATTTTATATATTTTATCAGCTTACATCCTTACTTTTGCAGCAATCTTTTTGTTTTGTTTTATTGTGGGAGAAAGCCTGGAACTGCCTGTGACAGCGGAATTTATGAACACGCTGATGGAAGCGGATTCACCCTTTACAGAATTCCCGATCCAATTTTCTGTGGTAAATCTGACGGTTCCCTGCCTCTTTTCAATCGGCAATAGTCTACTTCTTCTGCTTTTAACACTATTCCTGAAACCGGTACTCAGCTACGGGGCAATGCTCATCTTTCTTTTATGCGGCGCGTACTTTAATGTACCGGCTTTATGGGGAAGTCTGACCATGACATTGCGAAGCGAATGGGTAATGCAAGGAGGATATACACTTGTTGCGGCACTTGCGATTGCGGGAATTGTGGCGCTCGGGACATTGGTGATCGGTTTTATAAAATTTCAGAAATATGATATTTTAAATTTGGATTCTGAATGACGGGAGGTTAGGCAGATATGGTCATACAGGTGGAAAATGTTTCAAAAACAATAAAAGGAAATATGGTAATTGACTGCGTTTCAGCAGAATTCAGTTCCGGAAAGGTATATGGTTTGCAGGGGATTAACGGTTCCGGAAAGACCATGCTCATGCGGCTTATTTCTGGTTTGATTTACCCGACGGAAGGTCGCATTGTGATCGACGGAAAGATTCTCGGAAAAGAGATTGCCTTTCCCGAAAGCATAGGAATTCTCATAGAAAATCCAGCATTTTTGGATAATTATTCCGGATTCGCAAATTTAAAACTGCTGGCTTCTATACAGAATAAAATTGATGACAAACAGATCTATAAAACATTGGAACGGGTAGGCTTAGAGCCGGACAGTAGGAAAAAGTATAAAAAATACTCCCTTGGAATGAAACAGAAGCTGGGAATCGCAGGAGCGGTCATGGAAAAGCCGGAATTTCTGATTTTGGACGAACCTGCGAATGCGTTGGATAAAGAAGGAATAGAGCGTTTAAAAAAGATTGTACAGGAAGAGAAGGAACGAGGTGCGCTGATTATTCTTTCCTGCCATGACTCCGCTCTTTTGGAAGCAATGGCGGATGTGATTTATTCAATGGAAAACGGCAGGCTGCTGAAACAGGAGGAAGCTGAATGAAAAAGGTTATATTTGGGATAGCGGCAATCGCGCTCGGAGTGTTAGTAGTTATCCGAATAGAAAGTGTGAATAAAAATATTACATATCCTGAGATAAAAGAGTATGGAATGCAGGAGGAAGCTCCGATCGGCGACAATATTTTTATGGAAGATTATGAAAAAATGGACGGATATTCTGTCACTGCGGAAGAAGTGGAACTTCTCACTTATGATGAGTTTCTAGAGAAATTTCAGTATGATGAAGAAGCGCAGGGACAGCTATATGAAAAGGATGACATGGTATATCCAGAGATGGTATACAATGTAAAAGTTAAGATAAAGAATAATAATAAGGAAGACGATCCGGATAAGGGGATTGATTTTCAGAATTATGTGGTGTATGGGGAAGATTTTCAATTACAGATTAGTGCGCAGCTCTACGCAGTTGCGAACCCTGATATGGAAAGTGGACAGATGAGTTTCCGACTGAGACCGGAAACGGAAATGGAGTTTTATCTCCCGTTTTATTTTTCACCATCACGAAAGATAGAGTCGCTTCAGATCGAGGAGGTGCTTAATAGCAAATTATATCTTCCTATATCATTGTATCCGGAACAAAGGCAAATTGTATTAGAAAATTAGGTTTTAGCAGAGAGATATGAAAATGAAAGATTTTTGTAACAAAAATGGAGCGTTGTATAGTAGATGAATTATTCATCCATTATACAACGCCCATTAATGACTATCTGATATAAATCCCCCAGCGGCGCTGGGGGACTAGGGCAAGCGG
>ERZ1643247.3946-NODE-3946-length-10043-cov-17.140669_pt1 | contig 10043 bp, 5 predicted proteins | sample MGYA00579264_ERZ1643247 | MGnify/ENA primary metagenome ERZ1643247 (study PRJEB29033, sample SAMEA4952262) | chicken gut metagenome | biome: Broiler Chicken; feature: Gastrointestinal Tract; material: Caecum | place: Ireland | collected 2018 | study: Broiler... | reverse complement strand
CAGCGCCCCAAGGTCTTGTTCGCCTCCAGCAAACGCAGGAAGGTAGAAAAGGCTTCCGGTGGAAGGCTTTTCGTAGGGGTCTTCGCTTCCGCTCCGGTCGGTCCTGGACGCGTGCCACTGGCACGCAGGACCCCTCGTCGGGGGGCGCTGGTGCCCGGTGGGCACCGTTCAGCGCCGACCGAGTCGGCAGACGAGAATCCCTGACAGAGCCGTAGGCTCTGCGGAAGTTTTCTACAAGCTCGCCTGAAATCTCCCCAAAGCGTGTGAAACAAGCGGCGGGGGATTTCAACCGCAGGCTCAGCCACTTTCCGTCAAAGAGAAAGAATAAAGATAAAAAGGACACCCAAGGGAAAAACTTGGATGTCCTTTTTGTTATTCGTGCGAAAGATTCGGAGCGCAAGCCTATCGCCCTTGCGGGCGCGTGCAGCTTTCGCTCCTGGATTTTTTGTACGGCTGCGCCGCAAGGGCAAGGTCGCGAGACGCTGTCTCGCGCTCTGCAGCCTTTGAAAAGGCTGGCGAAACTTTTACTCGCCTGCGGCGCTACAATTCCTCCCCCAGCAGCCGCACCAACAGGGCGTTGGACACCAAAAAGCCCTCTGGGGTGAAGGAAATGGCTTCCCCGTCCGCCCGCAGAAGCCGGGGCGGGCAACGGCGGGCGTTTTCCAGGACCTCGTCAAACAGGGCCCCGCCCTCTGCCCCAAAGCGGGCCAGGCAGTCCTCCCGGCGCAGGCCCCGGGTCAGGCGCAGGTTCAGCATGGCGTACTCCCCAAAGTCCCCGCCCGTGCCGTCCTCTGCGGGGGAATTCCCCTGGAGGAAGCCCTCCAGGTCCCGGGGGTAGCAAAACCGACGCCCCCCAAAGAAGGAGTGAGCCCCCGGCCCGAAGCCCAGGTACTCCTCCCCCCGCCAGTACAGCAGGTTGTGGCGGCTCTCCTTGCCGGGGCGGGCGAAGTTGCTGATTTCATACTGCCCATAGCCCAGCCGGGCCAGCTCCTCCACGGCGAAAAGGTACTGCTCCGCGGTGTCGTCCTCGTCGGGCACCTGCACCCCCCGGGCGGCAAAAGGCGTGCCCGGCTCCACTTTTAAGATGTAGGAGGAAATGTGCTCCACCCCCAGGGAAGCGGCAAAGGCGATGGAGCGCCCCAGCTTCTCCCGGCTGCCCCCGGGCAGGCCCAGCATCAGGTCCAGGGAGATGTTGGAAAAGCCCGCGGCCCGGGCGTTTTCCACCGCCTGGGCGGCCTGCTGGGGAGAGTGGGCCCTGCCCAAAAAGCGCAGCTCCTCCTCATTGGCGGACTGCAAGCCCATGGAAAGCCGGTTGAAACCCGCCTGGCGGACCTCCTGAAAAAAGGCCCGGTCCACCGAGGTGGGGTTGGCCTCCAAGGTGACTTCCGCCCCAGAGGCCAGAGAAAAGCCCTGGCGCACCGCCTGGAGAATAGTCCCCAGACGCCGGGCCCCCAGCAGGCTGGGGGTGCCTCCGCCGAAATAGACCGTGGCAAGCTCCCGGCCCGCCAGCCTCTCCCGCCAGGGGGCGAGGGAATCCACCACGGCGGAGACGTAGGCGTCCATCTTCCGGGGGGAGTCGGGGCGGGAGTAAAAATCGCAGTAAGGGCACTTGCCGTGGCAGAAGGGCACGTGTATATAAAAGCCCAGCATCCTTTCACCTCCTGTTGGCTGGCGGGTGCGCCGTCTTTTCCGCAAACAGCTCCGGGTGCAGGCGGCTGTAGTGGAACAGGTACTGCTGGGCCAGGCCCGCGTTCTCCCCGAACTCCTCCGGCCTGCGCCCCGGCAGCAGTGTGGCCATGGCCCGCTTCATCCACACGTCCAGGGGGAAGCACTCCGTCTTGTGGAAGCCGTACAGCAAGGCGCACTCCGCCACCTTGGGCCCCACGCCGAAGATGGTTTGCAGCTCCCGGCGGCCCTCCTCCACGGGTGCGGCGGCCACCCGGGCCAGATCCACCTGGCCAGAGGCCACCTTCCGGGCGGCGTCCAGCAGGTACTTGGCCCGGAACCCCGCCCGCAGAGACACCAAATCCTCCAAGGAGCAGGCGGCCAGGCGCTCCGCCGTGGGGAAAGCGTGCCAAGCCGTGCCGGGGATTTCCGCCCCCAGCCGCTGGCACAGCCGCTCGATAATCCCCTTGATGCGGGGGATGTGGTTGTTCTGGGAGAGGATGAAGGAGCACAAGGCCTCCCAGGGCTCCTGGCGCAAAATGCGGATGCCCGGGGCAAAGGCGGCGGCCTCGGCCAAAGCGGGGCTCATGGCGGCCAGGGCCTCCCGCTTGGGGGCGTAGTCCTCGCCCAAATCGAAGTAGGCCCGCCAGGTATGTTCGTAGTCCTCCGGGGAGCAGCCCAGCCACACCTGCTGCCCCCGCTGCTCCACCCGCAGCACCTTGCCAAAGGCCACGCCCTCCCACAGGCTGGCCCCCGCCTCCCCGGGCAGCGCCACCCAGCGGAAAGCCTGGCCGCAGTCCAGGGTCTCCGCCGCGTCAAAGGGGTAAGGGGCGCGTATCCCCCCGGGCAAGAGGCCCTCTTTTTCTTCTTTCATCCCGCTGGCGTCCCCTTAAAAGGCCCTGTTTTTCTCGTCGGCTTTTTGGCGGTTCTCCGGCTCGCGGGAGGTGAGGTAGCGGATGGCCCGCTCGATGGCGTCCTTGGAGTTGCCCCAGTCGCCCCCGGCGTTGCGGTAGTCGAACATGCGGCAGAAGTGGGTCACGTCGCCGTTGAGCGCCTCCGCGTACTGCTTGGCCAGGCGGGTGGTCTCCTGCTCGAACAGGGGGAACACCTTCCGGGGCAGCTTCATGGCGGCCTCCAGCACCATGCCGTAGTGGGGCAGGCAGATGTAGGGCTGCTGGCTGTACAGCTGGCGGAACTCCTCGTCGGTCTGCCACAGCTTCAGGGTGCTGTCCAGCAGGTGGGCGGTGTTCTTCTCAATGTTCTCGCAGATGAAGCAGTGCTCCTGCCGGGCGTGGGCCGCCGCCACAATCTTTTTGGCGGCCACCTTGCCCTGGGGGAACACCTCCTCCCGCACGGTGGCCAGCAGGCTTTCCAAAATCAGCGCCACGGAGAGCCGGCTGCCCCGGGCCAGAATCTGGTTGAAGTGCTCGGTGCAGAAGCCCAGGCGGTTTGTCTCCACCCGCACGTCGGGCTCCATCATGGCCGCGCCGGTGATGTAGGTGGCCATGCGGTCCTCCAGCATGTCGCGCATGCGGCAGAAGGGGCAGCCGTCCTTGGGCATGAATACATCGTTTACGGGGATGGAGCAAATATCTTCTCTCACGGAAAAAACCTCCCTATACGGTGTTCGACAAATTTTGTGCATAAATATACATTCCGGGTTTTCCGGGGAAAACAGGCCGCCCTTTGGGGGCCTTTTGTGAAAACACGCCGGAAAACCCGTGGTTTTGCCGCTAGTATACCACAAAATCGGGGAATTGCATAGGGGTTTCTTTGGGTTTGCACGGTTTTCCAGCCGGGGCGGACGGCCCCCAGGGCAAGATATGAAATGTATGTTAAATCCCTGTGGACAAACTGTGGGAAAGAAATTTGCCCTTTCCCACTTGACACAAGATAGGGCGGGCAAAGGCCAGATTCCGCCTGTATCTTGGGGGTGCTCCGCAGGCCGAAAAAAGGCGATTTTCGTTCTAAAAAGGAAAAATAAGCAGGTTCGTTTACATAAACGAAAGCCATTGTGAAAACGGGGGAAAGTGAAAACCCGCATGGGGACAAGGGTTTTTCACAGTTTCCACAGAGTTTTCCACATTTCCCCGTGGAAACGGTGGTTGCAGGGGGCGGCAGTGTGGAAAAGTCCGCGGGCAAGAACGGGCAAAAAAAGAATTTTCTTGCAGGTTTTGGAAAAAAATACCCCAAAATGGATTTCCCTGCCGCCCCTGGCGGAAAAACACGGGCTTTTCGCCCTTCTTGTCCGCATTTTTATTTGAGATTTCCGGGAAACTATGGTATAATGCAAATATATTGTGCCAAAATCGGAGTTTTGGCCCAGGCCCCGGGCATCCCGGCGGCCCATTCTCAAAGGGAAAAGGACAGGTGGCCCATTTGCAAAAAGACCGAGAAAAGCGCCAGCCGGAGCAGGAGCCCCGGGGCGCGGACATCATCGCGGGGCGCAACGCCGTAAGCGAGGCCCTGCGGGCAGGGCGGACCATAGACAGCCTATACATCCAGCGGGGCGAGCGCTCGGGGGCCCTTTCGGCCCTGGTGGCCAAGGCCAAGGCGGCCGGCGCCGCCATCAAAGAGGCCGACCCCCGCAAGCTGGACCACCTCTGCGGCGGGGCCAACCACCAGGGGGTGGTGGCCGTGGCGGCCGTAAAGGAGTACGCCACGGTGGAGGACTTGTTCCAGCTGGCCCAAGAGCGGGGCGAGCCCCCCTTCTTCGTCCTCTGCGACGAGCTGGAGGACCCCCACAACCTGGGCGCCATCATCCGCACGGCGGAGTGCGCCGGGGCCCACGGGGTCATCATCCCCAAGCGCCGCAGCGTGGGCCTGACCTGGGCGGTGGGCAAAGCCTCCGCCGGGGCGGTGGAGCACCTGCCCGTGGCCCGGGTGGGCAACCTGGCCTCCACCCTGGAGGAGCTGAAAGCCCGGGGCCTGTGGGTGTACGCCGCGGACATGGACGGCGCCCCCTGGTGCCAGACGGACTTTACCGGCCCGGTGGCCTTGGTCATCGGCTCGGAGGGCCGGGGCGTCAGCCGCCTGGTGAAAGAAAAGGCCGATTTTGTCGTTTCCCTCCCTTTAAAAGGGAAAATCAACTCGCTGAACGCCTCGGTGGCGGCGGGCATCCTCTGTTACGAGGTTTCCCGCCAGCGGGGCGGCTTAAAAGCGGTCAATCCGTAAAAGGAGGATTTTCAGCCTATGTCACAGGATAACAAGGACTTTACCCTGGAAGATATTCTGGCGGAACAGCGGGCCCAGCGGGAGATAGAGGCAGCCCAGCGCGCCGCCCAGCAGGACCTGCGGCAGCGTCCGGCAGCGGCCCAGCCCGCCCGGCGTCCCGCCCCCCAAGGGCAGCCTGCCCAAAGGCCGCCCCAACCCCGGCAGCAGGCGCCCCAGCCTGTTCCCCAGGAGGCGGCTCCCCAGCCCGCGCCCAGGCCGCAGCCTGCCCCGCAGGTGCAGCAGCCCCAGCGGGCCCCCCAGCCACAGCCTCCCCAGCAGGAGGAGGCCCAGGCGGATTTGAACGAATACGCCACCGGCACGGTGGAGCTGCCCCAGGAGGAAACTCCGCCCGCCAAGCCCGGGAAGAAAGAGAAGAAGAAAAAGCGCTGGGGGCTGTTCGGCCGGAAGAAGCGCGTGCCCGACTTCGACGAGAACGAGGACGACATCTACTACGGCATCCAGCTCAAGCCCATTGACGAGTACCGCATGGGCTACGACCCCTCCGGGGAGCTGACCAGCGAGGAGGAGACCTACAAGGCGCTGTTCGACGACTCGAAAAAGGCCATCGACAGCGAGGTGGAGGAGAACTTCCAGCGGCTCCAGCGGGAGCGCCGCCGCCGGGTGGCCGAGGCCGTGCAGACCGCCGGTGTGGACGAGCAGCAGGTGGCCGACGAGTTCGGCGTGGTGGCGCCCATGCCTGTCACCTCTTTCGCGGCGGACCCCTACGCCCGCCAGCACGGCATCGCGGTGGAGGGCGGCAAGCGCCTGCAGGAGGACATGACCGGCATCCAAAAGGCCATGCTGGAGACCTCCGCCGACCAGACCATGGAAATCAAGCTGAACGTGCTCAACGATACGGTGGAGCTCCAGCGGGTGGGCGACATGGCCCCTGTCTCCGAGGAGGCCATCGGCCGGGTGCTGGACTCCCCCGCTCCCTTAGAGCCGGACGAGCAGCCCGCGCCCCTGCCCCAGGAGCCTGTCCCCCAAGAGCCGGTGGAAGAGATACCCCCGGAAGACGTATCTGTGGAAGAGCTCCCTGCCCCTCCCGAGGTGGAAGTGCGGGAAACCGTGGTGTACAACGAGCCCGCCTCCCAGGTGCGCGAGGTGTCCCCGGCTCCGGAAGCCGCTGCCGAACCTGTCCAGGAGGCCGCGCCGGCGCAGCCCATCCAAGAAATGGCGGAGGAGCAGCCCGTCCAAGAGGCGACCCCCGCTGCCCAGGCGGCGCCCGAGAGCCAGCCCGTCTTTGAGGACGTTTCCTCCCAGACGCCGGCGGCCCCGGCCCCTGCGGAGCAGCCCGCCCAGCCGGAGGTCACCCAGGAGGCCACCCAGGTGCTGGAGCCCCCCGTGGCCCAGCAGCCCGCCCAGCCCCCTGTGGAGGAGAAGACCACGGTCATCAACCGGCCGGTGGCGGAGCCTCCCCAGGTGGCCAGCGTGTTCGAGTACCGCCCCCGCAGCGTGCCCACCCACATCATCCACGCCGAGGTGCTCCAAAGCGCCCTGCTCTCCGAGTCCGAGGAGCTGCGCCAGGCCGCTGAGAAGGCCCAGCGGAAAAACGCCCCCAAGCGCCGGGTGCGCAACAAGAAGCTGGAGACGCCCCAGCAGGCCGAGGCCCCTGTGCCCGACGCGGACACCGGCGAGTCCATCGACGACTACACCGGCCCCGAGGACGCCAAGTCCATCTCCCACGAGCTGCGCGGCGAGATGCGGGAGCTCACTTTGCGCATGATGATTACCGGCGTGTGCACCGTGCTGCTGGTGCTGGTGAACCTGATTTTCGGCGGCCAGATTACCGGCCCCGGGGACCCGGGCTCCCTGCCGGTGGTGTACGTGGTGCTCACCTTGGTGTTTTTGGCCGTGGCGGTGGGCGTGTGCTACCGCACCGTGCTCAACGGCCTGAAAGCCCTGTTCTCCTTTAACGCCAATTCCGACAGCGCCGCGGCGGTGGCCTCGGTGGCTGTGATTATCCAGGCGGTTTCCGCCGCCTTCTTCCAGGATGCCCTCACCGACGGCACCCTCCACCTGTACGCGGTGGTGCTCTCGGCCATCTTGTTCGCCAACGCCGCGGGCAAGCTGACCATGATTCGCCGCATCCACTCCAACTTCCGGTTTGTCACCGGCCGGGAGCAGAAGTACAGTGTGCGCCTGTACGGCGACCACAACACCGCCTTGAAGATGGCCAAGGACTGCGTGGCGGAGACGCCCGTCATCGCCTACCAGTGCCCCACGGGCTTCCTCAAGCGGTTCTTAGAGCTCTCTTACAAGCCCGACCCCTCGGAGTCCGCCTCTCAGCTGATGGCGCCCATTGGGCTCATCGCCTCGCTGCTGCTGTGCATCGCCACCTTGCTGATTACCAGCAGCGTGCCCACGGCCATCAGCGCCTTTGCCGCGGCCAGCTGCGCCTGCGTGGCGGTTTCCAACATGCTTTCGGTGAACCTGCCCATCAGCCGCCTGTGCCGCACCGCCCGCCGGGCCGGCGCCATGGTGGTGGGCTATGAGGGCGTGGAGCAGATGGGCAACGTCAACGCCGTGCTGGTGGACGCCGGCGAGTTGTTCCCCCGGGGCACCGTGGTGCTGGGCGGCATTAAGACCTTTGGCGGCCGGGCCCTGGCGGAAGAGGCTGTCATGTCCGCCTCCGCCCTGATGCAGAAGGTGGGCGGCCCCCTCTCCGGGGTGTTCGACCAGGTCATCAGCGAAAACGAGGACGCCCTGCCCCAGGTGGAGAACTTTACCTATGAAGACAGCGCGGGCATTGTGGGCCGCGTGGACGGCAAGACCATCTACATCGGCGGCCGGGCCCTGCTGATTAACCACCGCATCTCCGTGCCCCCCCGTGAGGAGGAGAGCCAGTACGCCTCTGGCAACCAGCAGGTCATCTACATCGCCGTGGAATCCGAAGCGGCGGCCATGCTGGTGCTCACCTACGCCGCCGACCGCCGCCGGAAGAACGAGCTCCAGCGGCTGGAGGACAGCGGCATCAGCGTTATTGTGCGCACCACCGACCCCAACGTCACCACCCAGCTGGTCTCCCGGCTGTTTGGCATCGACACCGCCTCGGTGGGCATTCTGGACAGCCGCCTGGGCGAGGAGTACCAGAAGCTGGCCCAGAAGGAGATCCCCCGGGCCGACGCCCTGGTGGCCACCAAGGGCCGCATGGAATCCATGATGAACGTCATCTCCGCCTGCGTGGAGGAGCGCCGCACCGTCAGCATGGTGGTGGCCATCCAAAACGCCGCCATGGTGCTGGGCTTTGTGCTGGTGGCCTTCCTGGCCTGCTTTGGGGCCATGGGGCAGCTCACCAGCCTGGTGCTGTTCCTGTTCCAGCTGTTCTGGGTGCTGGTCACGTTGGTGCTGCCCAAGCTGCGGCGCTGACACAACTTCATAGCAAGGCTTGCCCCGGTCCCCGCGGACCGGGGTATTTTTATGGCTTTTTCTCCCTGGGGCCCCTGTTTTCGCCGGAAAACCGCCCGGGCCATTGGGCAATCCTGCCAAAAATCAAAGGTTCAAACCGTAAAATTCATAGTATTTCTGTTTTCCCCATTGTATTCTTTGGAAGATTGATATATAATTAGCTATGCCTTGTAACATCGAACTTGTGCAAAACAGGGAATTGCTGGGCAGGCGGCTAAGGCCGCTCACTATGGCAGTGGAAGGAGTCTATGCGTTATGAACCAATATCAGGCCAAAAATATCATCAACCTGGCGGTAGCCGGTCACGGCGGGGCGGGAAAGACCTCCCTGGCGGAGGCCATGCTCTACCTGGCCGGGGTTTCCGACCGCCGGGGCAAGGTGGGCGAGGGCAACACCGTGTGCGACTATGACCCCGAGGAAATCCGCCGGAAGGCTTCTATCTCCGCGGCCAGCGCCCCTCTGGAGTGGAAGAACAAGAAAATCAACCTGCTGGACGCCCCCGGCCTGTTCGACTTTGAGGGCGGCATGTGCGAGGCCATGCGCGCCGCCGACACCGCGCTGATTGTGGTCTCCGGCCGGGACGGCGTGGCTGTGGGCACGGAAAAGGCCTTTGCCGCCGCCGAGAAAAACGGCCTGGCGAAAATCTTCTTTGTCAACGGCCTGTGCGACGAGAGCGCCCGGTTCTACCGGGTGTTCGAGGATTTGAAGGCCAACTTCGGGCCCTCTGTGTGCCCGGTGGTGGTGCCCTTCATCCAGGACGGCCAGGCAAACATCTACATCAACCTGCTGGAGTACAAGGCCTACGATTACTCCGGCGGCAAGCCCGTGGCCGTGGCCATGCCCGACATGGGCGACCGGCTGGAAGGCCTGCGCACCGCCATTTACGAGGCCGTCGCCGAAACCGACGACGAGCTCTTTGAGAAATACTTCGCCGGCGAGCCCTTCACCCCCGAGGAAGTCATCGTGGGCGTGAGCAAGGGCGTGAAGTCCGGCACCATCACCCCCGTGTTCTGCGGCGACGCCCTGCTGATGCGGGGCATGGAGCAGTTTATGGACGGCCTGTGCTGGCTGGCCCCCTCCGCCGAGGAGAAGGCCGGGGAAATCGGCCTGGACGTGGACGGCAGCCCCGTGGAGCTCTCTGTCAACGAGGACGGCGCTGCGGCCGCCATTGTCTTTAAGACCGTGGCCGACCCCTTCATCGGCAAGCTGTCTTACGTGAAGGTGGTCTCCGGCAAGATTTCCACCGACTCCCAGCTGGTGAACATGCGCACCGGCAACACCGAGCGCGTGGGCAAAACCGTGATGCTGGTGGGCAAAAAGCAGGTGGACGTCAAGTACATTGGCGCGGGCGACATTGGGGCCATCCCCAAGCTGACCGCCACCAACACCGGCGACACCCTGTGCTCCCCCACCCGGAAGGTCACCTTGGACGGGGTGGAGTATCCCAACCCCACCTTGCGCATGGCCATTGTCCCCGCCAAGAAGGGCGAGGAGGACAAGGTGGCCCAGGGCATGATGCGCCTCTCCGAAGAGGACCCCACCTTGCAGTTTAGCACCAACAACGAAACCCACGAGATGATTTTAAGCGGCCTGGGCGAGCAGCACCTGGACGTGGCTGTCTCCAAGCTGAAGAGCAAGTTCGGCGTGGATGTCACCTTGAAGAAACCCAAGGTCCCCTACCGCGAGACCATCCGCAAGACCGTGCAGGTCCAGGGCCGGCACAAGAAGCAGACCGGCGGCCACGGCCAGTTCGGCGA
>ERZ1643247.3945-NODE-3945-length-10045-cov-4.433934_pt1 | contig 10045 bp, 6 predicted proteins | sample MGYA00579264_ERZ1643247 | MGnify/ENA primary metagenome ERZ1643247 (study PRJEB29033, sample SAMEA4952262) | chicken gut metagenome | biome: Broiler Chicken; feature: Gastrointestinal Tract; material: Caecum | place: Ireland | collected 2018 | study: Broiler... | reverse complement strand
CCAGCTATCAGTCCTGAAGTGCTCTGGGACGGATAAAAAAGATAGAAGCTGACTGCCGCGTTGCCCCATCCCAGCGGGAAGGCAAACCCGAATCGCTGTTCTTCCGCATTTGTCAGTATTTTCGCGTTTTCCACCATTTCCGCTATGGTTGCAGGCGGTTTTGCTTCTCCATTTTCATCTACGATACCTGCCTCCACAAACATATCCTTATTATATGCCAGTCCGATAACCACTTTGCGTGCAGGAATTGCATATATTTTCCCCTGCCATCCATTGGAACCTTCTGCCAAACCTGGATTTTTCTCCAACAATTCCTCCAGCCCAGCGATCTCTGTTAACGGAGTAATATATCCTTTTTCCGCATATTCGCTCATCATGCTGTTTGAAACATTACAGATATCCGGCCCCACGCCATTCTGCATGGCTACTCCAAGTTCCTGCTCCGCGCTGGAGCTCTCCACATGAGTCAGTTCAATCTGTACATTATTCTCTTTTCCGATCGTGGAATTGAATTCTTCTACAATTTCATCCACGAAAGCTTTCTCCCCGCTGGCTGCATTCCAGTAAGTTACTGTTGTCACCTCTCCCGTGCCTGTGTCATTTTCTGAAGCCGCCTCACTGCTCCCTTCCTGAACGACAGCAGAATTTTCTTCTGTCTGTATATCTGTTTGTTCTCCGCTTCCGCAGGCTCCAAGCATTCCTGCCGTCAGTACAATTCCCGCCAATAACATCATTTTCTTTTTCACTTGCCCTTGCCTCCTTTTTTTGTTTCTGTTTACAGTCTCAGCATAACATAGCAGAATATACTACGAAAGGGTTGACTTTTATACCCCTGGTCGTCTATTGAACATATCTTCTCACATCAAAAAAGCTTTATTTAATTACCAGATTAATTTCCTGGCTTCCTTCTACAGGCTCTATTAGCATTCTATATATAGAATGATCCCATGCATTTGCCAGACTGTTATCCAATATGGGGACTTCCTCTATTGTTATCACACGCCCTCCATACAGCATTGCCAAGGCCGTTTCCCTTTCACTATTATTCAATGAAGTCAGTAATATCTTCTGCCCGTTTATGTTTTCCATCCCTGGAACCGGCCTGTCATATGTTATCAGACTCAATATTATCTGATGCGGTTTATCATCCATAAACGTAAACGTGTCCTGTATATATATGGCATCCCCCTTTTTTAATTGAATCGTCCTTTTATAATATTTCAGAGCACTTTCCGGATAAGCCTTTGCAATATCCATGGACAGCATCGATTCCCCCAGGTCACAATTCACTTCTACAGCATGATATTTTTCTCCATCCTTCTGCTGGATATTGTCAACAGCAGGCAGATTATGCCAGCTGGACTGCATGGTCCAGATTTCATATCTCTGAGCTGAAAATGTCTTTTTATTATAAGTTTCTACACCTATATCAATGAATAATGGCCTCCCATCTTTATAAATAATAAAGCTGCCCACATCATTATGATTATGACTGTCCGCATTATCGCCAGCTTTCCCTGCAAGCACGAAATGGCTATCCCGTGTAACCATCACTCCATTGCTGGGATAAAATACATCAGGCGGGGAAATTTGTTTAGAAGTATCGAAGGATTTTAATTCCCTGGCGGTAAATCCATTCAGCAATCGATTGAACAGATTATATTCTTTCGCATACAATAATGTGTCAGGCAGTCCAGACTGATAATCTGCTGCCGCAAAAGCCATCACATCCCTTTGTCCTGTCATCTTGCCAAACAAATAGTCGTTTACAGTACATCGTCCTGCTGCTGCTGAGCAATCCGAATAATTAATATAGTATTTATCCGATACATGCATCTTATAAGCAAAAGATGCAATATTACGAATTTTTTCAGTTTGACTCAATCCTGAAAATGCATTTTTTGAAGCACTATTAAGGACATCTATAATCCACAATAATGATAACCCTCCTGCTCTACAATATCCAACCCCTTCATCACAGCACCCATCTTCTCCATATTGATCCAGGAAATAATCCATACTTTTACACGCTTTCTGCACTGTCCGGAACCTTAATTCCTGTTCTGTCCCGGTTAAAAATATTGTCAATAACACATTTTTAGTACACCAGGCAGTCCAGTTTGTCATTTTCTCTGTTCCATCACCCATCCACCAGAAATGTCGGTTTAAATATGGCTGAAAAATTCTTCGATTCAATTCATAGTTAACCCGTTTTAATATCAATGGCGAAAGCTTATCCAATACCGGTTGTAGCAAATAGGAAACTGTTGCAAGAGTCGCACCTGTATCACAGGCAAATAAGTCTGGAATCGGCCCATCTACATCAGGCAAAGGAAGAAAGCATTGGTTCACATAATAATTGTGTGCAGGAACATTCCAGGCACTTTCATCGCAAATCGCATAAATCCCATTAACGATCTCATCTAAAAATCGTCCTTGGTTTTCCACGCACTCAGCCAGAACAAGCGCATCTAAAGTTCTTCGCTTATCAAAAAACTTCTTTTCATACCTTTCCCTGCTTCCTGTACGAGTAAAATCCATATAATCTGTTGCTTTCAAATACGGCCAGTCGGTTTTCAAACATTGTTCACCCAATCTCACCGTTGCTTTTTTCCATTCCTCATCCAATTTTTCCCAAGCCATACGATTTAAGATTGATGCACATGGTTTATAATCTGCAAGTTTTCCTGTATATCTTTTAAAAATTTCTGAGAACATTTTCTTCCTCCCTGATAAACACTTAATGAACCGGACATCAATCTTATCCTAGCATGTCCGTTTCTACAACATAAGGCGTGATTTTTGTACCCCTTCTTCAAAACATAATCAATCATATAAGTTTTTCTTGCTCCGCTCCTCCGGCCATGCTACAATACACCCAGGCATAAATTTTCTTTTGAGCCGTTCGGCTTTTTGTCAGGGCAGTTTTTCTCTGTCCGTTCTGACATTCTTTCAGAAACTCTATGCTGAAATCCCTATCCAAATGTTACCGCGACAAGAAAAACGGCAGGAGTCCCTGAAAGGAATGACAGCTCCTGCCAGACTGTGCATGGGCGCGCTTTTACGCCGCCCGGAAAGGAGATCTATGAACGAACCGATACCTGCCAACCGGGAGTACAAGGATTCCGTCTTCCGAATGCTCTACAACGATCCGGAAACGGTGCTTCCCCTGTACAACGCCCTGAACGGAACGGATTACAAGAACCCACAGATGCTCACGGTCACCACGCTGGAAAACGCCCTTTACCTGGGGATGAGAAACGACGTTTCCTTCCTTCTGGATTCCAGAATGACCCTCTACGAGCACCAGTCCACCTGGAATCCTAACCTGCCCCTGCGGGACCTGTTCTATATTGCCCGGCTGATGGAAAAATATGTGAATGTCCGCAGAAAATCGCTTTACTCCTCGACACTGATCCGCCTTCCCGCGCCGCGTTTTGTGGTATTCTACAACGGCCTGAAAGATACGGAAGACGATCTTCTTTTGAGACTGTCAGACGCCTATGAAAGGGCGGAAGCAGAACCGGAACTGGAATTGATCGTCCGCCTCATCAATATCAATCCCGGACATAATCCGGAACTGATGAAACGGTGCCAGACCCTGCGGGAATACAGCGAATTTGTGGCAAGAATCCTGAAATGTACGGCAGAGGAAAACAGCTTCCCGGAAGCGGTAGAACGGGCTGTGACGGAATGTATCAGAGAAGGGATCCTGGCCGATTTCCTTCTCTGCCAGAAATCGGAGGTGATAGCCATGTCAATTTTTGAATATGACCATGAAGAAGAACTGGAAAAACTGGGTGCTATGGAACATGAAGAAGGCGTCGCAGAAGGACGCGGACAGGCCATTCTGCTACTGCTTTCGCTCCGCGGTTCTGTACCTGGCTGGCTGAAAGAACATATCCTTAAGGAAACGAATATTTCCACTCTGGATGGCTGGATCAGAGCGGTTGGGGAAACGTCATCGATAAAAGGTTTTCTGGCAAAGACAGGGCTGAGGGAGGCCTGACAGCGCCTTCCCTCCGTCCTGCTGCAGGTCTTTTCTCATTCATCCAGCGGAATAGCAATCTGAAATTCCGTATACTCTCCGTGTCTGCTGTCCACGTCAATGAATCCCTGATGCAGATCCACCGTTTTCCGGATCTGAGACATTCCGATCCCCCAATTGTGGAAAGTCTTTTTGGTGGTATAAAAGGGAGCATAGAGGTTCTTTTTCGTTTCCTTATCCATTCCTTCCCCGTTATCCCGGATACTAACACACGCCAGCGCGTCTTCTTCCCATACAACGACCTGTATTTCCCCTTCTTTCGTACCTTTTGCGCGAATCGCGTCCATTGCATTCTGAAACAGATTGACGAACATCTCCACAACGGCGCCGTAGTCACCAAAGATGAAATCATTTTCCGTTTCTGTCCGGAGGGAAAATTTCACGCCTTCCCCGCATCTTTTCTCCGCCGCTTCAAGAGCATCCCGCACGCTGAACCGGTCCCACTGCAGGCCGGACCGGTTATAGATATCCAGAAAGCGGTTGATTTGTTCATGATAGCTCTCCGCACAGGATAAAATATTTTCCACGGCCTCTTTTCCTTCCGGCCGTCCATATTTTTCCAGCGCCGCATTGCACATGCACTCGATGGAAAACAGAGCGTTTTTATAACTGTGAAATACATGCCGCAGATCACGCATGCTGATTTTAGAGTTGGGCGTTTTCCGTTTTCTCAGGAAACTTTTTTCTCTTAAGATGTCAAAGCGTGCCAGGCAGAAGATGATCGCGATAATGATAAGGAACAGAGCCAGCCAGAGAAACTGATTTTTCAGAAAGGAATTCTGATAAAAGCCGTACAGGCTTCGGAAATCATTGGGCTGATATCCCCAGAGGAAATTCTTGACAGGCATATTCATGGCAATACATAAAAAAACAGCAGCCAGGCTCCCCGTGGAGGCGAGAACCGCATACAGGTATTTTTTCCGTACCATCAGCCGTGTACGGTGTGCCAGGCGCGCGAGTTTCCAGAGAGGGAGACCGCAGCATATCAGCAGCAGAAGGAATTCCCCCTGCTGAATCAGATCTTGCAGGAAGGAGAGCCGTTCTTTCCCGGTATGGACGGCAATATAGATCCACTCCTGCGTTTCCACAGAATCAAGCAGCAGGATCCATATGCTCATGATGCAGGCACAGGACAGCCAGACAAGGACAGAGCCGATTTTCCAGGCTCTGGCGCTGTTTTTCCATGCCACCAGCAGCATGACCATGGCAAACATCCAGGCGCTGAAATTTGCTATCCGCTTTAAATCAAAATAATTCAGCCTGATCCTTAAAATCAGGCGGTAAATATCATATTCCAGAGTTGTCTGATAAGAGAAGGTCGCAAATTTTGCCGTGCTCACAACAATGACAAAAATCAGAAGTTCGATCGACAGAAAGCCAATTGTGAACATCAGCCCGTAAAAATTATTCCATTTTACTCCGAACAGGATCACAGAAAGCGCCAGAATAAACAACAAAAAAACAACCATTTTCTCTTCACATCTCCCGTTTGAAATAATCCCAGAACCGGATTTCTTTCAGATAGGCTACCATCTCTCTGGTGGAATCGAATCCGAGCTTTCGAAGAATATGGCGGATATGAAGCTTGACAGTTTCCTCAGACAGCACTTCCTCCCGGGAGATTTCCTTTCTTTTCTTTCCCTCATATAGATGCTCCAGGATCCGCCATTCGCTGTTGGTCAGTTTTGACAGCCTGTTGATGAAAAACAGCATACTCGTTTCCATCAGCCTGCTCTGATCCAGCTTTTCCCTGGTTTTCTCCCGGATGATGGTTCCGACAAAATTTTCATTCACACTGGCGCTTCGGAGGGTATCACAGATCTTTTTCCAGGACACATCCTTTACAATATAGTCCACCGCGCCTGCCAGATAGGCTTCGATCAGAAGATCATCATTCTCAAAAATCGTCAGCATCAGGATTTTTATCCGGGGATATTTTTCATGGATCTGACGGGTCGCTTCTATCCCCGCCTTTTCGCTTTCCATTTGGATATCCATCAGAATAATATCCGGAAGCGCCTCGCAGTGATTCAAATATTCTACTGCCTCCGATCCGGAAGCCGCTGCATACACAACCTGCATATCCTCCTGTCTGTTAATGGCCTGGACAAAGCTGTCCCTTATCGTTTTCAAATCATCACACAGCATAATCTTTATCATGTCAGCCACGTTCGTCCAATCTTTCCTGCTTTTACACATAGAGACATTTCTACACAATAATTGTACCAGCCGGGCAGAAGATTGGAAAGGGTTACTTTTTATCCCCCAAAAGGGGAATGCAAGGATTTACGCTTTATAAATATATGCTTAACGAGAACTCCGCCAGTCCGATATCTTTTCGTTCAACCGTTAAGCAGATGGGGATTGACTATGGCGTATTATATTTTTCTCCCCGGATCGTGAATGATACAGCACTTTTAGAACAGCCTAATGGCCTGAGAAGCATATATGAAGATTCTTTTTTTCTTCTTCCGGACTACGCACTAGAATGAAATCCTGTTAAAGCTGCTGAAACGGGCCGGCAGGAAAATATTCCCTGCCGGCCCGCGCCCGTATAAATCTTTACCGATATAATACCATTGATTCAAACGGCCTCAGTTCCATCTCTTTTTCCACTTTACTGTCCGGATAGTTGGAAAGAATACAGGAATATCCTTCCAGATCCTCCGGGCAGGTCCACTTTACAGGACGGCCGTAGAAATTGTTGACCACCAGCAGGGTGTGCCCTTCATCGCTTCTTCTGTAGGCCAGAATCTGAGCATTTTTCTGATCCACAGGTGCGAAATCACCATAAGCGATCACATCCAGATCCTTACGCAGACGGATCAGCTTCTGGTAATGGCGGAAAATGGAATCCTCATCCGCAAGCTCGGCCTCTGCATTAACGGAAGCATGGTTGGCATTGACTCCGATCCAGGGTTCCGCCGTTGTGAAGCCTGCGTTCTCTCCGCCGGTCCACTGCATCGGGGTGCGCCCGTTGTCGCGGGAGTGGATCTGGATGATCCGGAAGGCATCGTCCGGGCGGAGCCCCTTTTCCTGCAGAATGCGGTAGTAGTTAATGCTTTCCACATCCCTGTACTGAGAAATGTCGGTGAAATCCGTATTGGTCATGCCGATCTCTTCTCCCTGGTACACGTAGGGTGTTCCCCGCAGGCAGTGGATCACCGTGCCCAGCATCTTGGCGGACTGCTTCCAGTATTTTCCTTCATCTCCGAAACGGGATACCACCCTGGGCTGATCGTGATTGCACCAGAATACCGCGTTCCATGCATGGTGTTCCGCCATTCCGGACTGCCAGTCGAACAGGATTTTTTTCAGCTTCTGGAAGTCATAGGGAACCAGCACCCATTTCTCATTTCCGGCGAAATCCACCTTCAGATGATGGAAGCTGAACACCATGGACAGCTCCTTTCCATCCTCGGAAGCGTAACGGAAGCAGTTTTCCATGGAGGTGCTGGACATCTCGCCTACCGTGACAATACCCTTGTCCGCGCCGAAGGTCTTTTCATTCAGCTCCTGCAGATATTTGTGAATGTTGGGTCCGTCAGTGTAGAAGCGGCGGCCGTCGCCCTCGTAATCATCCTCAAAGCTTCCCTTGCTGATCAGGTTCACCACATCGAAGCGGAAGCCCTTTACACCTTTTTTCATCCAGAAGCGGACCACTGCTTCCACCTGCTCCCTTACCTCCGGGTTGTCCCAGTTCAGGTCGGGCTGGGATACATCAAACAGATGCAGATAGTATTCATCAAACTGGGGAACGTATTCCCAGGCGCTGCCGCCGAACTTGCTTTCCCAGTTGGTGGGCGGCTCTCCGTTTTCTTTTCCCTTTCTGAAAATATAGTAGTTCTTATATCTTTCATCCCCGGCCAGTGCCTTCTGGAACCACTCGTTCCGGCTGGAGGTGTGGTTGAACACCATGTCCAGCATCAGTTTGATGCCGCGCTTTTGGGCTTCGGCAGAAAGCCTGTCAAAGTCCTCCATAGTGCCGTAGCGGGGATCAATGTTGTAATAGTCCTCCACATCGTAGCCGTTATCCTTCTGCGGGGAAACGAAGAAGGGAGTCATCCAGATATAATCCGCTCCCAGCTCCTTAATATAGTCCAGTTTCTCCGTAACACCGTTCAGATCTCCCAGTCCATCCCCGTTGGTGTCATAAAAGGATTTGGGATAGATCTGGTATACCACGCTTTTTCTGAAATCTTCCATAATCTAATCCGCCTTTCTGCAGGCCGGCCTTCCACCCGGGAAAAGCCGGCCGGTCACGCCTGATTTATTTCCGCCTGAGGCGGGAGGTCCAGCATTTTTACCCTATTTTTTCTGAACAGACGCCGGTCAGGCATATTCCGCGATCACGGTCTGTCCTGCCTTTGCATCCTGATTTGATATGAAACGAACGTCTGACGCACTGCCGTTATCCGTGATGAGGAAAGCTGTGGTCATGGGATGGCCGGCCGCCTTAATTTTTTCAGGAGTGAAGGAAATCAGCGGATCTCCGGTCTTCACCCTGTCTCCTTCCTTCACGAACAGCTCGAAACCATCTCCGTTCATATCCACGGTATCGATGCCTACATGGATCAGGATTTCCATTCCGTTGTCCATAACCAGGCCGCAGGCATGCTTGCTGTCGGCCATCACTACGCCCACCGTGGCATCCGCCGGAGCGTAAACCGTATTGCCTGTGGGTTCGATACCCACACCATCTCCCATGATCTTCTGAGAAAAGACCTCATCCGGGATCTCTTCAATGGGGATGATGCGTCCGTCCAGCGGGGATTTCAGAGTTCCGGCGGCTGTCCCGTCTGTGGCGGCAGAATTGCCGGAAGCAGTGCTGCCGGAAGCCGTATCGTCAGCGGCGCCGTTGACAGAGTCCGCAGCAGCTGCCGTTGCGCTTTCCGAAACCGCAGCGTCGTCGGGAGCCGCTTCATTTTCACCTGCCTCACCGTAACGATCAGCCGCGGAGAGCTTTCTGCTTCCTACCAGGAAGGTGAGAACAAAGGGAACCACAATGGCAATCAGCATGCACACCAGGAAGATTCCCCAGTACTGGGAATAGATGGAAAGAATTCCGGGAATGCCGCCTACACCGATGCTCACTGCCTGGACTCCGAAGCCCACGGACACCATGGCCGCGATGGCGGAGCCGATCATACCGCATACCAGCGGGAACACGTACTTCAGGTTTACACCGAACAGAGCGGGCTCGGTCACGCCCAGATAGCAGGATATGCAGGCGGGAATGTTGATCTGCTTCGCTCTGTCATTTTTCTTCTGGAGAACGGACATGGCGAGTACGGCGGAGCCCTGTGCGATGTTGCTCAGCGCGATCATGGGCCAGAGGTTCGTTCCTCCATACAGGCTGACAAGCTGGGAGTCAATGGCGTTGGTCATGTGGTGCAGTCCGGTCATGACGATGGGCGCATATAACAGTCCGAATACTCCTGCGAACAGGACGCCGAAGCTGGAGGTAAGGCCGCTGTACACCACATCCGCGATGAAGTTGCCGATCTTCCAGCCGATAGGACCGACAACGGTGTGCGCGATGATCACCGCCGGAAGCAGAGAACAGAAGGGAACCACGATCATGCTGATCACCTGCGGACAGATCTTACGGAAGAATTTCTCCAGATATACCAGCACAAAGCCCGCCATAATGGCAGCAATCACCTGTCCCTGATAGCCGATCATCTCCACCTTTGCAAATCCGAAATCCCAGACCGGAATCTGATCCGCCGGAGTGGATGCCACGGAAAAGCCGTTCAGAAGCTGGGGGGATACCAGCGTCAGGCCGAGCACGATACCCAGGATCTGGGTGGTTCCCATCTTCTTGGTGATGGACCAGACGATGCCTACCGGGAGCAGATGGAACACCGCTTCACCGATCAGCCACAGAAAGTCATAGGTACCGGCCCAGAACTGGGAAATATCCGCCAGGCTCTGGGTCCCGTCGTTAAAAAAGTTGATCTCACCGATGATATTGCGGAAGCCCAGAATCAGACC
>ERZ1643247.3944-NODE-3944-length-10050-cov-3.748974_pt1 | contig 10050 bp, 7 predicted proteins | sample MGYA00579264_ERZ1643247 | MGnify/ENA primary metagenome ERZ1643247 (study PRJEB29033, sample SAMEA4952262) | chicken gut metagenome | biome: Broiler Chicken; feature: Gastrointestinal Tract; material: Caecum | place: Ireland | collected 2018 | study: Broiler... | reverse complement strand
GATTGCGATGACGCAGGGGCTTTGGCCGTCGCAAATATCATGAAAAATGCCGGCGAGACGGATATTTTGGCCGTTACGCATTCGGTCGACAGAAAAATCGGGGCGGAAGCGGTAAAACTTATAAATAGCCGTTACGGTAATCCCGATATCCCGGTCGGTATTGCCGAGCGATATGCAATTGACGTAGACCGCTTTTTTGAAGAGTTTTATGCAAAGTTTCGTACAGACAATTCGTTTCCCGGATGGGGAGAAAAACCCTCGTTTTATAAATTGCTTCAAGGTTTGGATTTGTCGGAGTATGATGCTGTCGAATTCGGCCGCTCGAAAGATGTGGCGGCGGATGCGCTTTTGAGAAGCGCAGACGGCAGCGTAACGGTCGTATGTATAGGGCAGGCAAACAATGCGGCGGAAATGTTGAATGATTGTACAGTGGCCGGGCAAAATATGACATACAGGGAACTGTTCCGCAAAAAGGTCAGGCGAATTGTCATTATGTGCGGTAATTTTTCCGAATACGACGGTGAGTATTTGCTTGGCGGATTATATTGGCGGGGCGAGTTTAATGTTCTGTTGGATATAGATTCGGCGAAAAAGCTTTTCAGCGAAACGGATTTACCTGTATATATTTTGGATTTCAACCAGGGAAAGGACGTCTTATCGGGAAGCGGATTGGCAGATCAGACAGATAATCCGGTAAGAAAAATGTATTTGATGCACGGGAACGGAAGGGAAACGGATTTGCCTTCCTGGGATATCATGGCGGTCATGTTTGCAAGCGGCAGGTTTGACGAATTGTTTTCTCTGAGCGAGCGGGGAACGGTCGTCATAGAGGACAGCGGAAAATCGGTATTTCAAGCCGGAAAAGGAAATCATTTTTTGATAAGGCGTAAGGTGGAATCCAATGTATTCTCCGGGATTATAAACGAAATTTTCAAATCGGGAAACCATCGTGCGGATAGCGGAAATTGACGCAGAAAAGGAGTTTTCGGTATGGAAAATAAAACGTTTAAAAGGGATTCGTTGTATTGGGGGGACTCGGAGGTATATACGCACGTGATAGGCTTTGAGGCTGCTCCCTATCACAACCACGACTTTATTGAGTGCTTTTATGTGAAGAGCGGCGCTTGTATACACGAAATCAATTCGCAGACGGAAAAACTTACATTCGGGGATTTCTATCTGCTTGTTCCGTCCGATTGGCACAAGTTTTTGAGGTCGGAAGAAAACGGGCCTTTTACGCACAGGGATATAATTTTTTCCTTCGATTATTTCAAATCGGTCTGTGATACGTATTCTCCGGAATTGTATTCCGATATTATCGGTAAAAAATATAAATTGAATTTCAATTTTTCAAACGAGGAAATCATCAAAATAGAGAATCTGATATCCTTCATCAACAACAAGAAATCCGGCAATGCCGATAAAGAAAATGCGTTGTATGCTTTGGCGACGAAAACGCTGTGTAAGGAAATTATCAACGTAATTATAGAAAAGAATATAACGGAGACGTCAATCTATCCGAAATGGATAAACGATTTCTTGTTTTTGATGGATGAGCCTTCCAATCTGAAAAAGACGCTTAAAGAGCTGACGCAAAATTATTATCTGAGCAAATCGTATATGTGCAGGGTGTTCAAACAAAATCTCGGCATGACCATGATAGAGTTTTTTAATAAGCAGAAAATACAGTACGCGTATTATTTATTGTGTTCTACGGATATGAATATTGAAAAAATATGCGGAGAAGTAGGTATAAACAATGTTCAGCACTTTTATCCGATGTTCAAAAAATATATCGGCATGACGCCGAACGCCGTAAGAAAAAACCGAAAGCAAGAAAAGAAACCAGAGCCCCTGGAAGAGATTCCGCGGGGGGGGGTACCGGATAAGAAAAATTATGGCCAAGAGGAGAAATGACCGATACTTTGAAAAGAGTATTTTTCTGAAAAGGTAAAATATAAAAAACAAATAAGGAGAAAAAGGATGAAAAGGTTACAACAAAAATTCATGGCATTTTTTGGGGCTTTGCTCGCGTTGTGTCTGATGTTGGGCGGCATCTTTTTGGCCGTGCCGACAAACGCTTTCGCGGAAGACTCGGCGAATGCCGAAGTAACAGGGGTGCAGATACGCTATGGTTTTGCCGATTATCAGTTTATCGTGCTGGAAAACGAGATGTATTCTGAAATTAACCCGGATACGGCCGTAGCCAACGCCTCGGCGTATAACACGAGGGAGAAAGTGAAAATCTACACTTCCCCGGATCAGGTCGAAGGGACATATCTAACGGAAGTATGCGACCCTGCCTGGTGGACGCAGAACTTGTGGTCGAGCAGCGGGTTGATGCTGCAGATAAAGGATTATACGACCTATAACGGAACGACCGTATATAAAATTACTATTGAAGCGGGGTGCCAGCTTCCCTGCGGCGACAGCGTATACGTCACGTCCGAGGAGGTAACGTATATCAACAAGGATTTCGGAAATCCGGATGCCGTAAATTCTGCTTTTAATTGGGAAAAATTTGTCCCCAGCCAAGACGCGGAAATCAGCGGCGTACAGGTCCGCAACGCGGGAGAGGCCGACAAGTTTATCGTTTTGCAGAGCCCGATTTATACGGAAAGCGTATCGGGCACGATAGACGCGGGCGAATATAATACGGCGTCAAAAATCAAAGTGTACATATCAGCGGAAGATACGGAAGGAGTTCTTCTTTCGGAAATCGTGGGGGATTCCTGGTATTATACCTACGGCGATTTCGGAACGGGGCTGTATCTTTCCTATGCCGACCCGAGCGATTACGACACGTACAACGGAAAGACGATTTATAAGATTACGATCGAAGCGGGATGCGAGCTTCCCTGCGGAGAAAATCAATATACGAAATATATAACGGAGAAAGATGTTACTTATATCAACAAGCAATACGGCGACGACACCGCAGTAGACGAAGCCGTAAGTTGGGAAAAAGAAAAGGCGGTGGAAACGGGTGAGATTGCCGGTATCCAGATCCGCAGCGACGGCGCGGACGGATATATCGTTCTGCTGCATGAAAGTTATGCCATGCTTTCGCCCGACACGAAAGTGAGCGATCCCGAATCTTATAATACGCTCAGTAAAATAAAGATATTTACTTCGGCAGAGGATATGGAAGGGATATCTTTGACGGAGGTATGCGATCCTGCCGGTATGACGCAGAATCGGTGGACGGCCGGCGGGTTGATGCTGAAAATCAAGGATTACGCGACTTACAACGGGCAAACCGTATATAAAATCGAAATAGAAGAGGGTTGCGAGTTCGTTTGCGGCGACGTTATCTATGTCACGCCCGAAACGGTCGTTTATAGAAATACCGATTACGGAAAAGAAGATATTGCCAACCAGGAATCGTATAATTGGTGGAACGAAGCCTTTGAACTGCAAAATTTCGGCACCACGCAACTGACGACCATGGATAACCGCGCCCGCACGACCGACCCCGCGGAAGAACGTTGGCTGATATTCTATTTCGATCAGGATTTTGAATTGCAGCAGGATGCGGCGTCCTGGGTGGAACAACTGAATATGCTCGATAATATTTTCTGCTATCTGTCGGACGACCCGAACGCGGAACCTGTCGTATTGAGGGATATCTATTTCAATCGCGCCACGATGAAAGGCTTTGGCCAGAGCCCGGCTTTGAATATCAACATTATCAATCTGCCCGAATATGACGGTCCGCATATGTATAAAGTCGTCGTGAAAGCCGGATGTCAGTTTCCGTATGTCAAAGACGGAAATCCGGGATACGTGACGGTAGAAAACGATAAAATTTTCGTGAACAGAGATTACGGAAAAACGGGTGAAATATTCGGTTTGTACGATGAAACGGGCGCTCCGAGAACGTAGGAAGTATGGTCCGTGGCGTGGCCGTCCCTCAGACAGGTATCCTGTGTCGTCGAAGGAATAGAGGGCTGGACCTACGACTCTATTCTGATTGCTGCGGGAGAGATGCTGAACGCGGATGACTATGCCGTAGACGGATATACGCTTACGATGATCGATCAGGACGGAAATATAGGTTTTGACGGAGGCTTTATGATCCCGGATGACGACATAGTCATAACTTTAAGCTATACAAAAGAGCAGGAGCCCGCAAAGTCGGGCTGCGGAAGCGTCGCTGCCATTCCGGCAATCTTGTCGCTGGCGGGCGTAAGCATGTTCCTGCTGAAAAAGAAAAATAAAGGAGAAAAGCGATGAAGGCATTCGGTAAAATTGTCTGCGGACTGATGGCGGTCGCTTTATGTATCCCGTCCGTCGCTTGTTCGGATGACGGACAGGATTCGACGCCGCCCGAAGTGTATGAAGGGCTGGAACTGCACTATCAGAGTTCGGATAAAGGACTTGCGGATTTTTTGAACGACTTTTCCCACAGGCATCTCCGTTATGACGATTATTCGATCGGTTCGCCCGCCGTGGGGGACGGAACGATGTTCGCAAAAAATTGGGAAACGGAGAGCCTTGTCTGGCACAATTCGACGACAGCTGCTTTAGGGGAAGACAAAACCGAAAAAATATATAATTCCTTGAATTCCATCACGCAGGACGATCTCGGCATGATTTACAATACCGGTAATTATCGGGAGGCGGCGTCGGTGGAAGCCGGGGCGGCAGGGATTCCGCAAGGATGGCCCTTTCCGTATTGGAAATACTCGGTCGAAAACTCGATGACGGAGTTTGAAATGATCGGGGCGCACGGTTCGATATCGTTTGAATTTAACGACGAAACCGGCGCGCAGAACAAGGAATGGAAAGCCGAGGGCGGAAGTTTCAAAGTCAATCCGACAACGTATTATGCGGATTTTTCGGCGGATTCGCTTTCCGCGGGCGAGTCGTTCAGGTTTTACAGGGAGAACATCGGTTCGATTCTTACGAGGCATGGAGGAATCAATACGATATATTCTCCCATGCTTGAAATGTCTCTCGATTTCACCTCCAAAAATCTGGAAGATTATTATATCATCTGGAAAACGGAAGCGGGAGGGGACGAGTGGTTCCGGGTTTCGCACAACGATCTCGTAACGGCGCAAAAGACCTATTTGGACAATTACAGCGACCGCTGCTATTTCTCGATGTATCTCAATGAAAATTGGGATGACCAGATCGTCACCGCACTCGGGATAGAATTCGTCCCGAAATCGGGTAAAAAGCTCACGCTGGACGGAAGTATCGATTATATCCGCTGCAATTACGATACGCGGCAGTCGAACGCGACTTATCAATGGATTTTATCCCTGAACAATTATGTGCAATATACCAATGACGTGGAGGCTTTGGAAGCGCTGATGCCGAAAGCGAGAAGGGCGACGTTGTTTCTGACGCATGCACTTCAAGGGGAAGAAGGATTGCTGGATATTTCGTACTTATACGGCCATAACGGCGTCGGAGTGACGAAAAATTCGGACGGAAGTTTTACCGTCGATCCTGCAAACGGCATCGGAAACGGGTATTGGGATATTATCGCAAGCTCCGAAAAGGATCTGGAAGCGAACGTCTATTTTTATCGGGCGCTCGTCGCGATGGCGGAACTTGAACAAATGGTGACCGATTCGGGCGCGGAAATCAGCGAAGTGTCGACGGTGCGGAACAGGGCCCTCGGAGACGCCGGGACCGTGGAGTACGACTATACGGCAGAGACCTTGCTGGCGCTTGCCGAAAGGGTAAAAAGCAACATTGAAAAAGATATAAAACCCGTTCAGGAGTCGGACGGCACTTATACCAACGAAGGCGGTTTCTGGAATCCCGAAACGGGCAGATTTGCGGCCGGTATCAACGAGAAAAACGGTAAAATTCTCGATTACGGTTACGTCTATTGGAACGAAGAGGCGATTTGCGCGGGGGTGGGTACGCCCGAACAGCAAAAGAGCATCATGTCCTGGATCAACGGCGACCGTATTGTAAACGGCGACGATTCCACGGGTGCGGATATTTACTTTTATGAGTTTGCCCCGCGCATGAATACGAAGGACTGCACCGAAGCTTTTTCGTTCTGCGGCTATAAGATAGCGGAAAGCCTGATCAAGGATTACGGGACCACCTGGCCGCGTCAGGTTCAAAACGGCGGCGCGGTCATCTGTTGGAGCTATTATGATATTGTGGCGAGGGCGAAAGTCCTCGGGGCGGATAACGCGTTAAACCGCCTCAAAGAAATCCAGGCGTGGTATGAAAAGGTGCAGAAAAACACGACGGGCGAAGGCGCCGATTTCTATTCCGGATATTATAACGATTTGGAATGGGAGGCCGAAAAGGACGGCAACGCGGGACTTTACAAATTGCAGCGCGCGGAATCCATCGGCCCCGGAGTGCTCGGCCTCGATTCGGAATTTATCGAGAACGTACTTTTCATAAAGGCACTGCCCGCCGCCATTTTCGGTATGGATTCTACGGAGTATAATTCCGTATCGTTCACCAACAATTTGCCCGACGGACTCAATTATTTTCAGATCGACAATATGAAATTTGCAAATTGCGTCTATTCGCTTTGCGCGAGAGAAAACAGTTTTGAAGTAACGAACCTGAAAGGTTCGACCAATCGGAACCACAGCATTTCGCTCAATTTCTATGAGCCGGAAGGGAATTATTCGGTCTATATAAACGACCAAAAAACGGACGAATATACAGTGAATAACGGCATTATAACGGTAAAAGTTCCGTTCTCGCAAGTGACCGTAACAGTAAAATAACAGGAGGATACTATGAAAAAAATAGCAATAGGGTTGGCGATGTTTGTCGGTTTGTCTTTTGTATTGCCGATGAGTGCCTGTAAAGACCGTTCGGTCAGCGATCCCGAAACGCTGACCGTGGCGGTAAGCCCCGATCCCGTAGAGCAGACGATCATAAAGACATTTATCAAGGCCTATCAGGAACAGCCGGGAAACGAAAATAAAAAAATACAGATTGTGTCCATCAGCGATAATTATGACAATTGGGTAAATCAGCAGTTGTACGTGGACAGAATGAGCGACGTTATCCAAGTATATGATTATAAAGCCGAATATTGGACCAACCAGGGGTTATTGGCGCCTATTTCCGATTATATGGACCGAGACGGACTTTCGGAGGACGATTATTTTGCTTCGGTGATAGAAATGACGAAATCGAAAGCCGGAGAGGATAACATGTATTGGGTGCCGAGAGACTACAATAAAGTCGTGGTGGTATACAATACGAAAATGTTTGAACTCGCCGGAATCGACCCGCCGGAAGACGACTGGACTTTCAGCGATTTCCGCGAGGTCTGCGTGAAATTGCAGAATGCGAAACCGGCGATCACCGAATATTCCGGATTGGAAAATTTTTGGCCCGCCAATATGAATTTGGACTGGGCTGCCGTATACTATCCCGTGATTAAGAGTTATGGCGGCGAATTGATTGATGTCGAGAACAGTAAGGCATTCAAGAATCCGGACGCGGTTAAACAGGGTATCAATATGCTGTGCAGTTATGCCGACGACGCTTTGTCGGTATCGTATATCGATACGATGGATCCCGGGTCCGCTTTTGCCAACAAGCAATGCGCGATGATGTTTACCGCACGTCCAAATATTCCCGAATATTATGACAGTCTGGACGGAGAAATCGATTTTGTCAGCTTTCCGAGGATAGAAGGCACCGAAATGTCTTATATCGGAATGGGGTGCACGGGTTATGGCATGACGCAGTCTTGCCCCGATTCCAAAAAGGAATTCGCTTGGGATTTTCTCAAATTCATCATATCGGAAAAAGGCCAGGAAGCATTCTGCGTCAGCGGCAGCGGGATTCCCGTGTTAAAGAGCCTTGCAGAGAGCGAAACGGCGGCCTTCAGAACAGTGTATCCGGGACTTAATAATGATGCGTTTGTATCGCAGGCTGAAAGGGATCTTCCCATGACGTACATGAAAGGTTTCAAGCCGGATAAACAGCTGGGAATATACAGTTATCTGATCAACAATTTCCTTTCTACGTTCTATAAATCGAGCGGCGCGGAAAGAGAGGCGAGATACGACACGGTCGCCGAAAAATTAGAAGAATTGTTCAATTCATAAGCATTATGCTTCTTTGCTCGCAGGGAGAATAATATGAACGACAGACAAAAAGAAAAAATCAAAAATAACGTGGCGGGTTATCTTCTGGTGCTGCCGCTGCTGATCAGTTTGACGATATTTACGATATATCCGTTATTGATGGCACTGTTCGACAGCTTTTTTCTCGATTACAACCCTCTCAGAGAACACGATTGGTCTGCTTTCGGGTTTGGGAATTATATTAAGGCGTTTACAAGTAAAACCTTCTGGAAATCAGTAAAAATCACAACGATTTACTCGGTTTTCATGATTCCCTTTTCGGTTGTCGGGTCGTTCTTTATATCTTATGCGTTAAGTAAAAATGTAAGAGGGATTAAAGTATATCGTGCTTTGTATTATTTTCCCTGCGTGATACCGGGCATTGTAAGTGCCATCGTGTATAAATATATCTATTCTTATACGGATTATGGCTTTTTCAATTCAATTCTTATACGGTTAGGTTTATCCAAGTTTGATTTTTTCGAGGCCAAAAGTCAAGCTGAGGCTTTGATATCGTATATGAGCTTATCGATATATACGCTCGGAGGTTCCATGCCGTTTTGGATAGCAGGCTTCAAATCGATTCCCGCCAGTTATATCGAAGCGGCGAAGCTCGACGGCTGCAAGGGCGGGCGGATGCTCGTCAGCATCATTATTCCCATGATGGGCGGATATATTTTCTTTCAGGTTCTGAATACCGTAATCGCAACGCTTCAGATCGGTCAGGGCGTTCTGCAGATTTCGTCAAGGGGCGTATACGACGAAAATCTCAATTTCTACGGATTATATATTTACAATCAGACGCAAGGCGTGTACGGATTCAATCTCGGCTATGCTTCCGCTCTTTCCTATCTGTTATTTATTATAATCGGCATATTGTCTATCTTTATGTTCAAGCGCAATAAAAAGATTTATTATGCGGAAGACGGAGGAATTTGATATGGTTGCAGGTAAAAATTCAAGGAATGAGAGGAATATAAAAATTCTGAAAACCGTGCTGAAACATGTGGCATATATTCTTCCCACAATCATATTCATTTTTCCCGTATTTATTCTGGTGACGCGCAGCTTTTTTACGACGGAAGAAATAACGCAGATAGGCACCGGGCTGTTTCCGAAAAAATTTAATCTGATCGGCACTTATAAGGAAGTGTTCAGCAATACGGCCTTTTTGAACGGCTTGAAAAATACTCTGCTTATTGTCGTTTGTAACGTCATAGGCGTTCCGTTAACGGCTTTCATGGCCGCATATGCGTTTGTAAAAGTACCGTTTGTCGGAAAAAAATTGATTTTTACCGCTGCCCTCGGCACAATCATGATACCGAGTATCCTGCTTTTACTGCCCGTCTATAAAATATTTGTCGACATCGGATGGTATGATACGTTGCTGCCGCTCACGATACCGGCGTTTTTCGGCGGCGGGATTATGAATATTTTCATGATAATGCAGTTTATCCGGGGGATTCCGGGGTCGCTCGACGAAGTGGCAAAGCTGGACGGGGCAAATATGCTGCAGAGAATGTTCCTACTGACTTTGCCGCTCATCAAACCCATAATTTTATACGTGGCGGTAACAGCTTTTATGACGGCTTGGAACGACTTAATGCAACCGTTGCTCTATATACAGAGCCGGGAAAATTGGACGGTAAATATGTATATTTTCAGGGAATATCTGTCTACGGATAACGTCGCACGCTCGAAACCGAATGTACAAATGGGGATAGGCGTCGTTCTGATGCTGCCGATGCTCGTCATCTTTATGTTTTATCAGGAAACTTTGATCGAGGGGCTTACTTTTACGGGAATGAAAGAATAATATTCCGGGAAAGCTGTCCGATCACACAAAACCATTTCATGAGAAAAATTTAATCAAAGGAGTAAAATGATGAACAAAAAAAATGTGGCTGTCTTTCCTTATCGCCGTTAGCCTTTCCTTTTTTGGATTGAGCGCGTTATTGATGGGGGGGGGGAG
>ERZ1643247.3942-NODE-3942-length-10052-cov-4.920676_pt1 | contig 10052 bp, 12 predicted proteins | sample MGYA00579264_ERZ1643247 | MGnify/ENA primary metagenome ERZ1643247 (study PRJEB29033, sample SAMEA4952262) | chicken gut metagenome | biome: Broiler Chicken; feature: Gastrointestinal Tract; material: Caecum | place: Ireland | collected 2018 | study: Broiler... | reverse complement strand
TTTAAAAAATCTAGAGAATAATGATATTAAGAAACCAAATGAAAGAGTAATAGTAGAATACGATACAGGAGTAGTATTTGATGGAAATGCATCAGAATTATATTCTGAAGACTATGAAGATGTAATAGATTTATTTGAGTCAGGCAAGACAAGTGATTATAGGGGTTGGGCAAAAATAACAATATATTATAATAACATGCCTTATGTATGGGAAGGAAATGTAGATGTCAATTATAGATAATTAACATAAGATTATAGAAAGCTATAAAAATAGATAAAGAAATATGAGTTAAATAATCTGGGGAAAATAGATAAAAAATTTTGAAAAAATATAGAAAAACAAAAGCACTAAGTATAATTTGTCTAATCACAAACAAAAATAAATATACGAGGTGCTTTTGTTATGAATATATAAATACAGCATGTTATTTGCTAAATTTAAGTGATAGAGCACCATATAAAATAGATGTAACTACTATAAATCATAATAATATAAGTGAAAATTTAGAAATTCACTATGTATCAAAAGATAAATTTAATATCGGAATCACAGAAATAAAAAGTCCATATGGCAATCCAATAAAGGTGTATAATGCAGAAAGGTGTATATGTGATTTATTAAAAAATAAAAATGAAGTTGATATCGAATTATATAATAAGATTATTAAAAATTATTTTAAACAATCCAAAAAAGATTTAATGACATTAGAAGAATATGCAAAAATATTTAATATACAAGAAAAATTTGAAAACATTATGGAGGTATTAATATAGTGATTGACTATAGTGAATTATTCGAAAAGTCAAAAAAACTTGCAAAAGATTCAGGATTAGCACAATTATGCTGAAAATATTGAATTTAAAGAGATAATTGAAGTTTTAATAGAATTTTTAGATAGTATTAATTAGATATACTATAAAGAAAAAATAAGAAACTTACTTAACATAAAATCGAATTAGTGTCAAGAAATATCGCTTGATATTTCTTTAATTTTATAGTATAATTTAATAGATGCATATATGGGGATGTAATTGGTTTCGACAGTTACTAAGAAATATTTATAGCGAGTAGTGGATGGTTGCTTTGGCCACTTTAAATCAAGCAAATTAAATATAAATGCTAATAGAAAACAAGAATTAGCTTACGCTGCCTAAGTTGCAGTGACGTCTTACCTTAGAGCCTACTGCTAAGAATAAGGCGACGAATAAAGTAGGAAACGAAGTTATCTAATCCATTTAGATAATGGGTAATATAAATGGATAGGGATGAAATGCATTGTTTGTTTGCACGTTCATCCAGAAAGATTAAAAACAAACTGCACTCGGAGAAGTAAATATGGAAAAGTAATTGGACGTGAGTTCGACCCTCACCATCTCCACCAATGACGTTTTTGGTCAAAATATAGAATAGATAAATACGAAATTAATAAGAAATGAAGTAACCCTTCCTTGGTAAACGAAAAAGTTTAATAAGGAGGGGTATTTTTGTGAAAATTTTTATGTATAGAAATTAAAAAAAGAGAAAAATCAATTGACATTTACAAACAATTGTTTTATAATAATGACTATATAATTAAAATATTATGAGAAGGAGTTGGTATTATTGAATAATATAGGGAAGAACAATAAGTCATTTGAGGATATAAAACATATTGACGAAAATGATGTTGAATTTTGGTATGCTAGGGAACTGCAACTAGTTTTAAATTATAAAGAATGGCGAAAATTTGAAAATGTTATAAACAAGGCAAAAGAATCCTGCGAAAACAGTGAAGTTAGTGTGTTTGACCATTTTGTCGACGTCGACAAAATGGTACAAATAGGTTCAAGAGCAAAAAGAAAACAAAAAGATTACAAATTAACTCGTTATGCTTGTTATTTAATAGCCCAAAATGGAGATAGCAGAAAAAAAGTAATTGCTCTTGCACAAACATATTTTGCAGTTCAAACTAGAAAGCAAGAAATTACAGAAAAAGAATACAGTATGCTAACAGAAGATGAAAAAAGATTTTATCAAAGAAATCTTACAAGAAAAGGAAATTATTCTCTTAATCAAACAGCAAAAAAAGCAGGAGTTAAAAATTTTGATAAATTTCATAATGCAGGTTATAAAGGCTTATATAATGGCGAGACTGCTGATAATATTGCAAAAAGAAAATAAAAAAGACTTAAAACAAAAATAATTATAATTATTTCAAAAGCGAATAAGCTGTAAATATCTACCTCACCGCAATAAACAAAAGAACTTAATCCATTTTTGCAATACATATTGATTTCAAACACAATATAAGATATAATAGTAATACATTATATTTTGACTGGAGGCTTGGCAATGAAGAAAATACGGATAATGTGTTTCTGTTGCGGAGAGGCCCACACGGTGGAAAAAAGAGATTTGATTCGTGTCGGTTACGGAAGGAAACGTCATTTACTAGAAATAAAAGGACGGTACTACGCTTTCAAATGCTACAAGTGTGGCAGACAAATTCCAGTGGATAAAAACAGATTTAAGTAAATCTAGGGCGGGGGATTTTTCTGCCGCTTGTTTTTTGTATAGGAAAAATTAAATTTTTCCTATACAAAAAAGTATTGCACACAATTTTACATTCGTAAAATTGGCGCACGAACAAACACGCAGGCGGAGTAAATTTAAAAGCAGCGAAATCTAAATGGGCCCGCTTTTGTTCTAAATATAAACAACAACTGGTTGAAAAGTAAAATAAAATAGTATATAATTTTTTTGAAATTGGCAAGAATAAAGTAGAACTTTTAGAAAGGACGAAAAAATGAGAATAGAAAAAGTATATTTTAAATCCATAGACAATCTAAACATGATAGGCCTATTACATCTACCAGAAAAAGATAAAAAAGTAGATACAGTAGTAATTTCAATGCATGGAATAACTAGCAATTGTCTAAAGTACAGAGAAGATGTACTAGCTCGAATGTTCACAGATATAGGAGTAGCATATTTCGCTTTCAATAATAGAGGTCATGACATAATTAATACTTACGACAAAATAACTGATGACGATATGCATTTCTACGGTTCAGGTGCTGAAAATATATATGATTCATATTATGATATAAAAGCCGCTATACTGTATATGCAAAGAATGGGATATAATAATATAATACTTCAAGGACATAGTATGGGATGTACAAAAGTTGTATATAGCTATAATGAATTCATTGAAAATCATGAAGATAGTATACTTGATAGTATAAAAGGTGTGATTCTATTATCAATGGTAGATATACCAACAGCATTAAAAAAGATTTTAGATAAAAGTTATAAAAAAGTTATTTCATACTTGCAACTATTAAACAAAAAAGGAAAAGGTGACAGACTAATAATATTAGATGCAAATACTCCACCAATAAAGCCAAGTACAATATTAAATTATGTAGAAAATAACGAAAAAATAAACTTTGCAAGGTTTGGAGATAGTAGATATGCATTCAAAGAATTAAATAACATAAAAGTACCATTATTCATGAGATGGGGAAATATAAAAGAACTAATTTTCCAAGATCCAAAAGAATTAGTAGAATTCATGAATGAAAAAATAAAAAAAGAAGATAAAAACATATCATATATAAAAGGAGCAAATCATAATTACACAGGAAAAGAAGAAGAACTAGGAGAACAATTATGTACCTGGTATCTAAAGGAGGTAAAGAATGAAAATAACAAAAGTAGAAGCACTTCAAAAAATAGCAAATAGAATAAGAATGGATATTATAACAGAAATATACTATGGAAAATCTGGACATCCAGGAGGTTCATTATCCATAGCAGATATTTTAGCAGTATTATATTTTAATGAAATGAACATAAATCCTGATATGCCAGAAGATGCCTCAAGAGATAGATTAGTGCTATCTAAAGGTCATGCATCAGCTGCACTGTATGCTGCTTTAGCTGAAAAAGGATATATATCAAAAGACGAATTGTTAACTTTCAGAAATATAAATAGTAATTTGCAAGGTCATCCAGACATGAATAAAATAAAAGGCGTAGATATGACAACCGGTTCATTAGGTCAAGGATTATCTGTAGCAAATGGTATGGCATTAGCATCTAAAATGGATTCAATGGGGTATAGAGTATATTGTATTATAGGTGATGGAGAATTAGATGAAGGACAAATTTGGGAAGCAGCAATGACATCTTCAAAATACAACCTAGACAATTTATGTGCAATAGTAGACTGTAATGGACTTCAGCTTACAGGTAAAACAGAAGAAATAAAAGGAATTAATAGTGAAGATATAGAGCAAAAATTTAGAAGTTTTGGATTTAATACAATTAGTATAAATGGAAATGATATATTCTCAATAATAAATGCATTTGGAGTTGCTCATATGACAAAGAGGAAACCATCAGTTATAATTGCTAAAACTGTAAAAGGCAAAGGAATATCATTTATGGAAGGAAATGTGGCATGGCATGGAAAAGCTTTAAATGATGAAGAATACAAATTAGCCTTAGAAGAATTAATAGAAAAAGAAAAACAAATAGATAAAGAAATGGAAGGTGATAACCAATGAATATGATAGCAACGAGAGAGAGTTTTGGAAAAGCATTAGAAGAACTTGGCGAAGAAAATGATAAAATAGTAGTATTAGATGCAGATTTATATAATTCAACAAAAACAGAAGAATTTAAAAATAGATTTCCAGAAAGATTCTTTAATTTAGGAATAGCGGAAGCAGATATGATAGGAACAGCTGCAGGACTTGCAACATGTGGAAAAATACCTTATGCTTCAACATTTGCAGCATTTGCCAGTGGAAGAGTTTATGACCAAATAAGAGCAAGTATTGCATACCCAAAGTTAAATGTAAAAATCTGTGCTACACATGCAGGAATTACAGTTGGAGAAGATGGCGCAACACATCAAATGATAGAAGATATAAACCTAATGAGGGGTATGCCTAATATGTTAGTTATGTGTACATCAGATGATATTCAAACAAAATGGGCAGTTAAAGAAATAGCAAAATACAATGGTCCAGTGTATTTGAGACTTTCAAGATATAAAACTCCAGTAGTATATGATGAAAAAACAAAATTTGAGATAGGAAAAGGAATTCAAATAGGAGACGGAACAGATGCAAGTATAATTGCGACAGGAGTAACCGTTGCAGAAAGTATAAAAGCGATGGAAGAGCTAAAAGAAAAAGGAATCAATGTAAGAGTAATAGATATTCATACAATAAAGCCAATAGATAAAGACTTAATTATAAAATGTGCAAAAGAAACAGATAGAATAATTACGGTAGAAGACCATAATATAATAGGCGGTTTAGGAAGCGCAGTATGTGAAGTTTTAGCTGAAAATTATCCTAAAAAAGTTACAAGAATGGGAATAGAAGATACATTTGGAAGGTCTGGAAGAGCTGAAGACTTAATGAGATACTATGGAATTGATAAAAATGCTATAATAGAAGAAATAGAGGGGCTGTAAGAGCAACCCCTCTAATTTCATTGAACTTTTTTGATTTCCATTCTTCCAAACATGTCGGCAATAGCCAGAACTAAGCCGATAATCAGAGCAACCAAGAGGTGTGTAAGACCTATTTCCACAATCAAGTTGATTGTGAAAAATGTAACAGTTGAGAGTAAGAATGCTAACAGGCCTTTAAGTATACCTTTTGATGTCAGACAGACTATCAAACTTGCCACGAAGAAAATAATTTCTATCCACAGAAGCCACCGTGGGATGAAGAAGTCTGGAAATACCAGACCTGCCACCACATGGTAGCCAGCATGTAGGAAAGTCATCACTTTTAGTGGCAGATAGCCTTCCCGACACCATAGGTTTTGGGTTTTCCGACTTAAAATCATTGTCACCGCAAAGATGACGAAGATGATAAGCTTGGCGTCCTTAGAAAATGAGTTAAAAATGTAAGCCCATGAGTGAAAGATAACCATGATATTTTTACCCCTTTCAATTTTCAAAAAAGTTTGTAACTTCAACCAAATGGTTATCTTATATTATACCATAAAATGGGGATTTCGTCAATTTTAGCAGCTTTCCAGCCATTTTTAAAAACGAAAATTTGCAAAAAAAATAAAAAAACTATTGCTAAAAGGAATTTTTTAGTATATGATATAGCAAAGTGTAAATAATAACACATAAGAATATTTGAAAGGAGAATAAAAATGGACGAAAACAATAATGAAGAATTAGATAATATTGTTACATTGAAAGATGAAGACGGAAATGATGTTAAATTTGAATTTTTAGATTTAATTGAATATGAAGGAGAAGAATATGTTATTTTACTTCCAACAGAAGAAGTAGAGGATTCTGAGCCAGATGAAGTTGTTATATTACAAATAGAAAAAGCAGCTGAAAATGCAAATGATGAAGAATCATATATAAGCGTTGAAGATGAAAATGTATTAAATGCAGTATTTGAGATATTCAAAGACAAATTCAAAGATGAATTCAATTTCGTAGATTAATAGCAAAAACCTTTTGGTCTTAAAACTGCCAAAAGGTTTATATATTTTGGGCAAATTTTTTGAAGTTAAAATCAGCCATAGAAAGGAATAAATTTATTATGAGAACTTTTGCAAATTGGATGATAGCAATGTTTATGATAATGTATTGGGGATTTAGAGTAGTAGTTGCATATCAAGCAGCAAACTATGCAGATTTTTTTGTTAAGCCAATAAACCTAACAATAGAAATAATTTTATTATTTGTAACTGTTGTATGTATAGTATTAGTATTTAAAAGAAAATTAATAGGTGGAATAATATACTTTTTATCATATTTAGCATATTTTGGAACTGATTTAATTCAAACAGTTATTCCAGTATTTAGTGGAGAAGCAGTAGAATTAGAGGCAATGTCTGCATTTACATCATTTTTAGGAATAATTCTAGCATTTGCTGTTTTATTAGATTTAGCTGTTGATAAAGGAAGAAAGCCTAAAGATAAAAAAACAGACTGGTTTTATACAAATAAAGATTATGATAGAGAATATGATGATAGAGCAGACAGAAATAATTATAGAACTTTATAATACAGAAAGAGTGGATTATAAAATCTGCTCTTTTTTTATATAAAATTTGCTATATATAAGCTTTTTATGATAAAATGTCAATAGAAAGTGAAGTTTAGTTAAAAAAGGTGAAAAATGGTTAATACGAAATTAACAAGAAAGGCAATGAAAATAGCATATAATGCGCATATAAATCAAGTGGATAAATCTGAGGTTCCATATATTTACCATCCAATACATTTAGCAGAGCAAATGAATACAGAAATAGAATGTATTGTAGCTTTACTACATGATGTTGTTGAAGATACAGATGTGACTTTTGAGCAATTAAAGCAAGATTTTCCTGAAGAGGTAATTGAAGCATTAAAATTATTAACACATGATAAAAATACAGATTATATGGAATATGTTAAAAAGTTGAAAACAAATCCTATTGCAAAAAAAGTTAAAATAGCAGATATTAAGCATAATGCTGATGAAACTAGATTGGAAAAAATTACAGTAAAAGATATTGCTAGAAGAAATAAATATAAAAAAGCTTTAGAAATATTGGAAGGTGAAAATAATGAGTAATAATTTAAATATAAACTGGGCGAGATGAATTTATGGAAAAACAAGAAAAAATGTTGCAAAATTAACATTTTATGAAAATAGATTATTACATATTTTAATTTAAAATGGTAAAGGAGGTAAAGAATGGCAAAGGATTTGATAATTAGAAGCAGTAGTGCTGAATTTTTGATTTTTGAAAGACAAACTCATGATAAGGGAATACAAGTTAGATTTGAAAATGGTGATTTATGGTTGACTCAAAAAGCAATGTCAGAACTATATAACTGTTCACCTGATAATATAGGTTTACATTTAAAAAATATTTATAACGATTTAGAACTTGATCAAAATTCAACTACCGAGGATTTCTCGGTAGTTCAAAAAGAGGGTATAAGAGAAGTTACTAGAAAATTAAAGTACTACAATTTAGATGCAGTTATCTCCGTTGGCTATCGAGTTAATTCAGATAGAGCAATTCAATTTAGAAGATGGGCCACAAATATATTAAAAGAATTTTCTAAAAAGGGATATATTATAGATAAAAAGAGAATGGCTAATGGAGCTTTTTTTGATGAGGATTATTATGATTCATTACTTGCAGAAATTAGAGAAATAAGATTGTCAGAAAGAAGATTTTATCAAAAGATAACAGATATTTATGCTACAAGTGTAGATTATGACAGAAAATCCCCAACTACAATTAAATTTTTTAAGAAAGTACAAAACAAAATGCATTATGCAGTATCTAATCAAACAGCAGCAGAAATAATTTATAATAGAGCTGATTCAGGAAAAGAGCACATGGGGCTTACATCATGGAAGAATTCTCCAGATGGAAAAATACTTGAAACAGATGTTATAATTGCTAAAAACTATTTAACTAAAGAAGAGTTAGAACAATTGGAATTGATAGTGACTGCTTTTTTAGATTTGGCAGAAGCAAGAGCAAGAAGACATATACCAATGACTATGGAAGATTGGGCAACCAGAATTGATAAATTTTTATTATCAGATGATAGAGATATATTAAAAGATGCTGGTAAAATATCACATGAAATAGCTTGTGATAAAGCACTAACAGAGTTTGAAAAATATAGAGTAAAACAAGATAAATTATATAAATCAGATTTTGATTTATTGTTAGAAGAAGTAGAAAAGCAGGAGAGTGAAAACGATGAGTAATAATTTGAACCTCAACTGGTACCCAGGTCACATGGCGAAAACAAAAAAACAATTAATAGAAGATTTAAAATTAATAGACATAGTAGTAGAAGTTGTGGATGCTAGAATTCCACTAGCAAGTATAAATCCAGATATACAAGAATACATAAAAGAAAAAACAAAAATAGTAGTATTAAATAAGGCAGATTTAGCAGATGAGAATGAAACAAAAAACTGGATAAAAAAATACAATTCGCAAGGAATAACTGCGGTAGAGGTAGAAGCTAATAACGGAAAAAATATACAAGCAGTAGTAAATAAAATAAAAGAAGAATATGAAAAAATAAAAGAAAAATACATTCAGAAAGGTAGAATAGGGAAAGCCATAAGAGTAATGGTAATAGGTATACCTAATGTTGGTAAGTCTACTTTTATAAATAGTTTAGCAAAAAGGAATACAGCAAAAGTAGGAAATAAACCCGGAGTAACTAAACAAAAGCAATGGATAAAAATAGATAACAACATAGAAATAATGGATACCCCGGGAATGTTATGGCCAAGATTAGATAATCAAGAATATGCAATGCATTTAGCTTTTTGCGGAACCATTGGAGAAAACAGTATAGATAATGAAGAAATAGCATATTACCTATTAGAATATTTAATAAAAAATTATCCTAATCGAATAGAAGAAAGATATAACATAAAAATTGAAAACAAAGAAACAATGGAAATATTAGAAGAAATTGCTAGAAAAAGAGGAGCTATTGTATCAGGTGGAAATATAAATATGCAAAAAATATCGGATATAATATTAAATGAATTTAGAAGCGGAAAATTAGGGAGGATAACAATTGAATTTTCAAGATAAATTAATAATAAAAAACGAAAAAGAAATTAATATGATGTCACCACTTACTTGGGCTTATGTTGGAGACAGTGTATACGAACTATATATTAGAACATATTTAGCAAACAATACAAACTTGAATCCACATAAAATGCATGTGCAATCAATTAAATATGTAAAAGCAGGAGCACAAGCAAAAATATTAAAAGGACTAAATCTTGATGAAGAAGAAAGAGATATTGTAAGAAGAGGCAGAAATGCACAAAACCATCACTTGCCTAAAAATGCAAGCATAGAGGAATATTCTTATTCAACAGGATTTGAAGCTTTGATAGGATTTTTATACCTAAATAAAAGAGACGAAAGATTATCAGAAATTTTGGAAGATTGTATAAGAATTGTTTCAAATGAATGTCAATGAAATTTGAAAATGTCCCAAAAATTTTTTAACATATGCCCTAAAAAT
>ERZ1643247.3941-NODE-3941-length-10053-cov-4.800260_pt1 | contig 10053 bp, 12 predicted proteins | sample MGYA00579264_ERZ1643247 | MGnify/ENA primary metagenome ERZ1643247 (study PRJEB29033, sample SAMEA4952262) | chicken gut metagenome | biome: Broiler Chicken; feature: Gastrointestinal Tract; material: Caecum | place: Ireland | collected 2018 | study: Broiler... | reverse complement strand
GCGATAGCAGTTTAGTGCAATTGTCCTTTATTTGTGTTATATCTTTCAAAATATATTTGTTTATATTCTTCTTCATCAAATAATAAATTAATTAAAAATTTTGCCTTATCTTCTTCTGGTACATTTGCATTTGTAAGCATAGTCGCAAGCCATAGTTTTCTTCTTTCTTCTCTTGTATATTCTTTCGTTTCCCTATTATCTAATTTTCCTAACTCCTCTGCTATTTTCATCATTCTGCCAAATAATTTTATATTTTCAATCCATACATTTGGATTAAGACTACCATTTGGTATTCTAAATTCTATAGTAGAAGCTTTTTTGCCTACATTTGCAAAGTTTATTGATTTATATCTGTCTCCTTGGACACTTTGTAATTGGGCAATAAATTCATCTTTATTCAGGTTTTGTTCATCCTCTATTTTCCCTTCTTTTAATATACCTGATATTGGAGTTGCATAATCATCATAAGTAAATCTTTTTACACTATATGGTTCATCACAAATTTCAAAAATTATTTTTTCACAATTACACCATAGTTCTATAAGTCTTTGATATGATTCTTTTGTAGTTAAGTAATTTGCGCCAATATGAACATGTCCTCCACAATTATCTTCAACTTCAAGTCCGCCACTTTTTAATAATGTACATACTCTATAAATATCTTGGATATCCTCATTGCAATCTGAAAGAATTGGAGAACTTGCTTCTATAATATAAATATTTTCTTCTTCCAAATACTTTCTATTTACGCGTTCATTAGTCATATCCCATCTTTTACATATATGAGGAAATTGTGTATATAAAAACGCATATTCTGAAGCAGCTTCTATTTCAATTCCAAAAGACATATCTTGAGGTATTCCTATTTTTTGCCATTTTCTATTATAATTTTCTGGATAAATTCCATTGTTTGAATTAATTAATTCATCAAATATATTAATACCCAATTTGTTGCACGTATGCATTAATAACTTTAGGTCCGGTCTTTTAGCTCTATTTAGCAATTCTATTTTACTGTTTCTATCTTCTAGTAAATCTATATTTTGTAACTTTATATTGTCATTTTTAAGAGAAAACAATACTTCTTCTTCTGAAAGTTTTTCTCTATTATCTAATAGCCACTTTATTTTTATATCATCTGATTTTATAGTTTGCACTACAGCTATGTCAATTTCATTCATGTTTTCAAGTTTAAGTTCGTCACTTTTAAGATGCATTAATATTGCTGCTTGCAATTTATTTTTATTGATTGTTCTTGCATATTCTAATTTTAACTCATCTGATTTTAGTGATATTATTATTTTAAATCTATCTGCTGGTGATACTCTTTCCATATACTTTTCTTTGAGTTCGTCAGAATTCAAAGAGCATATTAAATATATTCTAAAACTTGGATCTTCTATTTGTTCCAAAACTTTTTCTTTTAACTCATCATTATTTATAGAGGATAATACATCTATATAAATATAATTGATTTCTCCATTTTTTAATGCTGATTTTATTATCTTTGTTTTGATATCATCGGATTTTATGGATTTTACAATACTTCCTGTCATAAAAATTCCTTCTTCAAAGAATTTTTTTAACTTTATGATGTCGTCATCTATATAGCAAAGAAAACCATCTTCTAAATTTTCATAGAATCCTTCTAACTCTTCTGTTCCTTTTAGCTTCTGCTCCACTGCTTTTATAAATTCGGAAATATCATCTTCGATAGCTCTACCATTTTTTCCTACTGTATACCCTCTTTCATATTCTGCAAAATGTGGAAAGTTAATTTGGTCACACAAAAGATCAAATAACGCAATTGCATTATTTGGATTTTTCATCTCATATGCAGTTGATATTAATTCCGCTATTTCTTTCCCTTTCATGTACAAACCTCCATTAATATCTTATTATATATTACTATTTTTTTCAATAAAATTCTTTTTACAATTCTGTAACAATTTTATATACAATTCAATACTTATTATTATTTTAATATGATTGTATATTTGAAACTTTGCAGTTCCGCGTGAGCGTTCAAACGAGCTAAAGGGACTTTAGCGAAGTGCGTTTGGAGCAAAGCTCCCGCAAGGAACCAAAAGTTCAAATATACAATCATACTATAGTGATAATAAAATAGTAGTATACGTATGCAATACTTTTATTTAATAGTAAGAACTTGATTTTTACTGTTAAATAAAAAAGAAAGGGAAACTTACCCTTTCAATTTTACGCGTAAATTATATATTTATTAAGCAACATGGTCTTTTATATAATCAACAACATCTCCTACAGTTACAACTTTTTCTGCATCGCTATCTGGAATTTCCATATCAAATTCCTCTTCTAGTGCCATTATAAGTTCAACTATATCTAAAGAGTCTGCGCCTAAATCATCTATAAAAGATGCTTCCATTGTAATAGATGTTTCAGCAACACCTAATTGCTCAACTATAATTTTCTTTACTTTTTCAAAAATTTCTTCTGAACTCATCTTAAGTTCACCTCCCCTCACATGCGATAAACTCATATAAATACAATAATACATTGCTTCCTAATTGTCAAGCTCTTTTTTAATTCTTTTTTATTTTGTTTCTAATTGTGATATGAATTCCTTGATTTCAAGCATTTTTTCCTTGTTTTCTGATGATTCGTAAACTTCGGTCAATTGGTCAACAGCTTTATTTTTTACAAATTGTTCAGCTTGTTTAATTGTAAACTTGAATAACTTTTCGTCACTACTTCCATGTGCTTTTACTACAGGCTTTTGAACTCCTAGAAACAAAGCGCCACCATATTCTTTATAGTCTACTACTTTAGCAAATCTTTTTATTGCTGGTAAACTTGGTAGACTTGCTATCTTACTCCAAATACTATGCATTAAACTTTCTTTTAATGACTTTTTTACAAATTTGCCTAATCCTTCCACAGATTTTAGAAAAACATTTCCTGTAAATCCATCAGCAATTACAACATCAACGCCACCTAAAAATGCTTCTCTTCCTTCTAAATTACCAATAAAATTAATGTTTAAATCTTTTGAATATTTTTTTAATAATTGATATGATTGTTTTACCAGTTCATTACCTTTTGTTTCCTCAGTTCCTATGTTCAATAAGCCAATTTTTGGAGCCTCAATACCTAAAGTATTATGCATATATATACTAGACATTTGAGCAAATTGTAATAAATTTATTGGCTTACAATTTGTGTTTGCACCACAATCCATTAAAACCAATCTTCCATGATAAGCTGGCAAGATACCTGCTAGTGCTGGTCTATCTACACCCTTTATTCTGCCAACTAATAAAGTAGCTCCTGTAAGCAATGCTCCTGAATTTCCAGCAGAAATAAAAACATCACCTTTGCCTTGTTTTAGTAAATTAAATCCTACAACCATAGAAGAATCTTTTTTAGTCTTAATTGCTTGTGTTGGAATATCTTCCATTTCAATTTGTTCTGTAGCATTATGTATGGATAATCTTGGAGATATCTCCTTCAATTCCTTCCCATAAAAACTTTTTACTTTATCATTAATAACTTTTTCATTTCCAATTAATACAACTTCAGCTTCAACTTCATTTATAGCACTAACTGCTCCTTTAATATTTGCGTCTGGTGCATTATCTCCACCCATTGCATCTAATAGAATTCTCATTGTGTATTCTCCCCCTGTCATAATAATATGCAATAATGATATAACTTATATTCATTAAAGTCAAGAATTTTCGACCAATGGGGACTCCTTTTTTTGGTTGACTCACTGGTCAAAAAAATGACTCAAGCTAACCTTGAGCCATTTTTAGTGAATATTAAATTATAATTATTGTAATTCAACTGTTGCACCAGCTTCAGCAAATTTTGCTTTTAATTCTTCTGCTTCTTCTTTAGCAACATTTTCTTTTACTGTTTTTGGAGCTCCGTCAACTAGGTCTTTTGCTTCTTTTAATCCTAATCCTGTTGCGTCTCTAACAACTTTTATAACTTGGATTTTGTTTGCTCCTACATCTTTAAGTACTACATTGAAAGCACTCTTTTCTTCAGCAGCTGCTCCTGCTGCTCCTGCAACTGGTGCTGCAACTGCTGCTGCAGATACACCATATTTTTCTTCAATTTTCTTAACTAAATCAGCTAGCTCTATTACTGTTAAGCTATCGATTGATTCTAATAATTCATCAACTTTTGCCATTTTAAAATTCCTCCTTATTTTCATTATTTTTCTTACTTTTTGTGAAATTGGCTTTTCACAACTATTTTTATTTTTTAACTTTGAATAACTTAATAATTTAATTTAAATTATTTTTTATTTCAATTTATTCTGCTGTAACTTCAGCAGCAGCTTCTACTTTTGGGCTATCGCCTTCTGCTTCTTTCTTTACTTTTACTTGGTCAAGCGCAACAGCAAGTTTTGAAATAGTTCCAAGTAAACTTCCTGCAAGTTTTGCAAGTAATTCTTCTCTTGATGGAAGTTTTGCTAGTGTCATAATTTCTTCTACACTCTTAACTTCTCCGTCAATCATTCCACCTTTAATTTTGTAGTTTTCATGATCTTTTGTAAATTTGTAAACTGCTTTTAAAGGTTGCAAATAGTCTTCTGTTGCAGAAACAATTGCTGTTGGTCCTTCTAATATATCATCTAATCCAGATTCCTTATTAGCTTCTAATGCTCTTTTTATTATGTTATTTTTCATAACTTTTATATCACCATTAGCTTCTCTTATATCTTTTCTTAGTTTTGTATCATCAGCAACAGTTGTGCCTCTATAATCTACTAAAAGAATTAATTTTGCACCTTTTATATGTTCTGCTAATTCATTAACTTTTGCTTCTTTTATAGCAATAACATTCTTATTTGCCATTTAATATTCACCTCCTAAAAATTAATTTGCTTTTGCAATATGTTTTTGTTAATTATTGTTGATATTAACAAATAGTATAACCATTAACAATTACAAAAATCAACCTATATAGCCATTCTCAAGGCTAATAGATTGATTTTATCTCCTTATTAACCTCGGTAGGACTTAAGCTCTTGCCTACTGTCTTTGGCTATTATAAATTATTTTTGGTCTATATACAAACCAGGTCCCATTGTTGGAGCTATAGATACACTCTTAATGTATTGTCCTTTAGCTGCAGCTGGTTTAGCTTTTATAATTGCAGCCATGATTACATTATAGTTTTCTAATAGCTTATCTGCACCAAATGAAACTTTTCCAAATCCTAAGTGAATAATATTACTTTTATCTAATCTATATTCAACTTTTCCTGATTTGATTTCATTTATTGCTTTTGTAACATCCATTGTTACTGTTCCTGATTTAGGGTTTGGCATTAAGCCTTTTGGTCCTAATACTTTACCTAGTCTTCCTACAACACCCATCATATCTGGAGTTGCTACTACAACATCATAATCAAACCAATTTTCATTTTGGATTTTTGGAATTAACTCTTCTGCACCAACAAAATCAGCTCCTGCTGCTTTTGCTTCTTCAGCTTTAGGTCCTTTTGCAAAAACTAAGACTTTTTGAGTTTTTCCTGTTCCATTTGGAAGAACTACTGTTCCTCTAACTTGTTGATCAGCATGTTTTGAATCAACACCTAATTTAACATGTAATTCAACAGTTTGGTCAAATTTTGTTTTTGGCATTTTTTCAATTATCTCAATTGCTTCTTTTGCTGAATATAATTTCTTAGAATCAACAAGTTTTGCACTATCTTGATATCTTTTTCCTCTTTTCATTTCTACCTCCTTTGGTTTTATCGAGATTTTATCTCTCCCAATTAATTATTATTCTTCAACTGTTACGCCCATTGAACGAGCTGTACCTTTTACCATACTCATTGCAGCTTCTAATGATGCAGCATTTAAGTCTGGCATTTTTGTTTTAGCAATTTCTTCAACTTGTGCTTTTGAAAGTTTTGCTACTTTTTCTTTATTTGGTTTTCCAGAACCTTTTTCAATTTTAGCTGCTTTTTTAATTAACACAGCCATTGGTGGTTCTTTTGTAATGAAATCAAAAGATTTATCTTTATGAACTGTAATAACAACTGGTATTATTAATCCAGCTTGTTTTGCTGTTCTATCATTAAATTGTTTTACGAAGTCCATAATGTTAACTCCACTACCACCTAATGCTGGTCCTACTGGTGGAGCTGGTGTTGCCTTTCCTGCTGGAATTTGTAATTTAATGATAACTTCTTTTGCTTCCTCTTTCTTATTTCCTGCCATGTTCTTGCACCTCCTTTGGTTTGTATATCAAAAATAATTTATAAGAAAAGTTGCTTCGCATATGTCACGAGCTTTGCTCGGACAAACTAATGTAACTTTGTCTTGCAATTTAACTATTTAACTTTCTCTACTTCTGAGAAATCTAATTCTACTGGAGTTTCTCTTCCAAACATTGAAATTAGAACTTTTACTTTGTGCTTATCCTTATTAATTTCTATAACATTTCCTATGAAATCAGTAAAAGGCCCATTTATAACTTTTACTTGGTCATTTACTTCATAATCCACATTAATAGATTGAATATCAAAGCCCATTTTTCTAATTTCGCTTTCTGTTAGTGGAATAGGGTCTGTTCCTGAACCAACAAATCCAGTAACACCTCTTGTATTTCTAACAATATACCAAGTTTGCTCTGTTACAATCATTTTTATTAAAACATATCCAGGGAAAACTTTTTTTAAATTTGTTTTTCTTTGTCCTTCTTTTATTTCAATTTGTTCTTCCATAGGTACAACTATATCGAAAAAGAATTCTTGTAACTCTCTATTTTTTATTGTTTTTTCCAAGTCTGTTTTAACTTTATTTTCATATCCAGAATATGTATGAACAACATACCATCTTGGTTCTAAATCATAATCTTTTTGAGACATAATTTAGCCTCCCTTTTTGTTATTTATTCTACGCTATTTTCAGTTTCTACTAAATTTGTTTCAGTAGTATTTACATCTTCTGATGTTTCGTTTGTTTCATTTACAGTATTTGTATTCACAGTATTATCAACTGTTTCATTTACTGTTATGCTATTTTGTATTTTTTTAACTTGTTCTACTTCAAATTTAGTTAAATAATCAAAAGCTAAATCCAACACTAATATAATTGCTGATATAACTAATACCATAACAATTACTACTGCTGTATTTGAGAAAAGTTCTTTTCCTTTTGGCCAAGTAACTTTTTTTAATTTGCTAGCAGATTGCTTCTTTTTATTATTTTTAGGCATTTCTATTCCCCCTCAAAAAGGCTTATTTTGTTTCTTTATGCATTGTGTGTTTTTTGCAGAATTTGCAATATTTTTTTAATTCTAATCTTTCTGCATCATTTTTCTTATTTTTATCTGTAACATATGTTCTATTGTGGCACTCTGTGCACTCTAAAGTTATATGTTCTCTTGCTCCTTTTGCAGCCATTTTATACACCTCCAGCTTAACTCTTTATATCGTTATCTTATAACTTTTACTAGCGTATGCAATTAATACCTACATACGCTAGATAATTGTATCATAAATTATAAACAATGTCAACAATTTTAGGAAATTTGCTATTATGTAAATTTTCTAAAGTTACTATTCACAGCCTCTTCTTAAATTCACATAATTGTATATTCAAGATTTTGCAGTTTCGCGCAGTTTGAAGGAATTTATGTCCGACAGCAAGAAACAAAAAATCTTTGAATATACAATTTTAAAGCATTTCATACTCGCCGTGAATTGCAACTATCTAAAAATTCTAATAGAATTTAGCACAGTAAGTAATGTTATTCCTGTATCTGCTGCTACTGCAAGCCAAACCGGAGCTATACCCACTATTCCTAAGACTAAAACAATTAATTTTGCAAGTATTGAAATAAATATATTCTCATTTACTACTTTAAGTGTCTTTCTTGCTATTTGTATAATTTTAGGTAATGTATTTATATTATTTGAGATTAATATACTGTCTGCTGCTGTTCCAGCAATATCTGTTCCAGCTCCCATTGCAATTCCAAAGTCTGCTGTAGCAAGCACAGGACTATCATTTATTCCATCACCAACAAATATAACTTTATTATTTTTCTTTATATTTTTTACTTCATTTACTTTGCCATCTGGAAGTAAATCCGATTTAAACTCTATGTTACTACATTCTTTTGCTATTTTTTCCGCATTTTTCTTATTATCCCCTGTAAGCATTACCAATTTTTTTAATCCTAGTCCTTTTAAATCTTCTATAGTTTTTTCTATACCTTTTCTAATATCTTCTTCTAAAACTATTTGACCTAAAACACTTCCTTCTTTCACAACAACAATGGCATTTTCTATAATATTCTTTTTATCATACTTCACATTCATTTTATCCAAAAGTTTTTGATTTCCAATTAAAATTTCATTGCCATTTATTTTTCCGCAAATTCCAAGTCCTGCTATTTCCTTTTGATCTGTACTATCTAACTGTTTAATTTTATTCTCTTCTCCATATCTTGTAATTGCTAATGAGATAGGATGATTTGAATTTTTTTCTAAGGCATATGCATATTCAATTATTTTTCTATTGTTTTCTTCTTTATTAGCAATAATCTTCTTTACCTTCATTTTTCCTGTTGTAATTGTTCCAGTCTTATCAAAAGCAATTGCTGTAGCATTGGCTAAATCTTCTATATGTTTTGAGCCTTTTATTAGCATTCCTTTTTTTGAAATAGCTCCTATACATGAAAAATATGCAAGTGGAATTGATATAACAATACTGCAAGGACATGAAGCTACTAAAAATACTAATGCTCTATATAGCCAAGTTTCAAAATTCTGTCCTAACAATGCAGGAATAATCGCTAAAATTACTGCAATTACTATAACTGTTGGAGTATAAATTTTTGAAAATTTTGTTATATATTCTTCTTTTTTGGCTTTATTATTAGTTGCTTCATATACTAAATCTACTATTTTAGAAATAGCTGAATCAGCGTAGTCTCTTACTGCAATACATGTTATTACACCACTTAAATTTACAGAACCAGATAATATTTCTTCCCCTACATATGCAGCTCTCGGTTCACTTTCCCCTGTTAAGCTAGAAGTATCAAGAGAAGTTTCACCTTGTATAATTTTACAATCTGCTGGTACTATTTCTCCTACTTTAACTAATATTTTATCTCCTTTTTTTATTGTATCTGCATTTACTTTTTCAATTTTTCCGTCCTCATTAATGATATTTGCTGTTTTTACTTGAACTTCTGCAATTTCTCTAATATTTTTATTAGTCTTTTCAATAGCTTTATCTTCTACGAATTCTCCTAATTTAAATAATAGAACAATTGCTACACTTTCAGGATATTCTCCTATTATAAATGCTGCAATAATTGCTATTGTCATTAATGTATCTTCTTCAAAGTTTAAATGAAATATATTCTTTATTCCTTCAATTATTAAATCATATCCAGATAAAATTACTGCTGCTAAATATATAATTAATCTGTAGTTTTTAAATAATGGAATAAATCCTATTAAAAATAATATGATACTAATAATATAAAATACTGTTTGCTTTTTGCTCTTTTTCATCTTTCCCTCCTAATATTCCTTTTTCTCTTCTTTTATATGAGCTATTGCCATACGAAGTATTGCGTCAATATGCTCATCTTCTAGTGTGTAATATACTTGTTTCCCTTCTTTTCTATATTTTACAAGTTTTGAGTTTCTTAATGTTTGCAACTGATGTGAAACTGTGGATTGATTTAGTTTTAATAATTCACATAAATCACAAACGCATAGTTCTTCATTTAGTAAACTACATATAATTCGTAGTCTTGTTTCATCTGCAAACACCTTAAACATCTCTGCTAAGTTTCTATTCATTTCTAAAGAAATTTCTTTCTTTTTTGCCTCATATAATTCGTTTTCATGTAATTTCTTTTCTTCACAAATATATTCTTTATCCATATTTCCTCCTTTATATTAATATATGCGCATTTATTCATATATTATACCTAATTATTATTTTTGTCAAGAAAAAAAGCAACTAACATTTTGTACTGAACCCAAAAAGTTGGACAGTATAAATTAGGCTACTAACATGGAATG
>ERZ1643247.3940-NODE-3940-length-10055-cov-8.944700_pt1 | contig 10055 bp, 6 predicted proteins | sample MGYA00579264_ERZ1643247 | MGnify/ENA primary metagenome ERZ1643247 (study PRJEB29033, sample SAMEA4952262) | chicken gut metagenome | biome: Broiler Chicken; feature: Gastrointestinal Tract; material: Caecum | place: Ireland | collected 2018 | study: Broiler... | reverse complement strand
CCGTGCCCGCATTGGGAGTGCCGTAGCCTATGACGGAATGGCAGATTATGATTGAGGGTTTATCCTTTTCAGTCTTTGCCGAGGCAACGGCTCTCTTTATCGAGCCGAGGTCGTTTATATCTTCGACGGTGAGAACCTGCCACCCCTGCGATACAAAGCGGACAGGAATGTCATCCGCGAAGGCATCGTCGGTGTTGCCCTCTATTGAAATTTTGTTGCAGTCATAAAATAAAATGAGTTTACCCAGCTTTTGCCTGCCGGCAAACGAACAGGCCTCGTAGGAGATGCCCTCCTCCAAACACCCCTCGCCGCAGAGGACGTAGGTGTAGTGGTCGACTATCAGGTATCCCTCCCTGTTGAATTTTGCGGCAAGATAGCATTCCGCAAGGGCAAAGCCCACGGCGCTTGCCACGCCATGACCGAGCGCGCCCGTACTGCAATCGACGCCCGCAGTTATTCCCCTTTCGGGATGACCGGGAGTTTTGGAGCCGAACTGCCGGAAGTTTTGCAAATCTTCCTTACTTAAACCAAAGCCGAACAGGTGCAGGAGCGAATACAGCATTGCCGAGCCGTGCCCTGCGGAGAGAATGAACCTGTCGCGGTTGTCCCAATCGGGAACGGCGGGATTATAATTCATAATGTCGGCATAGAGTTCATAGCCGACGGGCGCCGCATCCATGCAGATGCCGGGATGATCGCTGCCCGCCTTTGTTATCATTTCGGCAGACAAAATACGCACGGCATTTACCGTTTTTTCCTGTATTGTCATATCACTTTAACTCCTTTTCCCCTACAAAATAAATTATAATAGCAAAGACGGAGCATTGAAAGTGACGACTGTTTTATGTTTGGGTATTTTTGTGCAGATTTTAAAACAAATGTAATTAATTATTATCGCCGACCGCCGAGAGAAACTGACCGGGCGAACAGCCCTCTGCGCGCCTGAATACGCGGCAGAAATAGCTGTAATCTTCAAAGCCGCAGGCGGACGCAACTTCGGATATGCTTTTGCCATCCTTCAGCAGTTTTTTGGCAAGCTCTATGCGGCGTGCGTTGACGTACTGCATTATGCCGCAGCCGAACGCCCGCTTTGACAGGGCATACAGCCCCGAACGCGAACAATGAAATTTGTTGCAGATAATTTCCGAGGACAGATTGCCGCCTAAATTGCGGGAGATAAACACCTCTATATCGCGCGCGAGGTTGCCGTCCTTAAAATGCGCATAGTCGCGTATCTGCACATAGGCCGCGAGCGCATCCAGAACGCGCGCCGCAGCGTGAATCTGCTTCATTGTGCGGGGCGTAATTTCTTTGATTGCCTTGCGGCTGACCTGCTCCTCCACACCGTATTTTTCGGAGAGACGGCAGGCGTTTACTGCGGCGTTCTGATAATTTTCGACAGGCATCATGTGTGCGAGAATGGCGTAGCCTATTACTCCGCCGTCGAGCTGAATGGGCGTGATGGCTTCGGTGAGTCCCGCATGGCAGGTATAGATATGCGCCTCTCCCCGCTTCTGCGCGCGCAGGCAGGCGGCGCGGTCACAGTCTTTGCAGGCGCTGAGTCCCGCAGATGACTGACGGATATTGCGGCAAAAGGCGGGCAGACTTTCGGGGTACTCGATTACGGGATTGAACTCGTCGTCGAAAATGGAGATGCGTATACCAACCGCCGTATAAAAATCCTTCAACACGCTTTGCAGTTTTTGTATATCGAAATTGCTTGTCATTTTGTTTTACCGCTTTTACATGAATATATAATTACAACTTTATTATATCATAATCCGCAATGTTTGATATAAAATTTTGCATACTTACAAATATAATGCCCGCCTTTTGGGGCGGGCTTTTATAATTGAGTTATAGTTAGTCCTTCGGATATTTCCGCAAGATAACTTTCGGCGACATAACCCGTCTTTTTATAGTACTCCTCTTTTACCTGTTGCGTGAACTGTTCCGTGTAGACGCTTTCGACAAGGGAAATTGTGCACCCGCCGAAGCCTCCGCCCGTCATGCGCGAACCGAGACAGTATTTATTGCTGCGTGCCGCCTCCGTCAACACATCAAGTTCATAACCCGTGACCTCATAATTATCGCGCAGAGATAAATGTGACTCATCCGAGGTTTTATCGTCAAATGTTTTGATCAATCTATGCGTTCCTTGGGGCGCAGAACTGCCGACAAATTTATCTCCATAGACAAGATCTGCATACACTTCCACAGGGCTCCCACAAAAAATTGCGCTGCAAGATTTTGTGGGAGAAGGAGCTGTTATGAAGCGAATTTGCAAGTTGCCGCAAGGCGGCTTGCTTTAAGCGAAATGAACAGCGACGCAGTGAGCTACACTTATGCGCCCAAGCGCATAATGTGGAGGCTAATAACAAATAAGGAGGAAACCAAGTATAAGTTATATCGTATACAATATGAAAAAATTAAAGCGACCGAGCGTCGGCAACGTCGAGAAAGAAAACGAGCGCGACGAAACTTACGAGGCTAAAAACCCAAAGATTGACCTTTCGCGCACGAAAAACAATTACCACATCGTTGACCCGCCCGCAAGCTATATGTGTACCAAATTATGTGCCAAAACGTGTGCCAAAATGCAAAATAAAGCTTAAAATTCGGTAAAACTTACGCTTGCCTGATTATCGCTGAAATGCGGTAAAAATCACGATTTAACAGACTAAAATCAACAATAAAACTTGACTGAAATTCAAGTTTTTAATATAGACGGAGTTTCAAGATAACGGCGAAAACATAAGAAAAACGCCCGTTTTCGACTGAAAACGGGCGTTTTTAAATGAAATCCGGCAACTTGCTATCCTCCCGGACCTTGGATGGTCAAGTACTTTCGCCGTAGACGAGCTTAACTTCTGTGTTCTGCCGCTTTCCGCAAGCGGAACACCTTCGGCAGGGCAGCGCTCTGCTCGCGCGGAATGGGAACAGGTGGATCCTCGTCGCCATTATCACCGGAATGGCTCCGCTTGTTGGACTTGAAGCGGGAGAGTAAATTTTAAAACCCTTCGATTTTGCGTGGAAATGAAGCAAAAATGCTTGAAAATCGCTCATTTTTGAGTCTTTCAAAAAAGCATTTACCAAACGTTTACCAATTTAAAATTAAACATTCAGGAGAACGTTTCCACGCACTTACACCCGATAAACGATCAGCCCGCCACGAAGCAATTCACGGCGGGCTGTTAAATTATTAAAACTTTTTAAGTGTTATCCTTTTACTTAACCCCTATAACCATTATATCCACTTTACACATTATTTTCTGAGAAATTTTATTTGAATAGACTTTGATGCTACTTCATTTTAACTTGATGCTCTGCAACAGCCAAAATAAATTCAGCCATTGTTGTAGCAGAATTCACGAATAATCTTGTATGATAATCCGATAATTTTATTCTCTTTGAACCCACTCCGTGAGAATCACTTGCCGTATTTCGCATTTCAGCAATTGCGGACAGAATCTTTTCTAATCCAGAAAGCAATCCGTTTACTCGTTTATCATAGTCTTTCGACTGCTGCATTCCATAAAGATTTTTTACTTGATTATATAGTTTTCCGATATCCCCACTGTCAGACGGAGTTTCACCTCTCTTCTCAATAACATAACAAAAAACTTCTTCTAACAGCGTTCTGGCTTTGGTGATAGCACTATCTCCATTTCCGTCTTCAATATCTTTTATTGCTCTTTGAGAGAGCTCAACTATATAACTACGGTCTATTGTCGCCATTTTGGGAGCATCTATCGTTATGGATTTATTAATGGGCTTTACAATAAATCGATTACCTATAACAACAAGCTCATTACCACCAAAATATAAAACTCCATTAATTTGTGAAATTACTGTTTCAACGATACGTTTGTGCGCTTTCTCAATGATTTCAGCAGTATGACCGCGCAATTCTCCGGTAAATTGATTTTTATCGAAGAGATATGATAACAGCTCTGAAATTTTTCCATTTTCTATGCAAAACTGTAATAAGTTAGAAAGATATTGCCATCGGCTTAGAGCTCCACCTTTCCAGGAATATTCCTGATGATAGCCAAAGGTGCTGGATATTTCACAAATATTTGGGCCAGTAAGATAAGGCATCCTCATTTTAATTGCTGAACTGCCATCTTCCGGTTCGTATTCCCCATATTCAGTATCACCATCAAGAATTACTAAGATATCTTTGTTTATTAAAAGATTGTATAATGCTTTTTCCATATATCATATCTTCCAAACGCTTTCGTCGCCGCAGATGTTGCGGATTTTGAGGCGGAGAGGCTGTTTTTCGCACGAAATACCTCCGTCCCAAAATGTCTTAGTTTTTGTACCGTTCAGAATTACATAGCTGTTTTTATCAATCTTGATTTCGCTGTCAGAATGCCATTCCCCGTCGCAGATAGTGCAATCGAGTGAGAGTAGTTCAATGAGCTCAAGACCTTCATCGCTTATTACTATGGGCTTATATGGCTTCTTATCATTGGAATTTGCAAGTGACTTCTGATTGAATTCGTCTATCTTCTGATTGACTCTGTCACTCACAAATTTATTGATTGATACAACGAATTTACCGTTCGTCTGATTGCAATCGAACTCAACATAATCTTCAACCACCACATCGTCAAGAATTTCTTTAAGGTCGCGCAGCTCTATCTCAACGAGCGTGCTGTCGTCGTCCTTAATAAACCTTTCAATCTCAGCCTTGTCGATAATATCAACATAGTAAACGATTACCTTTTTAACTGACGGGTCAAGGTCGGGGATAGCTTCATGAATAATTCGGTTTATAAGCACTTCGTCCAACAATTTGGTTGAGCTGTCCATTAGGTTGGGCACATAAACGGGAATCATGCCGAGCTTACTATCTGATATTGCACCCTCCCAGAATGAATTGAGTGAGTCCTCGTTTTTAAGTCCCGGAATGAGCGACTTTATTTTATCCATTGTCTGTACGGGATTACGGTAGAGGGAAACGCCGTCTTTGATTTCAAGCACGTCAAATTGCGCGCCGTCGGCTTTTAATCTGTCGCGCATAGTCTGAATGGAATTTATGCCTATATCACCGGTAATAAATCTTCTGCCAAGTTTATTTGCAACGGCAGCCGTAACTCCACTGCCGCCAAAGAAGTCTGCAACGAGCATACATTCATTAGAAGACGCTTTGATAATACGTTCTAACAATGCTTCTGGTTTCTGCGTGGAATAGTTTTCAGACTCGTCCGCTTGTGAATTAATAGGAAATATTTCTGTCCAAATATCGCTAACAGCTATTCCCTCTCGCTCATCCAAATACCTTTTCACCCTAGGTGTCCCTTGAGATGTGAAAATTATTGTTCCATTTGCCAACCCTTCATCTATTTTTTCTTGACTCCAAATCCAATGCTTCCCTGCAGGCGGTTCTAACAAGCCATGTTCTCCAAAATAGCGAGCGGGGCCTTGTCCTGTTTGAGTAAAACTATCATCTGTATAATGCCGACCATTCTCATCTACTTTGCGATAATGTGAATCTATCAAACTTTTAGAATATTCTTTAAATTGCTTATTATGCAGATAATTTAATGAATTGACAGAATAATAAAATATTGTATCATGCACATTCCCATAGGTATCTGCCTGCTTTTTAGCTGCTTTTAACTTTTGCCAAATAATCTCATTCTGGAAATTATCTTCGCCAAAGATTTCGTCAAGCAATATTTTGACATAATGGCCTATGTGCCAATCCAAATGAACATAGATAGAAGCCGTATCACTCATTACCGACTTTATGGCAACTAAATTTTCGTACATCCAGTTGAGATATTTTTCCTTATCCCATACGTCTCCATACATCTTTTCTTCAAAGGCTTTGAGTTCATCTATATCCAACTCTTCCTCTGCCTTTGCAATGGCTTCGGCAACCTTGGGATTACGGCGTATATAAACCTTTTTGGCATAGTCGGCACCGCTGGCAAAAGGAGGGTCTATATAGACAAGGTCAACCTTTATGCCCTTATCGCGCAGATATGCGCAGGCGGAGACGCACTCGCCGCGAATAACCATATTGTCGTCTTTATTATCACCGACAGTCTCCGTTTTTTCAACTTCATAGTATGGCATACCACGACGAAGCTTTTCAGCCACGTCGTAAGCGCCCTTATAGCGCAGCGTTCTCTTGAAATTATCTAAAATAGCCTGTCCTTCAATAGGTTCAGGAAAGAATGGTATGTACTTAATCGGCATTAGGTGCCTCCTCTTTTGATACATCATTAAAATTATTATTCAAAGACGCAATATGCTGTCTTAACTTTTTCATTAGCTTGTCAAAATCCTGTCTGATTTCAGATGTCCGCATAAAACATTCTGTTATCTTGCCATCTGAATCTTTTCTAACTTGATATTGGAAAAACCAGTTTAACTGAATAACACACTTCTGCTTAATTGCTACAAACTCATCAAATATAGTTTTTGCGATAAAACAAGCATATTTATTTACCGCTAAATTAGCCTCGTTGTAGCTAGATTCGCTTTTTTTATAAAGTTGCAAACGATATTCCTGTCTTGATTGATCATCTGGCGGTTCAAAATATATCCCCTCAGGGAACAGACTCATTACATCAAAAACCATAGTAACAAACTTTTCAGAAAGCTCTTTATAAATTGAAAACTCTGTATCGAAGCGTAATTGACTGATATGCAAACGAGTTTCATTTTCATATTTTTCTTTTAACTCTTTTTTTGCATTCTTTATTTGTTTATTTGAAATAAGCCATGATATAAATGCCGTAAGAGCAGCGGGAACAATAGCGATCAATAAACTTTGCCACCAAGTCATCAGGTTTTTTCTCCATTCTTCAAAGTAATTAAAAGGCGTATAATATTGCCCGTTTGGTACAAGATATACTCAAGCACGTTAAGGTTCGCCTTATCGTGGTGCTTAGCATAGTTATTGTTATAATCTGTAAATGTGCCAAGAAGTTTAGTAAAATCATTTGCAAGCTCAGCAGGCACACTATGTGACTTTAAATAATCACCATATTCTGACTTATAATTTTCTAAGCTCTTAGTACCTTTAAAAAATTCTTGGAAGAAAGTTTCCAGAGCTTTACGCAGCGAATCGGCTACTTCGCTTGCATTTTCCTCGGTTGCAGAGGAGTAATCTTTTAATGCTTTAACAAGAGCCTTATGTGCAAGATGGTAGTCTTTTAACCATTCAAGCGGCTGAGATACGAGCGCATCGTCAAGTTCCTTGGCTCCTTTGGGGAAAATGAAATATCCATCGGCGTCTTGTATAACTTCATAAGGAACATTAATAGATTTTAACTGATTTTCAAACACACCCAACAATTCCTTTTTTGAACACGCCCGTGCTCCTTTTGCTACGTCAGCCGAATAAGAATTACAAACAGCAACAATTTTAGATATAACAGCTGCCATGCTATTTTCTTTCATAATACTTAATTACAGTCCTGCACCAGAATTAGGAGCAAGGAGCGGCTCTCCAACCATGAGTGCATAACTTCTGTAATCTCCATAATCGTAAATATTGTGTTGATAAATAAAATCAAACACAATGAATAATTTATTTTTTAGCATTTGAAGTTTCTCATTATCATTGAAACCAATACCAAGCTTTTCTCTATAATCTACCCATTTCATTTGTTATTCCTCCGCAAAAAACTGCTCTATCTTGTCCGCTGTTTGAATAATCCTATCTTTTTCCGTCAGACTGTCTTCAAGGTATAGGTATTCAAATCGGCGATAGCCAAACTTATTATTGTTTGCCTGCAAGAATTCTGTTTCTGCAAATTTACGCTTACTTTGGAACGTCGGGTCGTTGGCGTATATTCTGCCCTTTGTTTCAACAATCAAGGCTTTGTAAATCTTCCCGTCCTTACGCTTGATAATGAGGAAGTCAGGGGTGTACATACCAATGTAATTTAATTTGCCGTTCCTATTTTCGTAACATTTAATCCTGAATTCGGTGAGAGTATCGTCGCCGTTGTAATACACTTCAAGATCATGCGTTTTTATACACTCATCTGTAAGCACTTCGGCTAAAAACTTTTGCTCGAAATCGCTGTCAGTTTTATATGGGATATAATGGAAGGACTTGTCCTTCATGGGGTGTGAGGACGACTGCTTTGTGATAAGATTGATTACCTCGCAGTTGCCCGTTGCCTCGGCAAGCTCCAACAGCTGCTTTGTCTTTTTATCGAGAGTCAGTTTTCCATTATCGTCGGCTATTATCCTTTCTACCATACTTGCATCGGGGTAGTACGATTCAGTATGCGCAGTCGCGACCTCGGTTTTAAACTTTTCAACCCGCAAAAGGTCGGCGTCTTGGGGGATAAGTTCTTCAACCGTTTCAAATGACCGCTTATCATAGAATGCTTTACGAATGACTGAGTTAAACAAAGGAATATCATAGAACGAACTGAAATATTCTATGCCGTCCTTATTATAAATAACTTTATTAAATTGCTTTTTAAGTTGAGTGATATACGGCTGTATATCGCAATATTTAATTAAGCCGAAGCCTTCTTTAAGCAGAGTGTTCAGCCAGATATTAAAGTTTGCTATCACGTCGCCGTGCTCTGTCTTGTCTACTTCCGTATTTGTTGTTTTTAAATCGTCAGAAAATTCTGCAGTTTTTATGATAGAAACTTTTTTAGCGGTATCAGCGGCATTTTCTATTGTTGCAATAATAGAACCAGGTGTTGCGCTTTCAGCCGTTACAGTTTTATAGTTGATTTTCAACTGATAGAAGTCAACCTTTGGCAACTTTAACCGTGCGGTTCTATTATACCTCTTTATTGTGGTCAGTTCTGAATGCCCGCCGTTTTGGAATTCTTCGAGGGAAATTCTATGCTGCTGTTCAAGCTGCACATTTAAAGTAGCGGCGTTGCTTTCGTTGAGATAGATAAGCGCGCTCTCGACAACGCCTTTTTCAACCTGTCTTAAACAGCGGCAGGAGGTCTGAAGTACCATATTTGTGGGGCAATCGCCCTCCTGCGATAAAATTATGCCTGTAAGGCTGCGGCAGTCCCAGCCTTCCTTGCCTATCTGAACAAGAAGAATTATTCTTATTTTTGAAAAGGGGTTATCAAGAGAGGCAAACTCGTATGCACTGTCTACGGGGACGGGATATTGCTTGTTTCCGCCGTGGAATTTAAGAATGGTCGATGCAGGATTTAATCCGTATTCGGCAACAATGCTTTCTACAAGCGGATGCACCTGACTTTCTAATGTATCAATCGTGCCGCAATAGATGCCCAGCTTTGCGCAAGTTCCGTCAGGATAGATTTTATCTTTATAGTCATCAAGGAAACGGCGAACGCCGCTCTCGATTATATGAAGGCGATTATTTTGGTCTGAAATATACACCGTCGGTTTTTTCAAAAAGTTACCTAAACCATTTACAAGCGGGTAGTAGTAGACGATATTAGATATTTCTTGTGTTGAAAGCGAAAGTCTATTTGTAACATTTACGCGCTCTTTCGCCTGTAAATATGGCGTACCCGAAAAACCAACAACGCTCGTTATGTTCTCGGTTTCAGCCCATTTATTGATTACCGCACGCAACTTTATCTCTTCGGTAGCCGCATGATGCACCTCATCGATAAATACCGATAGAGAAGGTATAGTGCCGATTATATTTCTTAATTCATTAGCCGCCATGTCATCTTTATCGAATTCGTCTTTTGAGTAAAAGGAAATTTGCCCTTTCTTTTCTACAATTCGGTTGAGAATGACTTTTTCTGCGTTTGTAACGGCGACCAGCCCGAACAGGCTATCAAATGGTTGATGTACAGCAAGTTTTTGTGAATTGGGGTTTTTGATTTTGTTTGATTTTTTTGCAGTCTTATTCTCATCGAGCACTTCAAAAATAAGACGGCGCTTTAATTCTCCGGCAGACGGTTCTGGAATTACCCACGACGGGTCAAAATTCTGAATAGTTTTAAGGCTTGGTATGACCGACGATTTTAAGCCAGACGGAGCTAAAACAATAAAATTGTGCGCAAACGCTTTGTTGTCTGGTTCATTTAACGCGAAGTAAAGGTCAAGATAAATGAACGCCG
>ERZ1643247.3938-NODE-3938-length-10056-cov-4.139886_pt1 | contig 10056 bp, 8 predicted proteins | sample MGYA00579264_ERZ1643247 | MGnify/ENA primary metagenome ERZ1643247 (study PRJEB29033, sample SAMEA4952262) | chicken gut metagenome | biome: Broiler Chicken; feature: Gastrointestinal Tract; material: Caecum | place: Ireland | collected 2018 | study: Broiler... | reverse complement strand
CATCCGCACAGGGGTAATTATACCGGCTGAGCAGAGCTATCGGAATAAGCGCTGCGATAAAAAGCAATACTAAAAAAACAGATACCTTTGTGGCAAATTTTCCTGATTTCATACCATTATCCTCTGCTGTTCCCTGTATTCTTCAGTCTATAAATATAGCACAGACAGAGGATAAAATCCATGTCTTTCCAAAGAAAACGGTTCGTCGGTTGAAGAAACCGGCCGTTTATGGTAAGATACACATGAATATGGGGTAAAATTCTGGAAAAATACAGAAAGAAGTCATACATGGGACGAGTGAAATATGCGGCCCGGAATATCATGTTCGGCTATCTGAGCAACGCCGTAACAGGAGTTCTGGGAATCGCTTTACAGAAGATATTCATTATAAAGCTGGGTGAAACACTGCTTGGCGTGAACAGCACCTATACGAGCATCCTTTCCGTGCTTTCCCTGGCGGAGCTGGGGCTTGGAACGGCGGTGAACTTCAGCCTGTACGGGCCGGTAGCCAGAGGCGATAAGGAAACGGTCAAGGCCTATATGCAGTTTTACAAGAAGGCTTATCGGATAATCGCTCTTGTGATCGCCTGCGTGGGCCTTGCGCTGGTCCCTTTTTTGAGATTCATTATCAGGGATCCGGTGGGAATCGACAGCAATGCCGATCTGATCGGCTATTACCTGATTTTTCTGTTCAATACGGTGAGTTCCTATTTTGTGGCATACAAGTACAGCCTGCCCAATGCGGAGCAGAAGAATTATATTCAGTCCAATGTCCTGACGATCACAAAGATCGCGACGGTGCTGACTCAGATCGCGCTTCTGCTGCTGGTGCCCAATTTCTATCTGTATCTGCTGGCGGCCGCCGCCATCGAGCTGATCCAGAAGATTTTTGCGAACGCATACCTGAACCGGAAATATCCTCTGCTGAAGGAAAAGAATGTGCGAAAGCTGACAGCGGAGGAATTTTCTGACATCAAAAAGAAAACAGGAGCGCTGGTCTGTCATAAGGTTGGGGATGCCGCGAGGCTTCAGACGGATTCCATTATCATTACGAGCTTCATCAACGTTACAATGTCCGGTTATGTGGACAACTATAATAAGGTGATCAATCTGATCGCCAATTTTGTCAACGTGATATTCAATTCCGTGATTTCCAGCTTCGGAAACCTGATTGCTACGGAATCGAATGAGAAGCAGTATGAGATGTTCCGGGTATACCGTTTTTTCGCGTCCTGGATCTACGGATTTTCCTCTGTGGGATTCTTCCTCCTGCTGACCCCGTTTATTACCTGGTATTATGGGGACAGGTTTGCCCTGTCTGCGGCTGTGGTGGGGGCGATCCTGATCGATTTTTACTTTAAGGGGGAGCGGGTGGTGCTCTCCAATTATAAAACTGCGGCAGGCGTGTTTGAACAGGACAAGTTTCTTCCTCTGATTCAGGGGGCCGTGAATCTGGTGCTCTCCATCGTTCTTGTGCAGCGCATCGGGCTTCTGGGCGTTTATATCGGAACGATTGTATCCGGACTGATTGCGAATATCATCCGGCCTGTTATCATTTACCGTGCCTGCTTTGACCGGAAGGCTGACAGCTATTTTTATGATGCGTTCCGTTATATCGGTGCTTCCATTCTGGCGCTGGCTATCTGCGCGCTTGCCGGGAATGTGGTACTTTCCTCTGTAAGTCTGCTTCGTATGATCGTGATGGCAGTCATCGTGACGGTTGTATATAACGGAATTTTTCTTCTTTTCTTCGGGAGAACTTTTGAATTCAAATATCTGTATGGAATCCTGAAGACAAGACTGAAATAATAAATAAAATACCGAATATATCAGAAAATTATGAAAATTCCGACAAATTTCGGAATAATCAAATAAAAATGGGAAAAGAGAACCAAATGACGGAAAATCTGAAGTATCACAGCATCCTGGGGACAAAAATCAATGTTACGGATATGGACAAAACGGTGCGTTATATCGATGCGCATCTGGAAGAGCTGAAGAGCCATTATATCTGCGTTTCTAATGTACACACTACGGTGACGGCGTATCGGGATCCGGAATACAGGGCGGTGCAGAACGGCGCCGCCATGAACATCCCGGATGGAAAGCCCCTTTCCATCGTTCAGCATCTGAGCGGTGAGAAGGAGGCGGGGCGTGTGCCCGGTCCGGATCTGATGCCGGAGCTGTTCCGGCTTTCAGAGGAAAAGGGATACCGCCATTATTTTTACGGCAGCACGCAGGAGACACTGGATGCGCTTAAAGACAGGCTGTCAGAAAAATATCCGGAAATGAAGATCGTTGGCATGTATTCTCCCCCTTTTCGCTCTATGACAGAGGAAGAAGATCGGGAAGCCGTAGAGCGGATCAATGCGGCAAAGCCGGATTTCATCTGGGTAGGGCTGGGCGCTCCAAAGCAGGAAAAGTGGATGGCGAACCATGAGGGAAGGGTCTGCGGCGTCATGCTGGGCGTGGGAGCGGGCTTTGATTTCCATGCAGGCACGGTGAAACGTGCGCCTAAATGGATGCAGGAGGTCTGCATGGAATGGCTGTATCGGATCGGCCAGGACCCAAAGCGGCTCCTGATCCGGTATCTGGATACAAATTTTTCCTTTGTGTTTGATCTGATAAAAGAGGGGATGAGGGGAAAGAGAGGGATTGATGCGGAAAATAGAAAACAGGAGAAACCGCTGAAAATCGCTATGATCGGCCACAAGCGGATTCCTTCCAGAGAAGGCGGCGTGGAGATTGTAGTGGACGAGCTGTCCACCCGGCTGGTGAAGCTGGGCTGCAGGGTGGATGCCTATAACCGGTATGGGAAGCATACAGCGGGAAAGAAATTTGACCAACGACGTGGAAGATATTACAACGGCATCCGTCTGATTACGATTCCCACCCCTAAAAGCAGCTCTCTGAATGCGATCGTATATTCATTTTTTTCCGCTGTCCGCGCGCTCTTTGGACGTTATGACGTGATTCATTTCCATGCGGAGGGGCCATGTATCATGCTTCTGATCCCGAAGCTGTTCGGCATCCGTATAGTGGCTACCATCCACGGTCTGGACTGGCAGCGGTCGAAATGGGGAAATTTTGCTTCCAGGATGCTGAAGCTTGGGGAAAAAATTGCTGCAAGGTATGCGGATGAGGTAATCGTTCTTTCCCGGAACATGCAGGAATATTTTTACGAAAACTATGGGAGACAGACCCATTATATTCCCAATGGAATCACCCGGCCGCAGATCCGGAAGGCGGAATTGATCCGGGAACGCTACGGGCTTAAGAAGGATGGCTATATCCTGTTCCTTGCAAGAATTTTGCCGGAAAAGGGCCTGCATTACCTGATAGAGGCCTTCTATCAGCTGAAAACGGATAAAAAGCTGGTAATCGCCGGAGGAAGCAGCCACAGCCACGCCTACATGGAGCAGATACGGGAGATGGCGGCCAAAGACGAAAGGATTCTCATGACGGATTTCGTCCATGGTCAGTGTCTGGAGGAGCTGTATTCCAACGCTTATCTCTTCGTTCTTCCGAGTGATGTGGAAGGAATGGCGCTGACTCTGCTGGAAGCGATGAGCTTCGGGGATTGCTGTCTTGTGAGCGATATTAAGGAAAACACGGAGGTTGTGGAGGAGCATGCTGTTACGTTCCGAAAGGGCGATGTGGAGGATCTGAAACAGAAGCTTTCCGGGCTGCTGGATGCGCCGGAACAGGTGGAAGCCATCAGACGGGAAAGCCAGGATTTTATCTGTTCGAAATATAACTGGGACGATGTTGTGGCGGAAACATTAAAGCTGTATACACCATAAAAGGAACGGAGAAGCTGATGAAAATTCTGATGGTCAATAAATTTCTGTATCCCAACGGCGGATCGGAAACCTATCTTTTTGAAACGGGCAGACAGCTTCAGAAAATGGGGCATGAGGTCCAGTACTTCGGCATGGAGCATGAAGGCCGTATTGTGGGAAACCGTGTGGAAAGTTATACCTCCGGCATGGATTTTCACTCCGGAAAGCTGGCGAAGCTGACGTACCCTTTCCGGATTATCTATTCCACGGAAGCGCGTAGAAAGATACGCAGGGTTCTGGATGATTTTCAGCCCGATGTGGTTCATCTGAATAACTTTAATTTTCAGCTTACTCCATCCGTCCTGATGGAAATTGAAAAATACAGGAAACAGACCGGACATGCAGTCCGTGTGCTGTATACAGCGCATGATTATCAGCTGATCTGCCCCAATCATATGATGCGCATCCCGGGAACGGGAGAGAATTGCGAATGCTGCCTGGAAAGGGGCTTCTGGCAATGTGCGGTTCACAGGTGTATCCACAATTCCAGAATCAGAAGCATACTCGGGAGCATGGAGGGAGACCTGTACCATCGGCTTGGAACTTACCGCCATCTGGACTGTCTGATCTGCCCGTCCCGTTTTATGAAGGAAAAGCTGGACCATAACCCGCTTTTCAGGGGAAAAACCATTGCCATGCACAATTTTGTGGGAAGCCCGGGTTCCCGGAAGGAAAACGGAAAAGAAGGAATATGTCCTCTATTTTGGCCGCTTTGCGCAAGAAAAGGGGATACGGACATTGCTGAATGCCTGCCGGACGCTGCCGGAGATCCCGTTTATTTTCGCGGGAAGTGGTCCCCTGGAGGCAGAAGTTAACGGGGTAGAAAATGTGGAAAATATGGGATTTCAGACAGGGGATGCCTTAAAGCAGCTGATTGCGGAGGCTGCCTTCAGCATTTATCCTTCCGAATGGTATGAAAACTGTCCGTTTTCGGTGATGGAATCCATCTCATATGGAACGCCGGTGATCGGTGCGGATATCGGTGGAATCCCGGAGCTGGTGGTACAGGGGCGGACGGGCGAACTGTTTGCCAGCGGTGATGTGGATGAATTGTGCAATAAAATATGGAAATTGTGGAATAACAGGCAACTGTTATCAGAATATACGGAAAATTGTCAGAAAAAGAGCTTTGATACGGTGGGAGAATACTGTAAAAAGCTTGTGAGCTTGTATTCGGCCTGCTCCATTTCGTATTAGCATTATCGGCAGTCATTTGTTTCATTAATTTTGGTCAATTTGTGAGATGGGAGTATAAGAAAAAGGGTATTATGAAGAAACCAGCGAAGTTATCAGGCAGATTGGCAGCAACGATATTGTGCTTGCGGAAGGAGAACATATGCAGGGCTGCCTTTCCTACTATTTGGGGGGCAGAGAGATATTACCATTAAAAGAGCTTAAAGTCATTCTTGAAATGACTGAATACCCTGAAGGAACTGTAGTATGGTGTTTTGATACGGAAAATGAAGAGAATATTCAGGCAGAAGAGATTGAAGATGAATATTTGGACGTGGAAGAACTTGGGCAATATCATCTGGAGTATGATACCTTTTTTATTATAAAACTTATTTTGTAAGGAGTATTCATGAGAGTTATTCATATGGATTCCGGCCTGGGAAACCAGATGCTGGATTATGCGGAATATCTTGCGATAAAAGAAGCCAATCCAGACGGAGAATACTATCTGGAAAATCTGATATACGAGTTGCCGCATATGCCTGGCATGTTTTCTCAATGGAATGGATATGAGCTGGAGCGGATTTTCGGTATTCAACTTCCAAATATCAGGGAATGTTTTGATCAGGATCATTGGAAAATGATTCTGAGGGATGTAGCAGAGAGCCGGTTCTGGGAAGAAGACTGGAATTTTGCCCCTTATATTGTGGAGGCCTTCCAAAGACAGGGACTGGAACTTACCAGCATGATCCCCGACAAACGTCTGGGGTTGCAACATCAGGAGAGCCGGAAGGTAAAGATGAGAGGAATGTTGACGGATTTTTTTCGGACGGCTCCCGGGTATCATACCAAGCGTCTGCTTAGAAAGGCCTTACGGAAATCCATCATTGAGAAAAAGAATCAGAGTGTTGATGTGTTCCGAAAGTATCCGCAGGATGTATTTGTGGGGCACTCACTGGCATTTCGATACAAGGGCTTCGGTATGGAGCGGATTGAAAGGCAGATCCGGGAGACATTTCAGTTTCCAGAAATCCGGGATGACAAGAACCGGAGAATGCTGGAGATGGTTCAGGATACTAATTCAGTGGCGATTCATGCTAGGCGTAGCGATATGCTTTTTGTAAATGGAGACTGTTACAAATACGGCTATTTTAAAAGAGCGGTCCATTACATCAGGAAGCGAACGGAAAATCCGGTATTCTTTTTTTTCTGCGACGAAAACAGCGCGGGATGGTGTGAGAAAAATGAAAAGATTTTTGGCCTTGATTTCCGAAAGGATAAGGTATATTTTGTGGACTGGAATAAGGGACCGGAAAGCTTTCGTGATATGCAGCTGATGGCGCGATGTAAGCACAATATCTTCACGCAGAGCTCCTTTGGGTTCTGGGGAGCCTGGCTGAATGAGAATCCGGACAAGATTACCTGTGCTCCGGATGTTTTGTTTGAAGCGACGAACAGCTTTTGAATCAACCGAAAAAACTGGAGGAGAGGGGCATATGGAACAGTATATTCCCAAAGTTATCCATTACAGCTGGTTCGGCGGAAAGGAAAAGCCGGCATTTATCAGAAAATGCATCAGTACATGGGAAAAGAAGTTGCCAGAATATCAAATTGTGGAGTGGAATGAGAACAATTTTAACTTAGAGGAACATCCATTTGCCAGAGATGCATATAAAGCCAAAAAGTATGCATTTGTTAGCGACTATGTCAGGGTATATGTCATATATCATTATGGCGGAATTTATTTTGATACGGATATAGAAGTAAGAAGGGATTTTTTTGATAAATTAGAAGGAGCAAAATTTGTTATTGCATTTGAACTTTCAAATTCTTTGATGACAGGTTTTTTTGCTGCTCAAAAGAATAATCCTGCTGTAAAGGAGATTTTGGATTATTATGATCATACCAGTTTTTATAACGAGGATGGGAGTATGAATCTTACTGCAAATCCTGTTATTTTTGCCAGAGAAGTTTCTAAATTTGGCTTGGTATTTAACGGAAGATATCAGGAAATTGGTGATGGTATGCGCATTTTTCCCAATGAGGTATTTGGTGGTTATAATGTATATGATATGATTTATACCATAACAGATAATACAGTTCTGGTTCATCATTATACGGCAACCTGGCGGACGGTCAGGGAGGAAATACCTGTTAAATTGAAAAAAATGATTTTGAGACTTTTTGGAGTGGAATGCTTCCGTTTTATGAGAAAGATAAAGCACAAAATATTGAGAATAGAGGAAAAAAAATGAAGATATTAATTGTAAGAAGCTTTCCGGATATTTTAAATCTAAATGCCTATAATGTACAGGAAATTGGATTGGCAAAGGCTCTTACATGCTGTGGAATTGATTGTGACATAGTTCTATATAATGGCAAAATGCCAACTAGAACAGAAATATATGAGTTTGAAAGAAATGGTAAAAAATGGAATTTTTTAATATATTGGCTGAAAGGAATTGGAATCTTAAAAAATGCTTTTATGCCTTCTGCGTTTAGGTTGCTGAAAAAATATGACGTTATTCAAGTACATGAATATGATCAGATTATGTCCTGGATGATATATAGCTCCAGAAAGGTACCAGTGCTTATATATCATGGTCCATATTATCACGAATATGCTAAAGGATATAACTTAAAATGTAGAGTGTTTGACAGAATGTTTTTATGGTGGAAAAAGTATGACCATGTCGTCGCGTTTGCCAAGAGTCAGCCTGCTGCAGATTTTTTGCAAAAAAAGGGGTTTCAGCATGTATATGCTGTAGGAGTTGGTCTTGATCCGGGGAAATTTGAACTGAAATCAGGAGAAATAATACCGTGCCTTTTGGAAAAAAACGAGAAAAAATTTCGTCTACTGTATGTTGGAAAAATAGAACCTCGCAGAAATGTATATTTTCTAGTTAAGCTATTTGAAAGTTTGGAAAAAGAATATTCAGAAACAGAATTGATACTTGTTGGGGATGGGGAAAAAAAATATTTGCAAAGCTTTCTTGATGAAATAGCCCCTTTTATAAAAAATGGGAAAATAAAGTACTTAAAAAAAGCAACTCAAAAAGAACTTATTTCTATTTATCAGAACTCTAACCTGTTTGTATTTCCAAGTAATTATGAAATTTTTGGAATGGTTCTTTTAGAGGCAATGTATTTCGGACTGCCGGTGGTTAGCAGTATGAATGGCGGAGCAAGTGTTTTGATTCAGGAAGGAAAGAATGGATATATATTGAAAGAATTCCAGGTAGAACTTTGGAAAGAGAGAATAGTAGGGATTATGAAGGATCATGAGAGGTATGAGCAGATGAAAGAAAACGCTCATCAACGGGTTATCAGTGAATTTTTATGGGATAGACTGGCAAATCAGTTTATCAAAGGATATAAGGAAGCAATCGAACTGTTTGAAAATAGTAGTACGGAGAAATTATAGATGAGAAAAATTTTAACAGTGTCTGTTGCGGCATATAATGTCGAAAAGTTTCTTGGATTTACTTTAGAATCCTGTATTGAAAAAGAAATTTTAGAGGATATGGAAATTTTGGTGATTGATGATGGGTCTGAGGATGGCACGGCGGATATTGCCCGGAAATATGTCAATTTTTATCCGGGTTCTTTTAAATTTATTAAAAAAGAAAATGGGGGTTATGGATCAACGGTAAATTGTGGAATTCAATATGCACATGGAAAGTATTTCAAACTTTTGGATGGAGATGACTGGTTTGTTACAAAAAATTTGACTGCTTTTATTTCGCATCTGAAGAAAACCGAAGCAGATATGGTTATAACTCCTTATTTGGAATGCTGGGAAAACAGTAAAGAGACAATTTTACAAATGCCAGGGGAGATAGATGAAAATAAAGTCTATTTTATGGACAAAATGAAAAAATGGCCCAAAATAGCGATGCATAATCTCACAGTAAAAACAGAAATTTTTCAAAAAAATCATATCTTATTGACTGAAAAATGCTATTATACGGATATGGAATATTATATGTATCCTTTTAAATATGCAAAAACATGTGTTTTTTTTGATATTCCTCTTTACTGTTATCGTTTGGGAAGAAGAGGGCAAAGTATGAGTGAAGATGGATTGAAAAAGCACGTAGACGATCATATTAAGGTGTTGGAGGAAGTTGTTAAATTCTATTATAGGAATGGAGCGGAATCTTATGGAAATAAAGATATATTTATAAAAGAAAGAATTTATACTTTGGTGAGAGCGTGTCTGAATGTAGTATGGAAACTTGATTCAGCACAAAATGCAAAAAGAAAAATGAAGAAAATAGATATGGTTTTAAAGAAAAAATACCCTTTTCCTATTCCTTATATGGGAAAAGAAGTATGGTTGATCAGAAAAACGGGATATTTGCTTTTCCCCATATTTTGGGTATTCTTTCATAATAAAAAGGCAGTATGAAAAATCATATAGGAAGGCAGGAAAAATGTCAAAAAGAACTCTTTATGGTACAGTAATCGTAACTTACAGATGCAATGCTCATTGTAATATGTGTGATTGCTTTCGGGATCCAACAAAACCGGAAGAGGAAATTACGTTGGATGTTATTAAAAAACTTCCTGAGATGGCTTTTACCAATATAACTGGAGGAGAGCCCTTTATTCGGAAAGATATTCCTGAAATTGTCAGAGAACTTTATAAAAAATCAGATAGAATAGTTATATCGACAAACGGATATTTTACGGATCGAATTTTGGTGTTGTGTCGGGAATTCCCTGAAGTGGGTATTCGTATTAGTATTGAGGGTCTTCAGGAAACAAACGACAAAATCAGAGGGATACCAGATGGTTTTCAACGAGGGTATGGAACGCTGAAAAAATTGACAGAAATGGGGCATCCTGATGTTGGTTTTGGAATGACGGTACAAGACATGAATTGTGAGGATTTATTGCCTCTCTACCATATTTCTGATAAAATGGGAATGGAGTTTGCAACAGCGACTCTTCATAATTCTTTCTATTTTAGAAAAACTGATAATAAGATTGTTGACAAGCTAAAAGTATCGCGTAATTTTGAAAAGCTGATTAATGA
>ERZ1643247.3935-NODE-3935-length-10067-cov-4.544746_pt1 | contig 10067 bp, 16 predicted proteins | sample MGYA00579264_ERZ1643247 | MGnify/ENA primary metagenome ERZ1643247 (study PRJEB29033, sample SAMEA4952262) | chicken gut metagenome | biome: Broiler Chicken; feature: Gastrointestinal Tract; material: Caecum | place: Ireland | collected 2018 | study: Broiler... | reverse complement strand
TGCAAAAAGAAAAGAAATATGCTATAATAACTAAGCAAAAATCAAAAAATACCTAATAAAAATCGCTAATGCGTTTGTGGTGAAATGGATATCACGACGGTCTACGGATTACTTGCTCAAGTCTTTAAGACACCACTATTTTAAAGGGTTTTAGGGGTTTTAAAGAGTACAAAAATAATTTTTTATAAAAATTTTATAAAAAACTTTATAAAAATCCTTGAAAAATCGTCAATATGCACCTTTAGCTCAATTGGATAGAGCGTTGGTCTACGGAACCAAAGGTTGGGGATTCGAGCTCCTCAAGGTGCACCAAATCTATGGAAAGGCACTTAAAACAAGTGCCTTTTTTCTATCCACAAATTATCTTATCAATTAACTCACTTGCTTTCTTATCACTTTCTTTTGTGTAATGTGAATAAATATTAAGAGTTGTTTGTGTATCACTATGACCAACTCTTGCTGAAACCGTCTTTATATCAACACCATTTGTTATTTGCATTGTTATATTCGTATGCCTTAGTCCGTGCAAGGTAACATGTTTAAGGTTATTCTCTATTTCAAATTTTTTTAGCCAGTTGCTTATAGTTGCATTACACATATCCTTTCCGCAATTTTGAACAAATAATCTATCTGTGTTTTCCCATAAATCACCATGCTTTGCTTTTTCCTCATCCCACCAAACTTTATAATCTTTAAGTAAACTAACCAAATTTGACGGCAACCTTATTATTCTTGTTGAGGAATTGTTTTTAGTTGTTTTTGTGATTATCCCAAAACCATTCACATACATAGTATTTTTATTTATTGATATTATCTCATTTTCAAAATCTATATCTTTCCATTCAAGTCCTGCAATTTCTGCTCCTCTCAAACCTAAGTTTAAACCTATAAGGAAAGCGACCTTTTTCCTTATATCTTTTTCTTCGTTTGCTTTTGCGACAAATTCTCTTATATCTTCTATTGTGTCGTATATCTCTTTTTTGCCTTTTGTTCCAGTAACTGACTTTGTATATTCCTTTGTAGCATAATTGATTGGTATAAGCCTTTCTTGGACTGCTCTTGCTAAAATTGAATGAAGCATTGTTTTGAGAGATTTATTGGCACACCTTGAATATGGAACTTCTTCACTTTGCATTTCAAAATATGAATTAAAGTTTATATTTAGATAGTTGCATAGTTTTTTCGCGGTATCTTTGCTTATTCTATTTCCAACTTTTAAGGCGGTGCAAAGGGTGGCATTTGATATGCCACACTCTTGCCAAGTTTGTTTGAAAGAAACTTTTTGCTCTTCCATTGCTTGTCGAAGGTCTTTCTTAACAATTATTATTTCTTTTTTATATGTTCTTTCACACAGCCAATCGCAAAATTGTTGAATGACTGGTAAAGTCATTTCTTCCAAAGTATATAGACCAAACTTTTCCTTGAAAATTTTTAAGTGCAATTTGCAGTGTGAGTAGTGATTATATGCGTCATTATTATATCTTAATATATCTTCTACCCATTTTTCTGCATAATCATAAAAGTAAATTTTCTTACCTTCATTTGCTAAAATACCTTTTGATTTTTTGTCTACCTCTTCTTTAAATTCTAGTTGACAATTTATTCTAAACTTTTCAATTTCTTTTTTACCTTTGAGGTCGTTTGGCACTTTATAGGTTCTAACATAGACTTTATATTTTTTTGTAAAAGCGTCTTTACCACTGCAATGAAGTTCAAAAGATAATACGCCTCGTTTATTATGTCTTTCTTTAACATACATTATATCTTTATTGTTCTTCATTATTTTTTATCTCCTCATAGCAACCAAAATTTAAATATTGTAGTAAACTATCAAAATTTACTAATGACTTATTTCCACTTAATATATATTGAATTTTATTGTTTTTACAAAGTGAACGAATAAACCATTCACTTATTGCTGTGTCTGGGTCTAATTTTATTATCTCTGCCATACATTGTTGTATAGTTCTTAATCTAATCATAAATTAATCTCCTGCATTTAATAAATTTTAATTGACCTTGTCGGAAATTGCCAAACGAATTCCACGCTAATGGCAAACCTTATCGGTCGATTTTGTAATTAAAATTATTATTAATGCAGTCTAGCATCTTAAACAAGATGCGATTAAATGCAGAAGATTATTGACCTAAAATTTATAATTTCCATTCTATTACTCCGCTATGTCTTCTATATTTTGAGAGGTGCTATTAATAATTTCTCTTATTCGTTCACTTTGAAGATAATTATCAAAGGCTTGTCCTTTATTTACCAAAAATTGAATTTGCTTGCTAGAATAATTACAGAATTTTTTGATAGCAAAAATTGCTTTATTTACTTTTTTCAATAAAACCTCACAAGGATTTAGGAATTCACAACATATGCCAGAAACATATTCGTAATTACGATGAATGCTGTTGACTACATATATTATAAAATCTAAACTCTCAGTGTCTAATATTCCTAGTAGCAAATATTTTAATTTTGTAATTTTATTTGCTACTTTATCTTTCTCAAATATTATTTTGTTTTCAAGTATTTGAGAAAGTATTTCCTCTCTTATTAAAGAGTCAAAATAGCAACGAATAGTATTGTCTATAAATTGCAATTTTGCTAAATTTTTTGTTGCGATTTTAGGATTAAGTTTAAACTTAAATCTTTTATCGCTGTTAAAATTTTGAATAACTTTTTCTTGAAACATAACTTTTTCTCCTTTGTTTTTTAATATTATTTATGTATTCCATCTAAGGAATTAAAATTGTTTAAAATAACTTCTTTCATACATCTTCCTCCGTGTTAATTGCATATATTATTTTTAAATAAAATTATTAAAATTAACTTGTGTCAAAATACATACTAATTCCTCCTTTTAAAAAAGGTCTTTAGAAAGATTGGTAATTTGCTTTCTTCCACCCTTTTCCTTTTTATATAGGGTTAAAACTTGCACAGTTTTTGAAAATGACGAAAAATTTTTCTATTTTATTTAAATTTTTTTAGTTTTGTGGTATAATTTTTAAAAAATTAGGGGAAATTTATGCCACGTAAACTTATACACTCAAACTCTGGGAAAATAGGGATAACATATACTCGAATATATAGAACGGGAATTGATTATTTTACTAAATGGTATACATTAGAGGAATATAGAAAACTTTATAAGTTATATAATTATAGAGATAGTACATATTTAATTTTAAATTGGACAACTATTGTTAACACAACAAAAGACTTATTAAAAGAAAGATTAGCATATACTTTTAATACTGTTTTTAAGCATATTAAATTAAAATGGAATCCTCATTGGATTTCAGTTCGTTCTAAAGTTGAAAGAACTTGTATTTATAAAATTGTTCAAGGCTTACACACTCCAAATCTTTATAATACAATAAATTTAATTTTATTTATCTATGAATATATCCCAAATTTTTGTCTTTGGTTTTTATTTGGAACTGGAGCACCAATGACAAAGCCTGACATAAAGAAGCCTAATATAAAACATATGGAAAAAGACGAGTTCAAAGAAATATTTAGAACTCAACTAAAAAAAGCTTTTGATAAAACTAATGAAGACTGGACTTATCATTGGATATCAAATCAAGCAAAAGTTAAAAAAACGAGTTTGATTAAAATTATAAAAGGCGAAACTCTTCCTGACCTTACTTCATTTTTGAGGATTGTTATGTTTATAAATGAACATAATCTCTATTTTAATTTTTGGTATTTGTTTTCTTTAGACGAAAACTTTACTATAGATGATGACAAAGAAAAAGAATACTTTGAAGAATATTTTGAATAATTCTACTTAAATCTATTCTCTTTCAAAATTTTCATAATCTCTTTTAATGGGGTTAGGTTATGGGTATCTATTGAAAACTCTATTGTTTCTTTTAATTCTTTTGCTATCATATCAAATAGCATATTAGTTAACTCTTTATCAAATTTCCTTGAATCATTATAATTTTTCATTGTTTACTCCTTTTAATATTTTATCAGTTGACCCGCACATTAAAATTTTAAGATGCTAGGGCATAAAAATCGAGCCTTTACTTTGTGAATTTTACAACAAAAAAAGCAACCTAAGTTTTTAGGTTGCTTTAACTTTTCTTTTATTAATAATTTACTTAGTCGTTATTATCTCTTAATAGTAAAACGATATTATCTATTTTTGATTTATATTTATTTATAAATTTATCTACTTGCGTTTTATCACACTTAAAGGCAACATGAATATCATAATCTGCGTTTTCGTTTAACTTATAATAAAACTGCCTTATACATTTTACAACTTTCTTCCAAATATCATAAGAGGTTGGCTCTTTGAGTGTCATAATATATTTTTCATAATACCTATTAAATTCTTTTTCTATTCCAATATCAAAATATGCCATATCAACTATTTTCATAAGTGGATAGTTCTTGCTTTCACTCAATTTTGAAAATATATCATTTCTTATTATGAGTTCGAGTAAATTATCTATCTTTTCGTCATTATAAAAATTACTAAATGTTCCACTTATACTTTTTGAAAAATATGTATCATAAGCAGGAATACAACAAATCGTTCCAAGCAAGATTTTGGTTGTCAATGTTTGACTTATATATTCCTCGTTTTTATCTTTTCCTTTAAGATAAGATTTGGAATTATAAAACGAACGATATTCGCTTAAGTTTTTATTAATATCTTTGCCGATTTCAACTAGAAGATTTTTAACTTTCTCTTTATTATCTTTTATAGTTTTATAATCTAAGTCCCAAAGAATAGAATATTTTTCATTTAAGATAGCATTAACAACATTTTGAAAAATAGAATTATCATATTGAAGAACGAAAGAACTCCCTCGATACATTCCCCAACTTGCAAGATAAAAACTCAAATTTAAAAGAGAAAGTTGTTTATCATTTTCAGTCAAATCATTAAAAGTTTTACCTTTATATTTCTTAAACAACTTTAAATAAAATTCATGACAAACTCTCCAAGATTTATATCTTGTTTCAAAGCCATTATTTTCTTTTTTTATAAATAATTCAACTGCGTTTTTAATGTATTCACTTTTTGTTTCATCTATCATAAATTTATCCTTGTTAACTTTATTTGACATATCTTGCTCCTTATACTACAGCAAGTATACCATATAAAGTGATATTTTTCAACTTATTTCAGTAGTTTATAATTATTTTATTACTTACAAAGTAATAAACACGCCTTTAAACCGCCTTAATACCGTTTATTTTCCACTTTACTTAAGTTGATATATATTTTATTTAACTAAACTTAAAAGAGGAAATTAAAGATATTTTTAAATTAAATATAATATTACGATTTTGTTTTCGTTATTTATTAATATAAATTTTTTTGAGATTAGATTATTATTAAAATTAATCACTTTTCATAATTTCATAATACATATTGACATTTTCGGCTGTTATATTTTCAAAATTATTATGGTGCGTTATTAAAATTTTGGCTTTTAACTTTCCACAAATTATTTCTTGAACAATTAAATCTTCGCACTCCATTTCTTCGCATAATACCGCCACCATTTCACAGTCAAGTTTTGTTGCTTTAACTTTTCCTTTTGCCCGCAGTTCGTCATAAATTTCGCTATCGTCATTTAAACTTACATTATTTGCGTAAAGCCTTCCAACTCTAAACTTTTTATTTGCCACTATATCATTTGCCCAAAACGAATAACATATAGGTTCGGCAAAATCAACATTTGGTAAAGCATTATCACTTTTTCTTTTTCGAACCTTAACGGTTTTAGGAGTTTGAAAGTCCATTAAACCAAAAGGAATTTCAATATTGAAAACAACATTAGCAAGTTCCTCATTTTCAGTAAACCTGTATAATTTTACTTTAAACCTTTTATCTTTGCTTTTCGGTATAGTTTGATAAAAATATTTATCTAATTCTTCAAGACTATTAATCGTTATCATAAAAACTCCTTTTGCTTTATAAATTCATAATAAATTGTGCCTTTGGGGTACCGCATATTATCAATTATCAATTCTTCTTTTAAGTAGTCAGTTTTTATCCATTCACATTTTGCACAAAGTCCTTTCATACTTTCCACTAAAACAAAATCAACTGCCTTATTATTTTTAAGATAGGTTAGTCCATATTCTTTTTCAATTTCTTTCGCTGTTTCTTCCGCTTCCCAATAACTCATAGCACAAGCAATTAAAATCAAATTTTCGTCTATATGTGCCGAACTAACTTTATTCTCTTTTATGATTTCTTCACTTAGTCCGCTTTTGATTTTTTCTAACTTGTCCTTTCTAAAAATTAAATCAATACAACCATAAGGCAAAATCATAACTCACTCCTAAATATCTTTAATTTTATCTTTCCAGTAGAGGTCTAAAAACAAATCTTCACTCTTAATTGCAAGTCTATATAAATGTTTCAAAACAAGCCTTGCTAAAATGTTTGTGCGTGCAGTATTCCCCAAATAATTATCAACCATTTTTATTCTTTTATCAATCGTCAAATTTTCAAAAGAATTAAATATTTTTGACTTTTCAATGTCTTTCACAAAATCTTTGTCGTTAATAAAAAGTCCAACATACTTTCTTAAATCGGTTTTGATAAACTGCAATAAACTTTCAACATTTTCCAAATCGGTCATTTTTGCTCCTAGATAAATTAAAGACCATTAAAAAGTGGTCTTTATTGTTTTATTTTAATCCAAGTTCTTTATCTAACATATCCTCGACATCAAGTCTTTCAATATGTGATTTAACTCTTTTATATAATGCTTCGTCAGTTTCGTTTGGTTCTATTTTAAAAAGTTCTTTATCATATAACCATTTATCCTCTACACTCGCTTTCTCATCTGCTAGAGCCTGTATGACAATTTTTGCTACTCTACCAAAAAAAGAATGATTTAATCGTTTTGCAAAATATAAAATTTCATTTTTGTTTTCGTTAAATGCATTAATATAGCCCTTATGATTCCCGTCTGAGTGAGGGTCTTTATCTTCTTCCGCGTATTCACTTTCTGCATTTATAGCGACATTAGCCATTAATGAACCTAATATTCTTGTATCAATGAAGCATTTTTCCTTTTTTGCCTCTTTTATGTTAGGTAAAGAATCAAGGTAATCTGTGTAATAATTGGTTAGTGCAACCTGTTTATTATCAGACCACCATGCTTTACCATAAGCCTCTGAACCTGCGTTAGAATAATACCATTCTTCACTGTGTTTTGAAGAGGTGCTTCCTTTTTTAGATTTTAAAACCTTTGCTACAATAATTGCAATTACTACAACTGCTATAATAACAATAACTATCCAAGTTGCCATATTTCCTCCTTTTGATTACCTACTAAATTATTAATGACGAAACTTAATCCTACTATCCTTGAAACAATTGATAGCGTGAACCTGGATTTTGTCTTACCATACCTTCTGCCCAAAAAGTTGCTTCGGCACTTGTAGAAAATAGTTGAGATTTTCTGATTTGCACACCCATACTATTAAAGACAATTGCATACCACTTCATATATAACCTCCTTTTGAATCATTTGTATTATAACTTACAAAGCGATAAAATGTCAAGCAAATTAAGGTATAAAATAAAAATGTGGTGTTTGAAACCACATTTTTACATTTTCTCTATTAAAAATTGTTTTATGGCGGTGCTTGAAATTATCTTATATTCATTATCTTGTAGTGAGATTATATTGTTTTTAATTAAGATACCTATTATACTTTTACTTTCTATATGAGACAAATTAAATAATCTTTTTAAGGTGGTGGCGGAGATTATTTCGTTTTCTATTATATAATTAATTTTATCTTCTTTTGACTTTCCACTCATTGAAAGTAAGTTAGATATATTATCCAAATCTTCCTCTGTCTTTATTCTTGCCTTTAAAAATTCTATGGTTAAATCTTTGTTTTTCTTATTTTCCATATAAGAATTATAACATACAAAGCATTAAAAATCAACTAAATCACTCTCAAAGTGATATTATATAACTTTACACTTATATTTTACCTTGATAGTGGCGATTATGATTTTATGGGCATATTTTATAATTATATTGGAGGTAAAAATATGAACAAAACAAAAACAAAAAACGACTTTTCTATGACTGAAAAAGAAAGAAAAGATTTTATATTTAGAATAGGGACAATAAGGCAAAATGCTCATATGTCTGCAAGGGAACTTTCTCTTCTTATTGAGAAAAATGCTGGATATATTAATCGCATTGAAACAACTGGCGATTTCTTACCAAGTATGGATATATTTATTAGTATTCTTAAAGCTTGCAATGTATCTGCTGAAGAATTCTTCTATCACGACCCAGTAAACTATAAACAAGATATGGAACTACTTAGTACATTCAAAAAACTTACTCCAAATCAACGACAACATTTAATTGAACTATTTAAAGATATTTGATAAGTCTATTTCGTCCACAACTTTGTCTTTAACAAGTCCAACAATAACTGCTTTATATCCTCGCTTATTCATTTCGTATTGAATAGTTTTCATTATCTCAACCACATCTCACTCAAGATTGCTATTTTTAGTTTCACAAGCAAATAATTTCGGTTTATTATCTTCAAACATATTTACACCTCTAAATTCAATTCAACTAGATTTTATGTTCTTCAATAAATTTAGCACAAAAAAATGATAGGCTAACAAAACCTATCATTTTTATTTACATTTTGTCTAAAAGGTCATTTATATCATGTAGATAAACTCTATCCAAACAATATTTGTCTTTATCATAATAATGACCATCATAGAAAATTTTACCACCGCATTTTTTAACCTCATTTATTATTGTGTTATATTGTTCAACGCTTATTTCAGTATCATATAGGGGTCTATCCTTTACTAATTCTGGGCTATAACCTATAATCTTCGCATTTGCTGGGTATTTGGTGAATAGTCGATTAGTTGGATGAAAATTTTCTGGTTTAACAAGTGTAATATATTCTAAAACTCCATACTCTCGATTTTTCCAAAGATATTCAAAATGGACTTTACCGTGCACTCAATGCTTTTCAAGTCAATTTCTACTTATCGTTGGTCTATCGTTATCAAATATTAATATTAAATGAATATGAAACCTGTTAAACCCTTTATGGTAACATTCGACTTTTCTTATTATTTTGAAATTACCATACTTATACCTCGCATTTGCTAAAAATTTATTAAATTCGACTAAAAGATTGTCTCACGCCATCTCTCCACTAGTTCCAAGAGTCATAAACACGCACTTATCATAGTCTAAACACACATTGAATAATTTTTTACGACTTCTTTTTAAATTTTTTGCTTCTTGCCTCTTCGACATAAAAGGTTGGTCTCTCTTTATTACCTTTTGTGGTGTAGGAGGCAGGCTTGAAACATATTCATCATTAAAAAATGGATTATATGGATGAATGTTGACAATAATTCGATTTTTATAAACCGAGATTTTTATTTTTTTATCTTCTTGAATCATCTTTTGTTTTCTCCTTTATTAAAAATTTTAGTTTTATGTGAAAAACTAATAAAAACATAAAAATGAAAATGTTGTTATGTCATAATAAATCCTCCTTAATTTAAAAATGGATAGAGTTAGGGGATAAAAAAATAATAAATATTTTTTACCCCTATAATAAATTTAGTGTAATTTTTTTTCGCATGAAAATATTTTAAATCAAAAGTTGGGAGTTTTATTCGTAATAACATATACCTCATAACTTACGATATGTTATTCGTTATATTAAAAATAGGAAGATATTATATAATTAGATTATTAATAAAAATTTTTGAGATTAGATTATTATTAAAATAAATAACTTTTACCCCACATTGACACAAAACCAACACGCAATCGTTATAAAAATTTTTATAAAAGATTTTCACCAAAAGTTGCAAAAGTAGATGGCATTCACACAAATCTCATAATTTACACGACTTAGAAAACTTATCATTTAATTTTGCAAAACCTACTAAAATAACACACAATAGAGAGATTAGAAAAACCATTTTATCAAGAACAATTATCTACGGAACCGTTATTCTGGGTTCGAGTCCCGGCAGACGCACCATAGTAAACCG
>ERZ1643247.3932-NODE-3932-length-10071-cov-4.106829_pt1 | contig 10071 bp, 7 predicted proteins | sample MGYA00579264_ERZ1643247 | MGnify/ENA primary metagenome ERZ1643247 (study PRJEB29033, sample SAMEA4952262) | chicken gut metagenome | biome: Broiler Chicken; feature: Gastrointestinal Tract; material: Caecum | place: Ireland | collected 2018 | study: Broiler... | reverse complement strand
GTAGAGGGTGTTGGGTCTGTTGCTCATTTTCCTCTTCTTCCTTTATTTGTTTTATTTGGTTTCTGATTCTACCATAACCACTTTATCTTTCCTGTAAAAATTCTTTACCACCCAGTTGGTAAATGCATTTTCATCCGACGTCACCGGCATATGCATCAAAGGTCCCTGATCCGGATTAATCGGACAGAGATATGCCTCTTTAATTGAATCATCCAGCAGAATCTCCATCTGAGATGCGATCTGCTCCCTGAAGTCCTCTGCCTGACCACTGGCCACATACTCAAAAACCTGCCTGTCTACGCAGGTATGCATCCATTCTCTGTTAAACAGAAGAAACAACGCCATGATCAAAAGCCCGGGAAACAGAACTCTGATCCGGTATTCTGCATCCGGAATACTCTTTTTTTCTCCCGCTTCCCTGCGTTTTTTCAGTTTCACCATGAACCAGCCTTCACAGTAAAGAATTGCAGATACCGCCGCGGGCAGAAACACAAACCACCGGACTGTCGCCGGTCCCAGCGATACATCTATGGAATCAAAACGCTCTGAATAAACCTCTGGTGCAAACATTGCGCTGAAGCAGCCAAACATGGCGATTACAAAGAGAAGAGGAAACGGAAATGAAAATTTACCTTTTTCCGTCACTTTTCCCATGGATTCCAGGCCAAACAAAGCAATGACAAATAACACAACAAAGGCAAATGTTTTTTCTGTTACATAGGTTCCAATTGCAACGAATCCCCTTCGAACAGATTCCAAGACTGTATAAAACGCGAGCGAAGCGTCAAATCCGAAGTTTTCACCACCCCGCACCATATTCCCTGGAGCTCTGCATTGAATAATAAAACAAATCAATCCCACCAAAAATGGGACCAACAGCAACAGAACTTTTTTCTGTCCTTTTTTCCACCCGATTACAATTACAATTGTCAAAACCATAAACAACAACAGACTGGTAAAATAGCTGCTTCCCCCTACAAAAAAGGAGCTGAATATCAAAAAAAACAGCTGACGTTTCTGTCCTGTTCTCATAAACTTTGACAAACAGGCAAGCCCCAACAGCCCAAACGCATGCGGGAGCATATAATGTGCCGATCCTACATACCAGTACATTCCAATTGCAGTACTGGGAATGTACTGGTACGCCGCCAACAGAATCAATGCAGTATAAACAACACAGTCTTCCTTCGGCATTTTGATATTCTTGACACATATCTCATACATAAATAAGCATGTGGCTGTAATTACAGATCCCGTCATGATGAAAGGAACAACCCAGAAGGAATATGGGACAAAAACTTCTGGCATCAGTGAAAACAGGAACGTGGTAACCCAATCCCCATTCCATGAATTATAATTATTAATAACTGTTTCAACGGCCGCCTCCAACACCTTAATAAGCGAATGAGTATCCACCCATGCCGCATGAGTCAACGCACTATATCCATAATCATCCCCACTGGGCCTTGCATAAAACGCCAAATACCATATCGGAAGCATACTGAGAAAAAACAGACATGCCGCCATCCAGGCAAACACATTATTATTCAATTTTACCATTATTTTTTGCAATCGTACCATCGAAAAGCCTCTCCCTTTTGAGATATCTTTACATTTTGAAAGATCGCATCAATCATAGCATTACTCTCTAATATACGTCAAGACTGCTCTGTCTGAGCTATCATACCTCTTTCATACTAACCGTTTCATCCCCGGAATATGTTTTAAAATTTCCGTATAGAACCACGCCAGGACAAAACTACTAATAACATAGCAAGAGCATGCTAATACACCAATTGTATTTTCACTCAGATACAAATAAAGCGGCATCAATTGCATTCTGCTGACCTGTTCCAACAAATATATACCAAACACGCAGTTTCCAGCTTCGTAAGTCACATTCCTGATTCTTGAGAGAAAAGCATGTTTCTGGCAAAACCATCTGACCTCGAAAAAAATACTTATAGATAATACTGCCGCCAACAGATCCAGTTCCCCCTGATTGTATGTCCCATTGCGCCAATAATCAAGGCTCGCAAATACGAACGTCCCCAGCAGGCATAAAATAATGGTAACTCCTGAACCAATCGCCCACGATTTCTTTATTCTATCTATTTCTATTCTTTGTCCCAGATAGTAACCTGCCATAAGATAAAAAATATAATCATTCAGTAGATACAAGTAACCGTTAAGTTCTATTTCAGTTACGAAAGAAAATATTCCTCCTCCCGTCCCCATTATAAACTGAATACATAAAAGATATTGTAGTTCTCTATTACTGCAGGAAACTGCTATCTTCCTCAAAAACGGCAACAACACCAGTAAGCCTAAATACAAATATAAATACCAAAATGAATCCTGTATTGAGCCTTCTAATATGCCGATCAAGAACTCTGTTACCGAAAAACTCTTTCCAGGGCTCCGGCAAATATTCAATATATAATAGAAAAGCGAAAAAACAGCCAGAACCACAACAATTCTGGAAATACGATTTTTAAACAAATGGGAAATTGATTCTTTTTTCCCCATAAGTACCGCTCCCGTTATCATAAGGAACAAAGGGACATTGGATCTGCACAAAACCGATCCCATAAAAGAGAAACACCAGGTCATTGGATTTTCCGTATTACTGTAGTACAGGAAATATCCGTCTGTATGATTAAAAATAACAAAAACAATAGCAATAATTCTCAGAATTTCGATATAGAGTTCTTTCTTTATCTTGTTTTTTTTCATTTTTTATGACTGTCATTTCCTTTCGCGCTACTCATTATATGCAACATTTTTCCCTTTCTGCAGCAATACAATTTCTTTCCAAATTTCAAACTTCCCTCTGTTTGGTAACTAAGAAACTTTATTAATTATAGCATACATTTACATTTGCTAAATTTTAAGTTATAATAAAATGACCTGTCAATGGTAATCATTTTTTTGTACGCGAACAAACTGATTATAAGGAAAATAATATGCGAGAATTGAACGAATTCAAAAAGTTGTACAATTGGCTTTGCAGTTGGAGACAGCCTAATGGATATGGAGGTTTTTTACACCATGCTATTCATGGAACCGTTAACTGGGGGTATGCCCAGTTAGTTCCTTCTTATACCTATGAGCCTTTAATCAACGGTTTTCTCAATCTTTACGCAAATACCTCCAATCATATATGGCTTGATAGAGCAGAACAGGCTGCAAATGATTTATTTGCAATTCTTGATCCTGCATATCAATTCAAATTCTCCGGTTTTGAATTTGCTCCAAAATCTGGAAGTCTTGTACACACTGTGAATCCTTTGTTTGCCTTAATGAAGCTTTATAAAATAACTGATAACAAAAAATATATCGATATATGTCGCAAAGTTCTGGAATCCATTGTCTGTATTTATTGGCGTGGTGATCATTTCTCAGGGCCCTTTAATATGACTCTTACAGCCTCTGCTGCAATGGCCGAATACGGTATGCTGACTGGAGACTGGAGACTCCATAAGCTTTATGGAGAACGCACATTTCAATTAATAGGAGATCATCAATGTAAGGATGGCATTGCCGCCGGCTTATATTATCGAAACATTAATGACCATTCTATTGTATTTCCATGGTATAACAGTGTAAAAGCAAATGCTATGATTCGATATGGAAAAGCTCTGGAAGATACATTCTGGATCGATGAAGGAAAAAGACTTTTAAAACATGTTAAAAACTTTTTTCTTCACGATTATTCACTGATTCATAGTATTCAAAATGGAGAAATACTTTCTGTCCCCACGCTTATTGCTCCGGCGGCTTTCAGCCTGTCTCTTATGCAGCAAAACCAACTGCTTACCCAGGAAGAAATATCAAAAGCACTGAATACTCTCTGTTCCCGCCAGACTATCATCGGCTTCTTTCCGTCTAATTCTGGTTATGACTGGCGTAGCAGAATTAGCGTAACCGCATGGAACGCATTTGTTTTTGAATTATTATCTCAAAATTATATCCTTTCTGATGATAAACTTTCTCCTCTTGGAGAATATTATTTTCAGGATGGCATGGTATCCGGTTATGAAAACGAAAGTTTATTCGAACTTTCCTTGCAAAATCAGCCATTTTTCCGTATAAACAAAAAAAGCGGACAAATCACCCGGCTTCCATTAAACTTTGGAGATTTTTCTATTTCCCCAAAGTGTATGGAAAAGATGCCTCATATAGTAAAATGCAATATGCAACGCCATTTTGCGGTTTCCTACATTGATAGCAACGGAAAAGGTATTTGGCTGGAAAACCATGATGGAACTCTCTATGCGTGGTCTCCTTACAGCATATTTGAAATCACGTCCAACTATGATCTGCAGTATAAGGGGCCACAAAGATATGATAAATTTTCAAAGCCCATATACTCTGTCCTGCGACCTGTCATATACATTCCAAGTATGTGTAACTTTATAACCAAATTGCTTAACCATTAAAACATACATTGTCAAATTACTTTGAATCCTACGGTTTAGTTATAAAAATGATTGCTTTTTTCACATTTAATATTCCCTTCCATAAACCCGAACCCTGACAAGAGTTCGGGTTACTGTTTATTCTTTCAGTCAAACTAAAGCTTTTTATATTTTCGATTATTTATTCCAATATATACCACATATAAAATACAAGATAAAACGCTGATTCCTCCTCCAATTATATTATCAATCGCCAAATAACGAAATGTAATCGTATTGCTTCCCTCTTCAATTGGAACAGCCATCATTCCCGCAGAATTTATAATCTCTACTGCTTCTCCATTTACATATGCCCTCCATGATTTATCATAAGGAACGCTAAAAAATGCCATCTGTTTTTTGTTACTGTCAATCACAGAATAGACAGAAGCGGTATCATGAGAAAACTCTTTAGATGAAGATTCTCTCCGCTCCTCAAGATCCATCTGCATATGCTCATCATCCAGATTCTCTAGCTCAGTGCTTTCTATATGCTCCAGATATCCTTCCACTTTTTTCACCTCATTATCAGGCAAAACTATGGCTCGCAGCATTGCATAAGGCCGTTTCTCTTCCGGGAGTAACAGAAGCTCTTCTTCTGTAATATAAAAATCATATGCAAATCCAATCGGCAAAAAATTTTCATTCTTATAAAGATAAAATTTATACTGATTAGTATATTGCTTATAATCACCAATCCCAAACCCCCTTTCGTACACATAAACTTCAAAGGGAGTGGTATCAAATTCTGCCAAAAGTTCTTTTTTCTGATCTTCACCTTCCCATCTCTGCAGCTCCTCGCTGGAAAGGATTTCATACTTAACTGAAAGCAATGCTTTTCCAGGTTCACAAGAGATTCCAAAGGTTGGCGAATCAAATTCACGGTCGCCACCAAGCAACGCATACAATTTAAAAATTTCTCCGGAAACAGTACTGTTCCACGAATTTACGCTCGGCACATTCATCAGCAAAGGAAGGTTTCCTTTTCTATTACTGTACATCACTCTCCAGTCCTGATTTTCATCCTCAATCTTCAAATTGCTCGCGGCCTCATGAAAAGCTTTTACCCCGTCTGTGTAATGAATAACCGGAGCTGTATCTCTCATCACCAAAATCACATAACTGTTTGTAATGACAGAAAACAGCATAACGCCTGCTATCAATCCACCTTGAAATGTCTTTTTCCTGTTTTTCTGATACAATAAAAAAAACGTTACTGTCAAGCCACCTATTGATATCGCAAATAAGAGTAACGCTCTGAATTTGTGAAGAATATAGGACTCTTCTCCAAAAGGATTCAGCAGGAGAACTACAAGAACCATAAACAGCGCTCCCAATAACACAGCAGTCTTTTTTAATGGCATCCTTTCTAACTCCAGTCCTTTTACTGAAGCAAGACAGAGTATTAATATCGGCATATAAAGCCACCGGGTATAATATGCGTATGAAGAATTAAATGCGTAAAATACACTGTTCAAAACAGGAATAATTATAATAATTGCGCAAACGCATAAAACTCTTTTCATCCATCTGTCTTTTCTGCTCCCAATAAAGAAACATGCTGCCAGTATAATTCCAACCATCGGCAGATAAAGCGAAGTGGACGAAAAAACATATACATCTACCGTAGACGCAGACGTCATCGCTTCCATGGGTAACAAAATTGCTTTTAAAAGCCGGATATAGTGCTTGAATTCAAAGATAAAATATTCTCTAACCGGCAAATGCGAAGAGACACGGGGATTACTTAGTGTAAACAGCAGCGCTGGATAAAAGATAAAACACGACATTCCAGTCCCGATCAGGCCCTCAAGCAGGCAGCTTCCAATTGTACGAATCTTTTTTCTGTCATCCCATACAATTTTCAGGAAATAGTATATTCCTAAAAAAACCACTTCGCCCGCAAAGAAGAAAAAATTTGTTGTCGCATTTAATGCAACCGTAAGAGCAAAAAAACCCTTCTTCTTTTCTTCTGTCAGTTTATCCAATCCAATCAAAAGAAGCGGGAAAAATGCTACCGCATCATGAAAATGATTGAACAGAAGATTTCCTGCCTGAAAACCAGAAAACGCATATAAAACAGCTCCCAGTAATGCATAAGAAGTCCTGCAGGTATACCGTCTTATGAACCAAAAGGCCGTCAAACCTGCAACACCATATTTCAACGCAAGTACCGGTCCCAAAAGATATGGAACCATTTTCGCCGGGAACAGTGAAATCAGCCAGAAAAAGGGACTGCCTAATGTATAAAATGCATAATTTCCAACAAAATTTCCTCCAAGATCCGTATTCCAGTCCCAAAGTACATTTCCATTTCTTATAGCTTCTATACAATACATATTGAACGGTATCTGCTGATAATTATAGTCATTCACAAAAGTCAGGAATCCACCGGATTGAATGATATAAGGTAATAAAATTATAACTCCAAGCAGGAAACAACAAACAAAGGCATGAATACCTTTCACTTCATATCCGCGCTTTTCTACCATTCTTATTTCCTTTCCTTTATTCAGCAAATCAGTACACAAAAACTACCTTTCTACCGCTTCCTTCAGCATCTTTGCCATGAAGGCCAGCATTTCCTCCGACATTCCCGGATATACGCCAATCCAGAAAGTATCATTCATGATACGATCTGTATTATCCAGTTTCCCGACAACACGATAACCTTCTCCTGACTCTCTCATCTCGTCAAAGCATGGATGTCTGATCAGGTTTCCGGCAAACAACATACGGGTCTGAATATTTTTCTTTTCAAGATAACATAACACCCTGCCGCGGCTGAATCCTTCTCGACAGGTCAAAGGAAATCCAAACCAGCTTGGATCCGCATTTCGAGAGGCTTTCGGCAACTCAAAACAGTCTTCCAAGCCACACAATTCTCCTCTTAAAAAAGCAAAATTTTTCCGTCTGATCCGCGAAAAATCTGGAAGCTTCTCCAGTTGAGCGCAACCTATGGCTGCCTGCATATCCGTTGCTTTCAGATTATAGCCGAGGTGAGAGTAAACATATTTATGATCATAGCCGAACGGAAGTTCTCCATACTGCCCGTCAAACCGATGCCCACACCGATTATCCTGTCCTGATGCACATACGCAATCTCTCCCCCAGTCACGGAAGGAACGGATACACTTATTCAGAAGCGGATTATCCGTGTATACCGCTCCTCCTTCTCCCATCGTCATATGATGAGGCGGATAAAAACTGGAGGTCCCAATATCTCCAATTGTTCCCGTCAAACAGCGCTTTCCATCCAACTCATAAATGGAACCAAGAGCATCGCAGTTATCCTCAATCAGCCAGAGACCATGCTTGTTGCAGAATTCCCGAACCGTTTTCAAATCAAATGGATTTCCCAGGGTATGCGCTGCCATGACAGCCTTCGTCCGAGAAGAAAGCGCTTCCTCCAGCATATCGGTATCCAGATTATATTCCGGGATTGTTACATCCACAAATACGGGCACGGCGCCAAACTGTACGATTGGGGATACTGTTGTTGGGAAGCCTGCCGCCACCGTAATCACCTCGTCTCCCCTGCGGATCCTTCTGTCCCCAAGAAGCGGTGAGGTCAGAGCCATAAAAGCTAAAAGATTGGCAGAAGACCCGGAGTTGACCAGCGAACAGTAACGGATGCCGAGATACTCCGCCAGTCCCTGTTCGAACCGTTCGGTATATCTTCCTGAGGTCAGCCAGAATTCCAATGCGCTGTCCACCAGAGCGGTCATCTCCCTGCTATCGTATACTCTTCCCGCATACGGAATTCTTTGTCCTTCCGAGAAGTTCTTTTTCCGTTCATGATATTTTTCACAATATATTTTTACCAGATTAAGGATCTGCCCCCTCGCCTGTTTTTCATCCATCCCTTCAAACATTGTTTCACCTCTTCCATGGAGCCCTGCCCTGCGCCCATAATTCTTCCAAGTATTCCTTATCCCTCACTGTGTCCATAGGTGCCCAAAAACCCTCGTGCCGGTATGCATCCATCTGTCCGTCCGCCGCCAGACGTTCAAACGGTCCATTCTCCAGCATCTGGCTTCCATCTCCGAGATACTTAAAAATTTCAGGCTCCATTATCATAAATCCGATATTGACCCAAGACTGATCCCGTCTTGCCTTTTCCCTGAAACGCTCTACTTTTCCATTCGCATCTATCTGCATGGACCCGAAACGGCCTTCTGGCTGTGTCGTTGTAATTGTCGCTATTCTGCCTCCTTTCCCATGAAAATTCAGCAGTTCTTTCAGATCCACATCTGCCACGCCATCTCCATAAGTAAGCATAAACGGTTTTTCTTCCAGGTATTCTCTAATCCTAAGCAATCTTCCTGCGGTTTTTGTCAGCCTGCCGGTATTGGCCAACGTTACTTTCCACTGTTCCTTCCGCTTTTCGTCCATTTTGCTTCCATTCATTGTATTTCTATCTGCCTTCAGATCATACATGCCATCTCCCTGGTAGGTATCATAATTCAGGAAATAATCCTTAATCATATGTCCCTTATATCCACAGCAGACTACAAACTCCTGAAATCCGAAAGAGGCATACCATTTCATGATATGCCACAAGATTGGTCTATCTCCTATTTCAATCATCGGCTTAGGTTTGTAACGCGACTCTTCGCTGATTCTCGTCCCCATTCCGCCCGCAAGAATTACCACTTTCATTCCATCCATACCTTCCACGGAGCGATTCCCGCATTCCAACGATTTTCCAGATCCACCTTATCCCGCATTGTTTCCACTGGACACCAGAAACCATAATGTCTGTATACTGCAATCTGTTTCCTTTCTGCCAGCTCCGGCAGCAACTGCTTGTCCAGTTCATAGTTACCATTCAGGAAGCGGAAAACATCTCTTCGGAACACATAGGTACATGCATTGGTCCATGCATTTACATTTCCACCACGAGCAGGATTCATTGTTTCCAGAATATCTCCTTCCCCGACACCAACCACATAATTGCGTCCCGTTGGACAGGCAACAGCCATAGTGATCAGCCTATCATTTTTCTTAGCAAAAGCGACCAAATCACAAATATTAATATTGGACAGGCAATCTCCATAGGTAACCAGAAACATGTCCTCATCAACGTATTTTTTTGCCCGGCTCACCCGCTGTCCCGTTGTCGCATACAACCCTGTATCCATTACGGTAACCTTCCAATCTTCCGTAACTTTACGGTGTATATCGATATGATTGGTTGCCAGATCCACTGTTATGTCAGACTGATAAATATAATAATCCCTGAAATAATTCTTTATTGTATTAACCTTATACCCTCCGCAGATCACAAAATCATGAAGGCCAAAATAACTGTACTGCTTCATAATATGCCACAGAAGAGGCTTTTCCCCTATCTCAACCATCGGCTTGGGAATCCCTTCCCTTTCATTACTGATCGTGCTTCGGGAGCCTCCAGCAAGAATAATTACTTTCATGCGCATTCTGCTCCTGTTATTTCAGATATCTTTTCTCCACGGCGTTTATAAATTACAATATATCACAAAAGGAACCCTCTGACTACAGGAACGAATGTTTTTCCGCTATTTTCGGCAAAATGTAAACGTCAAATCCTCCGCCCCCTGTTATGAAAACGCCGCTTATCTGCGGCGTT
>ERZ1643247.3930-NODE-3930-length-10078-cov-4.216602_pt1 | contig 10078 bp, 6 predicted proteins | sample MGYA00579264_ERZ1643247 | MGnify/ENA primary metagenome ERZ1643247 (study PRJEB29033, sample SAMEA4952262) | chicken gut metagenome | biome: Broiler Chicken; feature: Gastrointestinal Tract; material: Caecum | place: Ireland | collected 2018 | study: Broiler... | reverse complement strand
TATTGCCCGACAGGCTCAAGGGAAAGAGAATGTTTTCCCGCACCGTCAGGGTTGGAATCAGATTGAAATTCTGGTAGACAAAGCCGACCTTATTGCGGCGGAATACCGCCAGCTCCCTTTCCTTCATGCCGGAAAGCCGGACGCCGTCCACGATCACCTCTCCTTCGTCGGGCCTGTCCAGCGCACCGATCATGTTTAACAGGGTGGTTTTGCCGGAACCGGAGGCGCCGATGATGGCGGTGAATTTCCCCTTTTCGATGGAAAGATCAATGCCGTCCAGGGCTTTGACCTGATTCTCCCCTTTTCCGTAATATTTTTTCAGGTTCTGAATGGTTACGATGTTCATAATTTCCTCTTTTTTTGCGGCTAAAGGCCGCATCTGATCTGTGTGAAGAAGCGAGTCAGTGATTCTTGCTCCTCTTTAGGCCTGCTTCCGGCAGACGAGTTTTTTCGTTCATTTTCCGGCAGGGGATCAGCTGAGCAGATAAACGGAAAAGGTAGTTCCCTTTCCTGCCTTTGACGCGACGCTGATGTAGCCCTTCTGGCGGGTGATGATGCCGTTCGCCAGATACAGTCCGAGGCCGACGCCCTCCATGGCGGCGGCTTCCTCTCCGCGGTAGAAGCGCTGGAACACATCATGGTAATGTTCCTCCGGAATGCCGATGCCGGTATCCGTGATGTCGATACGGGTGTAAAACTGCCAGGGGCGTACCGAGACGGAGACGCTTCCGCCCTCCGGCGTGTATTTTACCGCGTTGTCCAGAATGTTTCCCAAAGCTTCAGCAGTCCATTTGGGATCGTGCTGGACGCTGATATTGTCCGCGCAGTCCGCCGACAGATGGATCCCCTTCTGATCGGCTTTCGTCCACACCGTGCTCATGGCGCGGGCGATGGTGTCGTTCAGCCGCTCCTCCGCCATGTGGAGGACGAAGGTTCCCGTTTCCAGGCGGGACATTTTGATGAGGGACTGCAGGAGAAAATCCAGCTTGTCGATCTGCTCCGTCATGGTGGCAAGAAAAGTTTCCCGCTGGCTGTCGGAGAGTGTGTGTTTCTGCAGGATCTCCGCAAACATCCGGATGTTCGCGATGGGGGTCTTTACCTGATGGGAAATGTCGCTGACCAGTCCCTGGATGGTTTCCTTGTCCCTGCGGCTCTGGAGTCTGCCTTCATTGGCAAACTCATAATACTGCATCAGCTTCCCCTGTACCCTGGAGGCCAGGGAATCGTCATAGGGATGGGAGAGGTCGGGCCTTCGGTCGGACAGGAGGGCGTCCAGGGTTTCACACAGTTCGTCGGCAAACCGGTCGGTCTGGCGGCGCTGCCTGAAAACCCACAGTCCGGCGAGGAAGCAGAGACCGGTACAGGCCGAAAGGATTCCTAAACGCACGGGCTCTCTGGGCACAAAGGTCCACAGAAGCCACAGAAGGATGGCCGCGAGGCAGACCGCGGCCAGAAGAAAAAGGGCGGGAATGAGGGTGGAAGAGGGAAGGAGACTGCGGACAAATCCGCGCACCTTCCGGAAGCCGGCCGTCTCCTTCCGGGAACCGGCCAGCGGGCGCGTTTCGGTCTGTTCGTTCGTTTCGTTCATTTCCGGCCTCCTGTCCAGATATAGCCCATTCCGCGCACCGTGCGGATATAGGCGTGATTTTCGTCTTCGATTTTAGCGCGCAGCCGGTTCATGGTCACGGTGAGGGTATGGTCATCCACGAAATTTCCGCCGCTGTCCCAGAGCCGCTCCAGAAGAAGCTGCCTGGTCAGGATATTTCTCGCGTTCTCGGTCAGCACCCGAAGCAGCTTATATTCGTTGGGCGTGATGGAAAGCTTCTCGACAGAACGGGGATCGCTTCCCCGCGACGCGGTGAGGGAAGAAAAATCCAGGGAAAGGAAGCCGTCGCTCCAGCGGTCCGCGCTTCCAGCCTCTTCCGGTCCGTTCGGGCCTCCCTTGGAGCCGCTGCGGCGCAGGGCCACCTCCATCCGCTTCAGCAGGATCTGCATGCGGAAGGGCTTTGTCACATAATCCTCCGCTCCAAGGTCAAAGCCGTTTAATACATCTTCCTCCAGATCGTTTGCGGTCAGAAAGATTACCGGCTGTGCCGCATTCTGCGCCTTGATTTCCCGGCACAGGTCGAAACCGTTTCCATCCGGCAGGTTTACATCCAGAAGGATCAGGGAAAAGGAGCCGTCCGCAAGCAGAGCCCTTGCCTTGGCACAGGTATAGGCGGGAACGGAGACATATCCCGCACTGTCCAGTTCAAACAAAAGTCCCGCGCTCAGCGCGAGATCGTCTTCTACCACTAAGATTCGTTCCATTGGTACCTCTCATCCGTTACGTCTGAAAAATCTGCCCGAAAAAGGGCAGTCGGAAAGGCGCGGCCGTACTGCATGACTGCGCCTTTCCCTGATAAAAACTGTATAAGTTGTCGCTTGCGTGACCCGCTTCAGGCGCTTTTTAAGCCTCCGGCACGTGCCACTTCCAGTCGCGAACCTCCGGCAGATCGATGCCGTACTCATGGATGTACTGCTTATGCTCCACCAGCTTGTCGTTCATCATCTGGATCAGATAGGAGCCGCGGTTGCCGAGCTGCGGCAGGTTCTGGACCGCGTTTTTCACCAGGCTGAACCGGTCGATCTCGTTCTGCACGCGCATGTCGAAGGGGGTGGTGATGGTACCCTCCTCCTTATAGCCATACACGTGGATGTTCCGGTTCTCCCGGCAGTAGGTCAGCTCATGGATAAGCGTAGGGTAGCCGTGGAAGGCGAAGATGATGGGCTTATCCTTCGTGAACAGAGCGTTGTAATCCGCATCGGTCAGGCCGTGCGGATGCATGGTAGAAGGCTGAAGCTTCATCAGATCCACCACGTTGATAACCCGGATTTTCAGCTCCGGCAGAGCCTCTCTTAATATGGTAACCGCTGCCAGGGTTTCCAGAGTAGGCGTATCGCCGCAGCAGGCCATGACGATGTCAGGCTCCTCGCCCGCGTCGTTGCTCGCCCACTCCCAGATGCCGATGCCCTGGGTGCAGTGCTTGACGGCCTGTTCCATGGTCAGCCACTGCGGTCTGGGATGCTTGCTGGTCACCAGCACGTTCACATAGTTCCGGCTGCGGATACAGTGATCGAAGCAGGAAAGCAGGCAGTTGGTGTCCGGCGGAAGATACAGCCGCACCACGTCCGCCTTCTTATTGGATATATGATCCAGGAAGCCGGGATCCTGATGGGTGAAGCCGTTGTGATCCTACTGCCAGACGTTGGAGGAGAGGATCAGGTTCAGGGAGGCGATGGACTGTCTCCAGGGAAGCTGGTTGCAGACCTTCAGCCATTTCGCGTGCTGGGCGCACATGGAATCCACCACGCGGATGAACGCCTCGTAGCTTGCGAAGAAGCCATGGCGTCCCGTGAGAAGATAGCCCTCCAGCCAGCCTTCGCACATGTGCTCACTGAGGAAGGAATCCATTACACGGCCGTCGTGGGCCAGAAATTCATCCGTGTCCAGAAGCGCATTGTTCCAGTCGCGGTTGGTTTCTTCAAACACCTTTCCCAGACGGTTGGACATGGTCTCATCCGGCCCGAAGATGTGGAAGTTATGCGCGTCTTCGTTGAGTTTGAAGATGTCGCGGACAAAGCCGCCAAGCTCCACCATATCCTGGGATTCTACCGCGCCGGGAGAGGGCACTTCGATGCCGTAGTCGCGGAAGTCGGGCATGCGCAGGTCGCGCAGCAGCTTACCGCCGTTGGCGTGGGGATTGGAGCCGATTCTTCTGTCCCCTGTGGGTGCCAGTGCCTTCAGCTCAGGAATCAGCTTTCCGTTTTCGTCGAAAAGCTCTTCAGGATGATAGCTCATCAGCCAGTCTCTCAGCATGTCCAGATGCTCCGGCTGGTCCATCATGATCGGAACCTGATGGGCGCGGAAGGAGCCTTCGATCTGCTTGCCGTCCACAACCCTGGGGCCCGTCCAGCCCTTGGGCGTGCGCAGCACGATCATGGGCCACTTGGGTCTGGTGGAATCGTGGTTTTCCCTGGCGTTTTTCTGGATGGCCTTAATCTCGTCCATGGCGGCGTCCAGCGCTTCCGCCATTTTGCGGTGCATTTCCATTGGCACATCGCCTTCCACAAAATAGGGCTTCCAGCCGCAGCCGTCGAAGAAGTGCTCCAGCTCCTCATGGGTGATGCGGGCCAGCACCGTCGGGTTGCTGATCTTATAGCCGTTTAAGTGCAGGATGGGCAGAACGGCGCCGTCCGTTTCCGGATTCAGGAATTTATTGCACTGCCAGGAGGTGGCAAGAGGGCCTGTCTCCGCTTCACCGTCGCCCACAATACAGGCGGCGATCAGATCGGGATTGTCGAACACTGCGCCAAAGGAATGGGCCAGGGAATAGCCGAGCTCGCCGCCCTCATTGATGGAGCCGGGCGTTTCGGGTGCAACGTGGCTGGAGATGCCGCCCGGGAAGGAGAACTGCTTGCAAAGCTTCTTCAGTCCGTCCATATCCTCCCCGATGTTGGGATACACCTCGCTGTAGGTGCCCTCCAGGTAGGTATTAGCCACAAAGAAATTGCCGCCGTGGCCGGGGCCGGAGACCAGAATCATGTCCTGGTCATATTTTTTGATCACGCGGTTTAAATGAACATAGATAAAATTCTGACCGGGAACGGTTCCCCAGTGTCCCACGATTTTTTTCTTTACATGTTCCATTTTGAGGGGCTCGCGCAGAAGCGGATTATCCAGCAGATAAAGCTGCGCTGCGCCGAGATAGTTGGCGGCACGCCAGTAGGCGTCCATCTTTTTCAGATATTCGTCTGTAAGCGGCAGTCTTTCTTCGATTTCCATATGTACCTCCTTTTTTATTTGTTTTATGCCGGCATACTGCACAACGTGCTGGACCCACGGAATGACGGCGGAATGGCCGGCATGCTTTTTGTCTGTCAGAATCTATTTTAAACGGAATCCGCATATCGGGCAATGGGAAATTGACAAAAAACCGCATGATTTTGGTAAAATTCACGAAAACAGGATGAACAGAGAGAAATTTTCCTATATTCTTTATGAGGCATGTGGACGAAATTATTTTTTTGTGTGGACAGTCATATATTTTCGTATTAAAATACATTTGTGTCACATCTATATCCCATTTCCTGCGCCTTTGGTTACGGCGTGTCTGTTTTGCTTTCGGGATAAGACCTTCTTTTTCTTATTGACAAAGTGAACGTGAATAAACCGCAACACACTGTGTAATCCATGGTATGAAAATAAAATATCTTGCGGTGAGCACTGGGGCGTCCTCTGCTTGCGTGAGACAAAGTGAGGGAGGACATTCAGTTATGTTGGTATTTGAGTTGCCGCTTAAGATCTGTTTCCTGACACCGTTGCCGTCTGCATGTGTGTCGGAGAGGATCGGTCAGTTTATTTCCGGAGCCCTGCATACATCGGAGGATGATTCGTTCTTTTGTGAAAATGTCAGATTCCGGTCTTATACTTTCGATCAGCCATATCCGCTCGAGTCGGAGCATATTTACCGGGAAGGAAAAATATATACGGTCCGGATAAGAACCATCAGCCAGAAGCTGGCAGAATTTTTTGTCAGACAGCTTCCTTTGTATGCGGATGGCTGCCTGCAGGTCCTTGATGGAGAACTTAAGGTGATTCCACGTTATCTGTTGGAACGGGTGCATACGCTGACCCCTGTGGTGGTGAAAACCAGGCAGGGATACTGGCGCAATCAGATGCGGGTGGATGAATTTGAGGAGCGGCTGAAGGCCAATCTGATCCGAAAATACAATTTTTTTCAGCATAAAAAACTGGAGGGAGGTTTCTGTCTGTTCCGCCGGATGGAATTCATGAACAGAAAACCGGTCCGGGTGCCGCAGAAAAACATTTCCCTGCTGGGAGACAAGATCAGCCTGACAGCGGCACAGAATGAGACGGCGCAGGAGCTTCTTTATATGGCCCTGGGAACCGGCGTCGGGGAAAACAATGCGGAAGGATGCGGGTTTTTAGGATATCGTTTTCGATGAGAACGTTAAAAAAACAGTAACCTATATACAGATAGAGATTGAGAAGGGAGCGCGGCGAGAGCTCCCTTTTGTCATCAGGAAAGGATTCCGTTTTAGAAAAAAATATAATATAATGGGACATGAAAATACGAATCAAAACCAAACCGTATAGCGGCAGGAGGGAGAATATATGCCGCCTGAAGGCGGCAGAAGGAGGGGAAATGCTTCGCAGAAAGAAGGAACGTCAGGAGGATCATGCCTGGGACGGGCAGCAGCCTGCGATGAAAAGCAGTATCTGCACCGGAGAAACGGTTGCGGGATTCCTGGATTCCGGAGGAAAGTTTCACGAGATAATGCTGATTTCAGGGGAAAAGGATCTTGCGCTTTTTTGCAGGAGATATGGTGTGAAAAAAGAGGAAATCAGGCATATTTTTTGAGAGATGCTTTTAGGATTAAAAGGCCGTCTGCGGCGGCAATGAGGAGGCAATTATGAACAGAAAAAAGATCGGGGTGCCCCTTGAGGGCTTTGGAGAGCTGTGCCGGAGCGCGGCGGCACAGGGGGCGGTTCTTCTGAAAAATGAGGAGGAGACGCTGCCGGTGACGGATGGGGAGCGGATCGCCGTGTTCGGGCGGATTCAGAAGGATTATTACAGGAGCGGGACCGGGTCGGGAGGCGCGGTCAATGCTCCCTATGCCACCAACCTGCTGGACAGCCTGCGGGAGTGCGGTAATCTGCAGGTGGACGAAGAGCTTGCAGCGGTATATGAGGAATGGATCCGGGAGAATCCGTTTGACGATGGAGGCGGAGTCTGGGCCGGAGAGCCCTGGAGCCAGAGGGAGATGGAGGTGTCTGACGAGCTTGCGGCCGCAGCTGCCGGCAGGGCGGACAAGGCGCTGGTTGTGATCGGGCGCACGGCAGGAGAGTCGAAGGATTATGAGGATCTTCCGGGAGGTTTCCGGCTGAGCGGAGAGGAGGAACGGCTTCTTCGGACGGTGACGAAGTATTTCCGCAGGACCGCGGTGATCCTGAACGTTTCCTGTATCATTGACATGGGCTTTCTGGATGCTCCGTATGAAAATCCGGTTACCGCTGTGCTCTATGTGTGGCATGGCGGCCAGGAGGGAGGCCGCGCGGCGGCGGATGTGATCAGCGGACGCGTGACGCCCTGCGGCAAACTGGCGGATACGATCGCAGGCTGTATCGCGGATTATCCTTCCACGGCGAACCATGGAAATCTGCGGGAAAACGTCTATCAGGAGGACGTTTATGTGGGCTACCGCTATTTTGAGACCTTTGCTCCCGAAAGGGTGAGGTTTCCCTTCGGCTTCGGGCTGTCCTACACCACATTTTCCCTGAAGCCGGATTCGGCCCGTGTGAAAAATGACCGGATCGGGATACGGGTATGCGTCCAAAATACGGGAAGCCGATATGCGGGCAGGGAAGTGGTGCAGGTCTATTACAGCGCTCCTCAGGGAAAGCTGGGGCGGCCGGCAAAGGAGCTCGCCGCCTTTGCAAAAACCGGGCTTCTGAAGCCGGGAGAGAAGGAAGTGCTGACGCTTTCCTTTCCGGTCTCCGCCATGGCGGCCTACGACGACGGCGGCTATACGGGCAGCCGTTCCTGTTATGTGCTGGAGGAAGGACTGTATGAAATCTTCGTGGGAAACAGCAGCAGGGATCTGGTACGCGTGCCGGTTGCGGAAGAAGACGGCGCACCGGAGAATGAAAAAACGGAAGCCGGTCTTCGAGTTCCCGCTCTTCGTGTGGTAAAGCAGCTGGAGGAAGCCTGTGCGCCGCCAAGAAGCTTCATCCGGCTTGTTCCGGGAAGACGGAAAGAGGACGGAACGTATGAGCCTGCGGGACAGTGTGTTCCGAAAGCGACGGTTTCTCTAAAAGAGAGGATCAGGAACCGGCTGCCCGGCGCTCTGACACGGACCGGCAGTCAGGGAATCATGCTGCAGGATGTGAAGAAGGGGACCGCTTCTCTGGAAAGCTTTGTAGCTCAGCTTTCCGATGAGGAACTCTCTGTCATTGTAAGGGGAGAAGGCATGTGCTCTCCCAGAGTGACGCCCGGCGTCGCGTCCTGCTTCGGCGGCCTGACCGAATCCATGCAGAAGGACTATGGCATTCCTGTGGCGGCTGCCTCCGACGGCCCTTCCGGCATCCGCATGGATGTGGGCGCGCTGGCCACGCAGGTTCCCATCGGAACGCTTCTTGCCTGTACCTTTGATGAAAGGCTGGTGGAGGAGCTGTATGTGATGGAGGGAAAGGAGCTGGTGCGCAACGAGATTGATACCCTGCTGGGACCGGGGCTGAATCTCCACCGAAATCCTCTGAACGGCAGGAATTTTGAATATTTTTCCGAGGATCCTCTTCTGACCGGAAAGATGGCCGCTGCCAACGTCCGGGGAATCAAAAGGGGAGGCTCCCATGCCACCATCAAGCATTTTGCCTGCAACAGCCAGGAAATGGAGCGCAGTAAGGTCAATGCCCTGGTATCGGAGAGGGCGCTGAGGGAGCTGTATCTGAAGGGCTTTGAGATCGCTGTGAAGGAGGGCGGAGCGGACAGTGTCATGACCGCTTATAATCCCGTCAACGGGCACTGGTGCGCATCCAACTATGATCTTAACACCACGATCCTGCGCGGAGAGTGGGGCTTTACGGGAATCGTGATGACGGACTGGTGGTCCACCATGAACGACTGCGTGGATGGAGGAAAGGAAAGTCCCTCCAATACCGCAGCGATGGTCCGGGCACAGAACGATCTCTACATGGTGGTGGACAATCTGGCCGCAGAAAGAAATCCCATGCAGGACAATACCCTGGAGGCACTGGCAGACGGCAGGCTGACTCTGGGTGAGCTGCAGAGATGTGCGGCGAACATCTGCCGCTTTCTTCTGAACGCGCCGGTAATGGAGCGGTTCATGAACCAGGAGGCAGAGGGGCCGGAGCTGATTCCAGCCCTGGCCTTTGATGGAGAGGGAGCAGCCGAAAGCGGCGAAGGTGCCAAAGAAGATTGCCGGAGGTTCGGAGAAGGCCGTGAAAGGTCTGAAGAAGACTGTCAAAAGTTCAGTGAGGCCCGGAGTATGGCGGTGCAGCCCGGCGCAGACGGTTCCTTCCATCTGGTGCGTCCTTCTGAAACAGGAGTGCGCTTCTGCGTCCCGGAAGCGGAAGGGGACAGGGGCCGGACAGCTTCCGGACAGGCCCGCCCCTGGAAGGTACGCGTATGTATGAAATTCAGCAATAAGGATGCCCGGGCCCAGTCGGCCTGCAATCTGCTGTTGAATGGCGTCCGCTTCGCCACGCCCCAGGTCAGCGGAACAGGCGGAAAGAGCGTGACCTGTGATATGGGAGCCGTGCTTCTGGAAGCAGGTATATATGAGCTGACCCTGCAGAACACCAAAATGCCCGGTATGGAGGTGGAGTGGGTGGAATTTACGCCGGAATCCCTGTAAAGATTCACAGCCCCATATCCCGGATCCAAAACGCGATCTGATAGGGAAACAGCTCAGTAGGCGTGCGCAGCTCGTTTCCCAGAAGGCGCTTCATGTTCTGAATGCGGTAATTGACGGTATTCCTGTGTGTGAAGGTGGCTGCAGCCGTTTTGATAAGGCTGCGGTCATTTTCTATGTAGGCGCGGAGTGTGGCGGCATAGCCTGCGTCGCAGTGCGGTGAGGGGGCAGCGGACGGGCCTGTGCCGGATTCCGGCTTCGCAGAGGCCGCATGGCGGCTGTCATATGCGTCAAGCGGGGCCAGAAGGCTGTCGGCATAGCTCTTCAGAAGTTCCGGGTCCGAGGAAGAAAACAGGATGCCGAAGAATCCCATCTGATTGAAATCCACGATTTTCAGGTTCATGTGGCAGGCCATTTTCAATGCGGTGCGGGCACGGCTTAAGGCCAGCTTCAGATTCCGGATATCCTGACAGGCAGGGCCGATTCCGAGATGCAGCCGGCTGTCAGCAAAGAAATCCGCAAACAGATCCTCAATCTGGCCGGTCAGCTCCGGCACATCCTGATCGGGCAGGTCGTTGACCGAGAGAATCCATGCTTCATTCAATTCCAGAAGAAAATAGGGAAAACGGATTTTGGAGCC
>ERZ1643247.3929-NODE-3929-length-10080-cov-5.183940_pt1 | contig 10080 bp, 9 predicted proteins | sample MGYA00579264_ERZ1643247 | MGnify/ENA primary metagenome ERZ1643247 (study PRJEB29033, sample SAMEA4952262) | chicken gut metagenome | biome: Broiler Chicken; feature: Gastrointestinal Tract; material: Caecum | place: Ireland | collected 2018 | study: Broiler... | reverse complement strand
CTACCGGCGCCAACACGGAACTCGCCGAAGCCTTCATCAACTACATCTCCATGCCAGTAAACGCCTGCGCCAATATGAATTACATCGGTTACACCAGCGTAATCGCCGGCGATATTGTTTACGACAGAATGATTTCGGAAAAGGATGGTTATAACTTAAAAACAGAGCCGACCGAAGGCTACACGGCGGTTGATTTGAGTTATTTCTTCACCGACCTCACGGGAAGCAGAAGCGCCGTCGTTTACACCGACACGGTGGGCAGACAGTTTTCGGCGCAGTATCCCGACGAGGAAACAGTAAACCGCTGCGCCATAATGAACTATTTCGACGATGAAACAAACGACAAGGTAAATATCATCTGGGAAAACATCAGGGGCAATTCCCTGCCTGTGTGGGTGTTTATAGTCATCGGCGTGGTCGTCGTCGGAATTGTCGCTTTCTTTGTGGTGAGATACGTTCTCAAAAACAGAAGAGGCGGCAGACGTCCGAAAAAAGGTTACAAAGTAATAAGCAAAGGCTAAAAAAGGAGGCGGACTCATCCGCCTCCTTTTTTTGCCCCCTTTATTCACAAAAGCCCGCCTGACAGGCGGGCTTTTCATCAAATCATTTGCCGCTTTTCTGCATGCTTATTTCCAGCAGGGTCAGCAGTTCGTCGTTGGTTTTCGTTTTGGTCAGCATATCCAGAATCATTTCGGCGCTTTCGCCGTTATCCGCTTTTGAAAGCATTCTGCGCACAGCCCACATCGCCGTCATTTCCCTGCCCGTGTACAGCAGGTCTTCGCGTCTGGTGCCTGATTTTTCAAGGTCGATGGCAGGGAAAATACGTCTTTCGCTGAGTTTGCGGTCGAGATGTATCTCCATGTTGCCCGTGCCCTTGAATTCTTCGTAAATGACGTCGTCCATCCTGCTGCCGGTGTTGATAAGCGCGGTGGCTATAATGGTGAGGCTGCCGTGGCCGTCTGTGTTGCGCGCCGCGCCGAAAAATCTTTTCGGCTCTTTGAGCGCCGCCACGTCCAGGCCGCCCGACAATGTTCTGCCCGACGCCTCGCCCACCTGGTTGTAAGCCCTGGCGAGACGGGTTATGCTGTCAAGCAGAATAACCACGTCGCCGCCCATTTCAACGAGACGTTTCGCGCGGGCGAGCGTCTGCTCCGCCACTTTGACGTGGTGCTCCTGCTCCTGGTCGAAGGTGGAAGACACTATCTCGCATCCTTTGACTTCGCGCTCCATGTCGGTAACTTCCTCCGGGCGTTCGTCAATGAGCAACATGATAACGGTAAGGTCGGAATAATTGTGCAGAAGCGCCTGGGCAATCTGTTTGAGCAGCGTTGTTTTGCCGGCTTTCGGCGGCGAAACGATAAGCCCCCTTTGCCCCCGCCCTATCGGCGCCACAAGGTCGATGGCGCGCAGAGCGAAATCAAACTTGCCGCAGCCTTCGAGGCGCAGGCGTTTGTTCGGAAACACCGCTTTCAGCTCCTCGAAACGTGGTCTGCCGGCGAAATTTTCCTTTTCGGCGCTGACGCCGTTCACTCGCGTCAGTTTAATGAGTTTAGCCGATTTGTACGGGTCTTCTTTTCGGGCCAGCCCGCAGACGACGTCCCCGCCGCACAACCTGAAATGCTGAATAATTTTGCCGTCCACGAAAATATCGGCGCCCTTTGTGACCGAATCGGGCGAAGTGCGCAAAAAGCCGTAACCTTTCTCGATAATTTCCAGCCTGCCCTCGATTTCAAAGGCGTCGCTTTCAAGACTCTGCTCAGGCGCGGCAACGCCCTGCGGCGTTATGTCGTCGCAAAGCGGCATTTCGTCTTCTTTCAGTTCGTCAAGCCAACGCGACACGGTGGCGCGGTATTCGGCGTAATGCTTGTCCGAATTGCTTTTCGGGTATTTCGGCTCCATTTCGCCTTTGAGAATCGCCTTTATGCCGTCCATGTTATCTTCTTTTTTGGTAGCCGTGGGTTTTGGCGCCCCCAGCGCTTTGGCGAGTTCCCTGATTTTGTGCACGTTTTTGCCGCCTATCGCGTCGATGTTATCAAGCAAAAACTTTTTTTCCGATTCGGAAACGATTTTCATAAAAACTCCTTAAAAATCACAGCGCAGACTCATGTCGCACACGCTCACTGCTTCGCCCATGAGCATTTCGTAACTGAGTTCCACGGCGACGTAACTTTCGCCGATGTCAACCCGCAGGCGGTCGGTTCTGACAACCATGTCAGCCTCGCCGAATATTGTTGAAATTTTACACAAGTGCTTTTGTTCCACAGAAAAAAGAAAAAACGCCGGAAACCTGCCAAAACGGTTCAGAGATACCACGTCGGGGGAAATGCCCAGCCGCGTCGTGGTGTCGGCGTAATCCGATTCGTTCTCCGCGTAAGAAATAAAAACGGCGCCGTTTTTGATTTCCACTTCGGCGTCGGTCCGGTATTCCACGGCGTTGTCGCCGTCGAAAGTGGATTTTATATTTAATATGCCATTCATATCTATATGATTTTTTCTATACAATTATACCATAAAAACGCTTTTTGTAAACGTTTATACGACATATTTCGACAGCCTTCGCCGCCGAAGCGGAAAAGGACGGCGCCGCCGCGCCGTCCCGTCACATTACGGTATAACCTTCCGTGCCTTTAATCACCTTGAAAATATCCGTCTCTTCCAGAGTATCGGCGTTGATAAACACGAAATACTGTTCGCCGTCCGCCTCGCACTCAAACTCGAAACACAAAATTTCGTCGTCGTTTTTAGGCACGAGCGCCATATTTACATTTTTCACGGTGAGTTCCGGCGACAGTTTTGCCGCCGCCTCGCCGCTGTCGCGGTACTTTTTGTCAAACTTCCTGGTCTTGTGGTTGGCAAGATAGTTATACGCCTCAAACCCTCTTACGCCGCCGTCATACACAACGGCTTTGACAAGGTCGGGATATATTATCACGCCGTTCACCACAGGCGCCAGGTTGACGTATGTGCCGCCGTCCGTCTCTTTGGATACCCACACCGGTTCGACGTCGTAACCCAGCGCGGCGGCAAATTCTTTCGCCGCCGCCATGGCGTTCTCCGCGGAAGCCGAACCGCTGCCGCTGCCGGACACAAGCGCTATCATCCCGCCGTTTACCGTCGCCTGGACGTAAATCGCGCCGCCGCCCATCATGGTTACTTCATAGTTATACACGTCGGCTTTGTTTGACAGCCTGCCCTTGTATTCCACAGACGCCGCGCCGAAAGGAGCCAGTTCTTTCGCGACCTTGTCCCGCACTTCGCCGCTCGTCATCGCCGGCAGCCGCGGCTTGACGCTGTCGTCCCTGGCGTCGGAAAACGGGCCGTCGTAAATAAGTTTCGGATAGTCGAACGCCGCGCGGTTCATTTCGTCAAAACCCATGCCTATGCCGCCGCCGTTCTCGTCCAAATCCCTGAGCAGCGTGCCGCAGCCTATGTCGCCGGCCATTTCGCACAGTTTGCCGCCCAGCGTTTTTGACGACTTGGCCAGCCCTTTGAGATTGGCTTTTTCTTCCGCCGTTATGCTGCCGCCCGAGGCGAGTTTGTTCATGAGATAAGAACAGTAATCCGCCGTTTTGTTTACGAATTCCGCCGATTTCATCAGGCACCCGCCTTCCAGCGGAAGAGAACCTATGTCGCTCTGCGCCGAATCCGCCTGCCCTATTATCTCGGCCAGCAGGCTCTGCTGCATTGTCCTGCCGCTCGATACCGTCAGTTTTGAAAGATTGCTCTGCATGTTGCGGATGCTGTCCGTCAGTTCGAAATACGCCTTGTCGTACATGCTTTCCAACCTGACGCCGTACTCTTCCATTTTGCCGTTTCTCTCCGTAAGGCCGATATTGATAACCGAAAGACGTATGACGACGGCAAGCAGCACCACGGCAAGCCCCGCAAGTATGCCGCACGTCAGTTTTGAAACTTTGCTCATATCTTCACCTCACTTGCAAAAGACGTGTTTGCCAATCGTCACCACGACCGGTCTGGAACGTATCCATGCGTTTGTCGCCGTGGCGGGGTTGTAATAAAACACGCAGCCGTATGTCGGGTCCCAGCCGTTCAGCGCGTCTTTGCAGGCTTTGATGCATTCTTCGTCGGTACCCATGTTTATCTGGCCGTCATGCACCGCGGTGAACGCCCACGGCTGATATATCACGCCCGAAATCGTGTCGGGAAAGTCGGCGCTTTTTACCCGGTTGAGTATTACGGCAGCCACCGCCACTTTGCCGGTGTACGATTCGCCGCGCGCCTCGCCGTAAACCGCCCTCGCCATTAGGTACAGGTCGCTGTTTGCAGGCGAAGACGACGTAGAAGATGAAGAAGACAGCGTAACGCCCATGGCGGCGGCGGTCTTTTCGCCCACTATGCCGTCTCGGGTCAATCCGTTGACACGCTGAAAATATATAACGGCGGACTTTGTCTTGCTGCCGAAAACGCCGTCCACCTCACCGGTGTAATACCCCCAGTTTTTCAGTTTTGTCTGTATTTGAGTGACGATTGCGCCCTGCGACCCCTGTTTGACGACGGCGGCGTCGGCCGGGTTGGACGAAAACGCCAAAAGCAGCCCGCCGCAGCAAACGATTGCCAGCACGGCGACAATTATCTTTGTCTTTTTGCCCATCGTAAAAAATCCCTCCATGGGGATAGTTTGCGTGACGTCAAATTTTTTATGTATAAAAACGCCGGCATAAGCCGGCGTTCATGAGAAAAATTTTTTTATTATTTCCAGCAGGGCGGATTTGTAAACTACTCCGCCGCCCGTGTCTTCACCGCCCACGAAACACAGCGGCGGATAAACCACACACCACCAGTTGTCGCCGCTCCCGCTGCCGAGATTGACTATCAGCGCCTCGTACTCGCCGCTGTCCAGCGTGAGCGGGCCGTAAGTCCTTGCGGGGAAAACTTCCGTCGTCAGTTCCGCCTCGGCGCCGTAACGGAAGCCGTTTTCGGCGAGCACCCTTTCGGCGGCGGCTTCTATGCCATCCCTGGCGGAGAGGACGACGGCTTTCGCCTTGTCTTTCGTGTCGGCTGACGCCAGCAGCGGCGTGAGATACTCCACAACGGCGTCCTTAACCAGATATTTCACCTTTTGGTCGGTTTGCGAATTTGAGTTGGCGCGGATATGTATTCTTAAACAGTCGTTGCCGCTCCCGGGCGCACAGGCGCACGCGGCGAAACACAGACAAATGAGAAGGACGCACAGCACAGCGATTTTCTTTTTCATTTTTACCTCCGTAACGGAGATAATTATGCCCGCGCGGCGCTCTTTCAAACAGAGATATCACAAAAACTCAACGCCGTACCCCCTGCTTTCGACAGCAACCGCCCTTATGCCTTCTTTTTTGAGCCGTTCCGCCGTGTAAGCGGCGTCTGCGGCGCCGTCCGCCACCGCGAACAGGCAACTGCCGCTTCCCGTCATCTGGACAAAACAGCGGCCCCGCACGGCGTCATACAAATCGCCGAGCCGTTTGTCAAGGCGGAACGCGGTTGATTGCAGCCCGTTGCGCATGTTCATTTTCATCGCGGCGACGTCCTCGTTAATCACGGCGTCGATGAGCCTGTCGTTGTCTGCCCACCCGAAATCGGGGTTTTCGTCAAAGGCGGCAAACACCCTTTGCGTCGACATGCCGAAAGGCGGCACAATCAGCACGAAATAATTGACCGCGCCGCTGTCGATTTTTTCCACGTCGCCGCCGGTACCCCTGACCCTGGCCAGTCCGCCTTCCATCATGTATTTCACGTCGCTGCCCACCGCGTCCGCGATTTCGCCCGCCGACACTGCGTCGACGCCGTGTATTTTCGACAGGGCGGCAAGGATGCCGGCGGCGTCGGCGCTGCTGCCGCCGAGCCCGCCCTTCATCGGTATGCCCTTTTTAATAAATATGTCATACCCGTTGGTGCCGAAACGTTTTACAAAGGCCGACGCCGACGTCAGCGCCGTGTTGATAACGCCGATGTCTTTGTCGCACCTGACCCTGCACAGTTTGTCAACGCGCGGAGCGAGTTCTATTTCGTCAAAGACGCTGACGCTCTGGTTGACCATGTCCAGCTGATGATAACCGTCAATTTCTTTTGTGAGCACATTGAGCGACAGATTGATTTTGCCGTAAACCCTGATTTTCATAAGACACCTTTTTTTCAGCATAACGCAAAAAAAAGAAAAAATCAACAGGCAAAAAAAGCGCCCGCAAGCGGGCGCCGTTATTTTTTATTTTATCTGTCTGTAAACGACGGCTTTTTGTCCGCCGTCGGACGGCAGACGCAAATCGGGGTTGCAAGCCTTTATCTCGTCAATGCCGAGACCCGTCAGTTTGCGCAAATCCCACTCCGTCATACCCGCGCCGACGTTGATGACCTCAATCGCGCAGCCGCAGTTTTGTCTTTCGCCGACGGCGTTGATTTCCCTGACGGCGGAAAAACGGCACACGCTGTCGCACCCGACGCCGATTTTAACGGCGGCGTCGATATTGACGGCGCCGCGGATGAGTCTGGCGTTCATCTGCGTAACGGCGGCGCACGCCGCCTCGCACACGCAGCCGTCGGAACAGTCTCCGTCCGTCACAAACGGGATTTCGAAATCCAGCGACCCGACGTTCTCCTCGCCGAGATAAATCAGCGTGCCGCTCACCACGCCTTCCAGCGTAACCACGCCGTCGTCCGTGTGGCAGCCCACCACGTTGACGGCGGGATTGGTCACGCAAAGGATTTCGTCCACAGGCGCCCCGTCTTTCTCGGCGGTGCCGCCGGCGTTGCCCGCCACGACAAAATAGTCGCGCGGAACGCAGTCGGTAAAGGTTTCGCTGACTATTTCCAGTTCATCGTTCACGCTGAAAGCGTCGGAAACGACGTCGACGCTCACCGTGTCGAAACATCTGACCGAGACGCTCACCGTCATCTCCGCGGTAAAGGTTCTGTTTTCGCCTTCTTCGGCGATTTCCATGCGTATTCGGGTGTTCACGCCGCCCACCGCCGCCCTGACGGCGCAGTCCGCCGAACAGCCTTCGGCAGGCAGTTCCTCGTCAAAAGGCGTTTCCGCCATTACGCTCCTTATGTCGCTTTCACCCGCCTGATATGTCACGCAGGTATATACGCAGCCCTTGACTTTTACAAGTCCGTCGCCGCACTCCGCGGAAGAAATCACGGCGTCGCTCTGCGCCATCAGAATTTTGCCGATTCTGTGTTTTACTTCTATTTCGTCGCTTACGGCAAAGGAAGTATCCGCCGACGCTTTAAGGCGCGCCGTTTCCACGTTTTTCATCAGACATTCCACGCCGTCGCACCCGCCGAGCACCTCGGCGCACTGCCTGTTTTCGCTGTAAACCCTCGTTTCGACGACGCACCTGACATAAACGCCGCCGTCGGTCTTGTACGACAAGTCCACCACGAAAGGAGCGAAGTCGAGTCTGACGTCGGGCGACACGGCGGCGTTTTTGAACGTGCCGCCGAAATCCGCCGTGTAACTCAGCCCCGACACGTTTCCGTCGGCGTCGGCGACAATGGCTTTTATGCCGAGTTTACCGTTGTATTCCGCTTCTCCCGACAGGTTTTCGCCGGTGACGGAATAAGGCCGCGCGTTTATAGTCAGCACTTTTATTTCGCCCGCGTCTTTCACGTTAAGAAATGTTTCCGTTACCGTCTGCGCGCTGCCCAGAAATTTGCGGCAGCCCGTTTCTATTTTCTCGATTTGCGGTTTCATATACTTCCCCCGTTGGCAAATATTAACGGTAAATTATATGACCCGCCGGTTTCTCTTATGACAAAGAAAGATAAAAAAAGCGGACAGGCCTATTCCACTGTTTTGAAACGCACGTCGCCGCACAGCACGTCCTGGTAAGTGCACGACAGCCTGTCGAAAATATCGTCGTAAATTCTGACCACAAACACCGACGAATACGTCTCGTCGATTTTCCCTTTGAGATATCTGATTCTGTTTCTTCCCTTGTTCAGGCGTATTTTCACTTCTTTGCCTTTGAGTTCTTCTATTTTGCTTTTTACGGTTTCAAGGCTCACGGTCTGTTTTCTCATTTCCCTATTGTGCCCAAAAACCGCTGTTCTAAACAAAAAACCCGGGGCAAGCCCGGGCAAAAAATACGGCGTCAGTCTTCGTACTGGTCTTCTTCGTCGTCTTCGTCGTCGAATTCGTCGTCGCCGAAATCCTCGTCGAAATCGTCCTTGAATTCGTCTTCATAGCCGTCGTCGAACTCTTCCTCATCGTCAAACGATTCGTTGAACTCGTCGTCCTGCAACTCTTCCAGCGGAATTTCCATTTCGTCTTCGTCGCCCTCGTCGTCAAGGTCTTCGTCGACATAGTCTTTCCAGGAGTCGTCGTCGAGATTTTCCTCGTTCTTTTTGGCGGCGAGTTCTTCGGCGCAGCTTTCACACATTTCTTCGCCTTCCTCGATATAATTGATTTTGCAAATCGGGCAAAGTTCTCTGGTTTCTTCTTCGTCGTCCTCGATAAGCGTGTTCGGCGCGAGGTCGAGTTCAGCCTTGCAGACGTCGCACATATCCTGTCTTGAATCGATATAATTCAGTTCGCATCTCGGACATTTTTTGTATGTAATTTTCGCCATACTGTTTCGAAAACTCCTGAGTGTTTATTAAAAGGTGTATGCATTATATACACAAAACAGCGGTTTGTAAATACTTTTAATCAATTTTTTCAATTTTTTGCCGCCGCCAAAGCGCAACAATACTTTTTGCCGCGACTTTGTTTTTACGGATACAGTTTCGCCAGTCCGCCTTCCGACGTCTCCCGGTAAATGCACGGCATGTCTTTGCCGGTGCGGTACATCGTTTCCACAACCATGTCGAAAGAAATTTTCCTGGTGTGCGTAAGGAAATTCGCGAGACGCACGGCGTTCATCGCCCTCATCGCCGCCACGGCGTTGCGCTCTATGCACGGTATCTGCACAAGCCCTTTTATAGGGTCGCACGTCAGCCCCAGGTGATGTTCCATCGCGATTTCGGCGGAATACTCAATCTGGTCGAGGTCAAGCCCGTAAATCTCCGCGAGAGCGGCTGCCGCCATACAGCACGCGCTGCCGACTTCCGCCTGACAGCCGCATTCGGCGCCGCTCACCGAAGCGTTTGTCTTTATCACGTTGCCGATAATGCCGCCCGCCGCGAGTCCGCGCAGAATTTCCCTGGTGGTGAGATTGTTTTTTTCGTAAACATACTGCAAAACGGCGGGCATAACGCCGCACGCCCCGCATGTAGGCGCCGTCACAACATCGCCTGCGGCGGACGCGTTTTGTTCGCTCACGGCAAAGGCGTACGCGCAGATAAGGCGGTCTTCCCTGATTTCGGCGCTTTCGTCAATACGCTTGTTTTTGTACAGTATGCGGGCTTTGCGTTCGAGTTCCAGCCCGCCGGGCAGCATGCCTGTGCTGCCAAGCCCGTCCTTGATTGCCCTGCGCATTGTAAACCAAATGTCTTCGAGATACTCCCAGATACCTTCGCCCTCGTGCATTTCAACGTATTCCCAAAGCCGCATATCGTGTTTTTCGCAATAATCGGCTATCTCGGTGAAATTGCGGTGCGGATAAACGTCGGGCGTTTCACGCTCATTATCCCGTCCCTCTATCTCGATTGTGCCGCCGCCGACGCTGTACACACGCCACTTGCCCGTTGTTTCGCCGTTTTTCAAAGCGAACATATCCATGGTGTTGGGATGGCGGAACCCCTCGCTGGTCTTGTCGAAAACTATTTCGCACGGTTTTGGCGAAAAAGTGTTTTGTATGACCCAGTCGGTCATGTGCCCCTTGCCCGTTTTGGCGAGGCTGTCGTAAAGAATGACTTTGTAACCGTCGGCGTCGGGAAACTCTTTTTCAAACAGTTTCGCCGCTTTTTCCGGCCCCATCGTGTGCGAACTCGACGGTCCCCTGCCGATTTTATACAACTCTCTGAGTGATTTCATAAACCCTCCGCGCGCGCACAAAGCGCCATACGGATATATTATACCTCCCAACGGAAATAAGTTCAATAGGCGGCGGGTTTTTATCTTCGGGGCGGCAAAAAAGCGGGGCGGGTAGTCCCGCTCCGCTTTTGAAACAAAAAAAAGACCGTACGGGTGCGTACGGTTTCAGG
>ERZ1643247.3928-NODE-3928-length-10085-cov-56.082054_pt1 | contig 10085 bp, 10 predicted proteins | sample MGYA00579264_ERZ1643247 | MGnify/ENA primary metagenome ERZ1643247 (study PRJEB29033, sample SAMEA4952262) | chicken gut metagenome | biome: Broiler Chicken; feature: Gastrointestinal Tract; material: Caecum | place: Ireland | collected 2018 | study: Broiler... | reverse complement strand
ACTGTTGTTAATTTTATTTTTATATTTAACCGAGAAGAGCGTGGCTATGCAATCTGTGCATTCATTATCGCTTTACTATCTATTGTTGCAATGGTGGTGGTAATGGTCATTTTACTAAGTTAAATATTTGAGAGTATAAATCCAATAAAAACGAAGAACGACCCCTGATGTTCAGAGGTCGTTCTTCGTTAAATCCAGACTTCTTTTTGTATTTTTTAGACTGTCCATTTTTGTTATTCTACCCTTCAAGCAACGATTCGAGAATGATACCTTCGGGCGAGTCGGGAATGTTTTCCATTGCGGCTACAAGTTTCACTCCGTTCTCTTTCAGGGTGTGTTTGTGGATGGTCATTTCGTACTTATCTCTTGAAAATCGGTCGAGTTTATATACTGTCACATATTTTTATGGATACTTTCATGACTGATTATTATGTAAAACTTGTTGATCGATTCCGCACTGACGAAAAATTTCGCCAAGACTGACGGAAGCATGGGATTGTCCAACATAATCGCACTGTTCACGTTGAGATTCGACAACTTGCGGAATAGGGAGTTCTTTCAATTTTGTTTCGTTGAGATCAAGTATTGCAAGAAACTCATTGAATGAAAGAACCTTCGTAAATTGCTCTTGTGAGACTTGGGTAATATAGTGATATCGTGAATGTTTATCGTTTTCGTCATCAAAGTCATGCTTTATGTAGTAGTCGCACTCCGAGACTTTGGAATCGATACTTCCTCCGCGATTTATAATTTGCTGTATAAGAATTATGCACTCAACAGGCCGTTCTTGCTCATATAGAGTACTAAAACATACTTTCTTTCCTGTAAATTCCGATTCGATCATCTTGTCTTGCGGTTTAGCCAGTTTTGCAAACTTGCTTACAATTTTTATTACTTTTCCCTTGCTAAATTGATCGGGATGTTTGGAAAGATACAAGATTTCTTTATTTAAGTCTCCACCTAAATTCACAAAACTGAAGTTTTTAAATAGTTCAGTAGGCGATATGTTTTTCTTTTTACAAATCTGTTTTAATACTTCCATTGTTAAAAGAGCATCTTCAGAACTTTCGTGTAACCGTTCGGGAACGGAAAGTTCAAGTTCTTTGGCCATGTTCTCCAAAGAAATCGTTTTATCGAATAATTTTTGATATGCTTTTTGCACGTCGAAGAACTCAAATTCAATCGGCTTCAAATCATATTGTTTACACGCGGCATTTAGAAATGTAGCATCGTCATTCATGGAGAACCCGATTATAATCTGCTCTTTTTCGTCGATTAATTGTTTTATCTTCTCATAATATGCGGTAAAAATCGGGCTTGACTGATATTCTTCCTCGCTATGAGTTAAGTACAAATCTCTACCGCCTTTTCTTCCGGTCAAATTAAATACTGCCTCGGGATTCATCAGAATACATTCTTTGTCAAGTACTTTGAACTGTTCATCCGTGATAACATATCCAAACTCACAAATATGTTTCCCGTCGCAGCATTCTATATCGAAAAATAAATATTTCATTTGTAATTCTCCTTTAATATAGGAACTTGAATTTCACATTTGCATACTCTAAACGCTTTTGTGTTACGGTCCGGCAAATGTCGCTTTCACGGTTGTTGACGAGAATAAAGCTGCGAGTCCCGCCATCTTCGTCATTGAGCGATTTTACCGCCTGTCCGAGCGTACCGCTTCCGGCAAAAAAATCCATGACAATCGAACTTTTATCGGTCGTTGCCCGAATCAATTCTTTGATAAGCTTTACGGGTTTCGGAGTAGAAAAATATTCACGCTTACCGAAGATATCCGCAATTTCATCTTTGGCGGATGAAGTCGTTCCGAAACAGTCGAATTCGTCAGGGAACGGAACGTCCGTCTCTTTCCATACGCCATTGTCCAAATACGGCTGTCGTATATTTCTCAGGATGCTTGCCGAGCTCTTTCTGCAAACGATAATATATTCATAATCTGTTTGAACTTTATTCGGATTAAGAACTACGCGGTTTTGATCAAACAGCGGGTTTTTCTTTTTCCATCGATGAACGGAAACCATTTTTGTGCCGAACATTTTTTTGCACAATGAAGTTAAATTGTTTGTTTCGCCTTCATCAATGTTGATAGTCAGAAATCCTTTCTTGGAAAGGAGAGAGTACGCCTTTTGCAGTCTTTCAGACATATATCTAAGATAACCGCTCTCAAATCCTGCATCTTGATACCCGATATAATCGATATTGGAATTATATGGCGGATCGATAATGACTGCATCGATCTTTCCGCAGTAGTGCTTTTGCATCGCCGCAAGAGTATAGATATTATCCGATTCAATCAAATAATTCTCCGGAGTTTCCCGGACCTTAATCTTTGGGTTCGCGTTTGAAAAGGCGTTGTTATCAATGATCGTATCCTTGCCGACCGAAATTTCATTCAAACTGCTACAATAAGCAAAAGCCCATTCACCGATGTATGTTATAAGATCCGAGCAATACACTTTTTGAAGTGCCGTGCAGTTCGTAAAACAAGATTTATTGATAACGTTGACATTATGGAGATGAATTGCCGTCATTTTGTCACAGCCAGAAAAAGCGCCGCGCTCCAATGTGATGACTGAATCTGGCAAATGTACTTCTCCCATAGCTTTCCATGCGGGGTAGCAAATCAACTTAGTGCCATCATGATTGTATAACACGTCGTCTTTCACCATAAAGCAAGGTGAATTGCTCTCAAAACAGATGTTTGAACAGCCTACAAATGGATTATATCCAATATCTTCAAGCGTTTTTGGAAACACGATTTTTTGTATTCCTTTACAGTTCCAAAGCGAGTTGCGGTTGATCGTTTTTACTCCTTCCGGGATAACGAGCCGCGCCGTTTTGATTTTATTCAAAACGCCTACAACGGCTGTATTATAACGGTTGTAGATCACATCATCTTTCACGTTGTAAGCAGAAGAAGCGCAGATCAGTTCCAACTTGGAGCAGCCGGAAAAAGGATTGTTCTCCATTTTGAGAAGGGATGCAGGGAGCGTGATCCTTTCAAATCTGTCGCAAAGATAAAACGCATGCTTCCCGATAATTTTAACTCCCTCGGGGATTTTTAATTCCGCTTCGTTGCCTATAATAGAGCAGTAAATGATACTGTCTTTTTCTCGATTATACAAAATGCCGTTTTCATAAACAAAATACGGGGACTGATTTTTCAATTTAAGGTGGGGGCATCCCGCAAACGGATTATTTCCCATGAAGCGCACATTCTTTGGTATACTGAGCGTTCGAAGATTACGGCAGTTATAAAACGTATCGCCGCCTAAATTTATAACAGTATCGGGGATGACTACTTCCTCGACAAATTGATTGTCCCAAAAGGCTGACGATTCGATTTCTTCTGTTCCGTCAGGGATCACAACAGTTTTCTCTTTGCCTGTATATTTCATCAGTCGATTTTCGCAATAAATAAAATCCGGTGATGAAAACTGATTGCGCTTTCGAACAGAGAAAAGGAAGTTGTCATACTCTTCAAAGGCACCGTAATCAAAGTTTTTGCCGTCAAAACGTATTTTTGACTGGTATTCCAAAACGCCGCTGACCAATCGTGATTTGTACGCGATCTCTCTGTCTGTTTCGGGACAATCCGTTGCATCATCCCATATATGGCAATAGATGGTAAAATTACGAAATTGTACCCTTGTCCCTGTGACATGAACATCGTTTTGTGTGTATCCGAGCGAAAACAGTCTGTCAAGGAGCTCCAACACAACAAAACTTTCATGCGTATTCAAAAACAATTCTGTCTTATCGGCAAATGCCGTTTGCCTTTCTGCATCGATCTCCACGCATGTACCGTTTTTATACTCTTTTCGGTATAGATCTGGTGCGTATTCATAAAACCGCATCGCCCAATATAGAGCGGTGTATTTCATGTTTTTACTGAGACGCAAATCACTTAATGACGTCATATCGTTTCCCATATGTTTAATATTTTATCTACAACTTCGTCAGGCGTTAAATCGCTTGTATCTATAACGACATGCGGCAGAGCAAATTTTTCACAGAAGAAAATCATCCGCTCACTGACTACTTTAGTTTTAACCGCTTTTTTAATATCGCGGTCATTCGGATCGCGCGATTTCAATCGCTCTATCACCGTTTGCTCGTTCGCAGTCAAAATGATGGTCAAACGAGGCTTTCCAAGTTTTTTAAGCAGAAGTTCATATACATCTTCGTTCGTTTCTGTTCCGCTCCATGCGTAATTGGATGCAAGATGACGATCGGTGATAATGTTTTGATCCTTGTATGTTTCATAGAGATAAAGACTCCCAAGTCCATAAAATAGCGCCGTAAAATCTCTGTTCGGATTCCTGTTTACCTGATCGCGTATTCTGATATATTCTTCAAAGCTTGCTTCTGTTTTATCAAACAGCAGATGGAAGGGTTTTTCTACAAAGACAAAGTCCAGCCGCTTTGCAAGCAGTTTACATGTCGTCGATTTTCCGATCCCGTCCATTCCTTCAATCGATAAGTGTACCATATGTTTTCTCCGTTAATTTGCCTTCCTCGCTATTACCTCGTGCTTTTTGCCGGATGTGAAGTAATCCTGTATCTCAAGGTATCCGCTCACACGGCGTATCCGCTTGATATGCGAACTGTTGCAGACGGGGCATATATCGAATGTTCCGCTTGTACCGCATTCTACGCAAACGTCTTTGGGATAGTTAAAACCAAGATAATGTACGCCCGCCTTGATCGCGATTTCTACAAGTTCGTCAAGTCCCTGCGGATTTCCGATTGGTGCCTCTGCAAGTTCGACATAGCTAATACATCCGCCGTTGCAATAAATATGGAACCTTCCTTCTTTTTCGATTTTTTCCCAAGCCGGAATTTTACTGTCCACTTCAACGTGAAAAGAGTTCGTATAAAATCCTTTTTTGAAAATGTCCGACTTGAATTTTGTTTGATCGATTTCGACGAACCTTCCGCTGATAAGTTCTCCGCTTGTCGCTAAAAGTGAAAAATTCAGGTTGTATTTTTCTGCTTGCATGTCTGTATATCCGCGCATAAAAGAAAGCATATTGAGCGCAGCATTATAGATCTTCTCGTCTTCCCAAAACTTACCATCGAAAATAACGTCGAGCATCTCGCTTAATCCTATGAATCCGATAGACAGCGTGCCGTGCTTAAAAACTTCAGAAAGACCTGTTTTATTGATATTTTCGCACAGCAGATCATATTGCTTCAAAGCAGGGAACAAATCTACGTCCTGCGAACACGTTTTGTGAAAGCGGTCGAGCAAAATTTCCGTGACGGTATCCGCAACAGAGAGCCATTTTTCTTTACATTTCTCAAACAACGCATCCGGCGGTAAGTCGGGATGAGCTATAATGGTTTCCAAAGCGAGGCGCGGCAGGTTGATCGTTATATTATCGATATTGCTTCTTCCGATAGCGCCAGATTTACCGAATCTGTCTGCAACGACGCGAGTTCTGCATCCCATAACGGACAACAGTTCCGGAGAAGTACCTTTATCCATTTCGCAGTCGCAGAGCAAGTATGTCGGGATCATTTTTTTGCCCGTACACTCAAATGCTTTCATAAGCAGATCATAGTTTCTGTCCTGCGTGTTACGGCTTATTCCTTTTGCGACCTTGAAAATGATATTTGGTTTATAGACAAGTTCGCCTGCATGGTATAATTCATCGAGCAACGTGAAAGCCAAAAACCTTGCAAAATCATTTTCGGCAAGTCCGATGTTGAAGGATATATAATAACTTGTCTGTCCCATCCGTGTATGTGTATTGTTGCACCAAATGATAAGATCACGGATCGCGGCGCGGAACATTTCTTCATTGCCTTTATAATCGATGCCCAAAGCCGTAAAAATGCTTGCAAGATCGTTATCAAAATTGGCGAGCGCCATGCCGCCGCTCTGTTCGTTCCCGACGCGTTCAAAAAGTTCTTTTAGAAAATCAAAAACGCCGAGAATGGCTTTTACATCTGAAAGGCCGGCAAATATCGAGTAGGGAAATGCTTTCAGAAGATCGAACGTCAGACAATTATACGTTAATCCGTAAGCATCGAGATCATGGATATGAATGTATCCTTCGCGATGCAGCATCGACCATTTTTTATCAATGGAGTCTAAAACGGACTCTTTGACTGTCTTTTCTCCGATATTATAGATGCTGCCGACATAACTTTTTCTATTGGCGGCATTGTCATTCTTATTCTGTAATTGCATGGTTGATCTCCGTAAAAACTTGATTGGAAGAACCGATGAACGGCATAGTTGTCGTTTTCAGCTTTTCGACGTAAGGCCCGTATTTCAAATAGTGTATCTTATCAAGAATTTTTTGGGGAACTTCGCTTATGTCGTGTCCAGTATACAGACAAATATCGAAGTCGTACAAAAGAGTGATGAGTTCATAGACGGCGTCTGCTTGCATTAAAGGCTCTCCGCCGGAAATAGTAAGCTCTTTATTAAAGCAACTTTTTCGCAAAGTGTCCGCAAGTTCTGCAACTGTAATCCGAGTCCCTTTGGCAATATCCCAAGTTTCTTTATTGTGGCAACCTTTACAATGCAGATCACAGCCCTGCAAGAACAGTACTGTTCTGTACCCAGTACCGTCGCAAAGCGAGGGATTCTTCATGATCGAATTGATGCAAATTATTTGATATAGATTTTCTTGTTTCATCGTATCTATCAAATCTCCCTCAGATTATTTTAATCAAATCGTCGCTTTCGTTGATTTGCAGAAGCTGCATATAGAATTCTGCCAAGCGATGCGGAAACGCAATATTGAGTAATCGTATCGGGTGTTCCCGTCCGGACAAAAATATAATGACATCTCCATGGCGAAACGTTGTGGCATCTACAACAGAAACCGATTTTATTTTTTCTATCGGAAGATAGATGACGTTGTTGGCTTTTTGATATGTTTGAATAATCAAGTGCGTATTGTTGATCTCACCAATCTTCAAACCGTAGGGCGCTTTGTATGCTTTTGCAAAGAATATAAGACGGATGATTGCCGTTGGCGTCACAATAAATGAAAGAATGCCAAATATCGCCCCAATAATATATAGCGGAGTAATTAACAGGCTAAATCCGACAGAAAACAGTCCAACTGAGATTAGCAAAATTGAAAGGATGGCGATCCAAATCGACAATTTGATATAATCCTTTTTCCCCAATCGGTACTGATATATATCGTAGCGTATTTTGGTGTTGATCGTTTTTTTCAAGTCCGAAGTAACATGGCGGAGAACACTTTGCAGTATCTCCGTATCATTCAAATCGACCGATTCATCCAAAAGTACATCAAACGACACATCTAAAACTCTTGCTATATCTCGGATATTGTCAAGCTTCGGCTCAAATTTACCATTCTCCCAATCGGATACGGTTTGCCGACTTACCCCGTCAGTAGATTCCGAAAGAGAATAGCCAAACTCTTCCTGCGATAGTCCGCGCGCTTTTCTTAATATTCTAATTTTTTCAGATAACTTCATTGTATTGCATGTCCTTTTTACAAAATCTACCGCTACCATGGTTACACTTCTTGTATAAGCGTGATCCACTCTGCCTTTGCCATAATAACTTTACACTTTTTTGCAAAAGAAATCCACAGGGCACAGCATGGAATTTTGTCAGGTACGACCCGACATCGGGTATATTATAGCAAAAAAGTATGTTTTTGCCAAGAGCCAATATTGTGCCATTTCAAAAGCTCATCGCCTGTTCTTTTAAGCAAATCAATTCTTGCAGCGTTTTAGGCATGAAACCGATCACATCTGCCCCGCAATTAAGATGGCGCGGAAGGGAAGATATGATTTTTGTGGCTATATCTTGCGGATTATTGTGTATATGACCAAACACATGATAACCGCCGTAAACTGAATTCTCATAACTTAAAAGCGGATAATGACAGAGTGTTACACTGTATGCGCCGTCCTTAATCGTACAGATTGTTGATGTGGACTCAAAGTACTGTATCGCCTGCTCATCAAGATAAACATCATGATTGCCCCAAATAAGTATTTTTTGACCATTTAACTGTTCCAGTGTTTTAATGGCTACTTGGCTATCTATGGCGAAATCACCTACTACATATACTACATCAGCAACACCGACTTTCTTATTCCACAGCGAGATCATCGTATCATCCATATCATTAACAGAACGAAACGGACGTTTGGCCAAACGCATAACTCGCTCATCTCCGAAATGGTTATCAGCAATATAGAATATCATTCCAATTCTCCTAATTCCAAGAGTTATCGGTTAAAGCCGATGAATAATACTCTTGTATCTTTCTCTCTTGAGCGATATTACGAAGGCGAGCAATTTGCAGTTTATACAACATATATTCTTTCGTTCTTCGCCTGGTTTTTGCGTTGCTAACAGGCATATGGTGAATGCGTGTTCCCAGATTGTCAATTTGCCGCTGTTGTTGTATGTTGTTACAATGAAGATATGCATCGAGATTATTAGCATCTTTCAATTTTAAGTAACTATCAAATGAAATTTCCCGTACATTTAAAATTGCTTTTTTATGGTGATGCTTTACGCGTGGATAAGATCGTACTTTTTTCGCCGCTTCTTTCCCATTTATAGCTACAACCGGAAAACTAATCGGGATGTATTTTCCTGTGCCAACATGACCACACATAGCTTGAACTTCAAAATATTTTTTCATAGCCGTTCCTCCTGAACTTGTACCCATATTATAGCAAAGTTAAGAGATAAAATTAATTCCATTTAAAAACTTTTTTTGTTTACATTATATCGTTTTTATTGATTATTATCCTAATTTATGTTACCATATAGGAAACAACGCACAAAGGGACTCAACTATGGCTACTTATGACCCAACCAATTTAAACGAACATATCAACTTGAATATCACTCATCTCGCACAAAACGTATTGGATAGCGATCGATTAATTTTTGGTACAATCCAAGGGAAAGGTTTGTCATTTGGCACACTTGTGAACACAATTATATCTTCTTACGATAATGATTTTCCATTGACGGAATCTTTAATAAAGAAAAAAGATTATCAGTCGTATATAAAAATGCGCCTAAGCAGAACTGCTATAGACGCATTGATAGATTGCTCAGAAACCGAGTATCCGTTTGGAGGGAAATATACTGTTACTCAATATATTAAATGCATGATAGAAAGTTATGCACGAATCAGCTTTCTTGAAAGAGAAAAACTTGTTTTAAAAAAGACAGTCATTGAACCTATTGAAAATGCTATTTATAGGGGTAAAGTAATAAAAATCAATTTCGCTGGCAATGACGTCGAAATTTCTCCGTATAAAATAGTACCATCAAAAGAAGGGACTTTTCAATATCTAATTGGGACTGTGAATGGCGAATGGAAGTCTTATAGGCTTTCGAGAATTAAATTGTTAAAAACAAAAGGTAAGGCTATCCTGCCGGCTACTGATATGGTAGATGAAATTCTTTCAGAATTTGGTGCAACCTTTTTTGGAGAACCGATAATAGACATAAAAATTCGATTCACCGCAAAAGGACTCTTGCGCTATGAGTATTCGGTAATACATCGTCCTGTCCACACACGAATTGAAAGTGATGCAAAGGGCGATGGTGATATTTATGTATTCCATTGCTCTGAAAAGCAAGCATTATATTTCTTTTTTAGTTATGCAAACGATGTGGAAATTTTGGAGCCTTTATCGTTAAGACAACGATTCATTGATATGTATCGACGCGGCTATGAACAGTATTAAGGGAAATTTATGCCTTTTTAATAAGACCATGAGATATTGATTTCCTTTTCCAACTGAGCCATTGCGTTTGTGATCTCTTCAAACCTCGGCTTCTCCCCAAACAGCGCCGTTTCGGAAGTGGATATTCGACTTTTAATTTCACCAAGATAATTCGGTCTGATCATGGCAACACCTCGTTGATAATACTATATTTTTCAACGAGAACGCAAGAGTTAATGCGTGCATAAAGTAAATTACAGAAAATAATTTTTGACGATTTGTACAACGAAAAACTACTTTGGCACCATGGCGTGTGCTTGGCATAGACAAGTGCGCCGCGCTGACGCGCGCCGCAGCCAAGC
>ERZ1643247.3927-NODE-3927-length-10087-cov-11.178130_pt1 | contig 10087 bp, 6 predicted proteins | sample MGYA00579264_ERZ1643247 | MGnify/ENA primary metagenome ERZ1643247 (study PRJEB29033, sample SAMEA4952262) | chicken gut metagenome | biome: Broiler Chicken; feature: Gastrointestinal Tract; material: Caecum | place: Ireland | collected 2018 | study: Broiler... | reverse complement strand
GACAGCGATGCAGAAATGATAAAACATTTCCGGGTGGATAAAATGCTGGATATAATCATAACGGATCAGCCTAGAAGAGGGAAAGACCGCTTTGAGAAATTCGATATTGCAAATTATGCTAAGAAAGTGTTTGGTATGTTCAGCGGAGAAGAGCGTACTGTGAAGATGCTTTGTGAGAATAATCTGGCAGGTGCTATGATTGACCGATTTGGAAGGGATGTTATGATACATCCTTCCGATGAGAGGCATTTTATCGTGAGTGCTGCAGTGAATGTGAGTCCTCAGTTTTTCGGGTGGCTTGTTGCCTTGGGAAAAGGTGTTGTGATAGAGAGCCCGGAAGATGTGAAAGAGGAGTTTAAGGAATGGATGGGAGAAGTTATGAGAGAGTATGGAATTGAATGAAAGAGTGAGAGGTTAAATTGCTCATGGTTATTATTGGTGATATAATTAAAAATACATATATTATGAGGGGTAAGATAAATATAAGTATTTTGCTAAAGTTGTAAGGAAATCTACTAAAGATGAAAGAAGGAGCCACAATGACTACAACTGTGTCATCTATACCGCAAGCAGAACTGTTATTATACTCGTTAAGGTCGGTTGGATATTCAGAAGAAGCAGCTATAGCGGATATTGTTGATAATGCTATCACTGCAGAAGCAGATGAAGTTCATATTACATTTGATTGGGAGAGTAGAATTGTTCTCATTGTTGACAATGGACAAGGCATGGGAACAGAGGAACTCTATAAAAATATGCAAATAGGATCCTCAGAGCCAGAAGCATCGAGGACAGAAAATGATCTCGGACGCTTTGGATTAGGAATGAAAACAGCTGCATTTTCACTGGGGAGAAAAGTAACAGTTGTTTCTTTGAAAGATAATAAAGTTAGTAATGCTGCTTGGGATTTAGATAAAGTTGGAGATATTGGATGGAAGTTGTTAGTAGAAAGCGATAATACGTTTGATCGATTTCTTGAAGAAATAGATTGTCATGGAACAGCGATTATAATTAGTAATTTAGATAATCTAATTAATGGAATAGACGAACAAAAAGCTAAAAGACATTTCTACTCAGTAATAGAAAAGGTAAAGAATCATCTTTGCTTAGTTTTTCATAGATTTATTTCAGAAGATGGTTTGAAGATTTATGTTAATTCAAACGCTCCTTTAGTTGCGTGGGATCCGTTTGTCGTTGATAATCCCGCTACACAAGAGCTTTCTGAGGATGAAGTCTGGGATCCTGAATATAAGACCTGTACTCGTATCCAACCTTATGTTTTACCTCACAGAACGAAGTTTACATCAGAAAAAGAGTATGATAATGCAGCTGGAGTAAAAGGTTGGAATCGCCATCAAGGAATATATTTATACCGCAATCGTAGGTTAATAATATATGGGACATGGTTTGATTTAATAAGAAAAGAACCAGCATTTAATCTTGCTCGGATAAGGATTGATATATCAGCAGAGGCAGATTCGGATTGGAAGATTGATATAAAAAAATCGAGGGCCTCCCTTCCAGTGTATCTTCGAGACAGAATTCTTCTTGCAGTAGATGATAGTACCACACGTTCTACTAAGGTTTTTAATTCGCGTGGCGCATATTCGAAAAGAACACCTGTATCCCCCAATCTTGATTATGTATGGGAACAGACGAGAGTTAACGGTAGCTATGCTTTTAAAATAAATAAGAAGCATATACTTTTAAATGCAATAAGGAAACAACTTAACGAGAATGGAAGAGAAGAACTTAAGACCTATTTAGCTTTGATTGAAAATTTTGCGCCATTTATGAAAAATGGCGTGGTTGACACTATAAATACAGGAGATGCAAAGGAAAATGCTGTACAAAGGCAAAAAGATATTGCTGATATTTCGAATTTTGTGAATGTATTTAAAGGTCAAGGATTCTCGAAGAAAGAGATCAAAGATACTTTGTTGGGGATGTCTATATATTCATATATTAGAGATGAGATTATAAAAATTGTGGAGGACTTAGATGCTTAGTGAATTAAGAAATATCAGTGATGCAGAAAGACAATTATATACGGCGGCCATTACTACTTGTGCTGAATGGGTTAAGTCGAAGCAGTATTGTATAAAAGATGCAGTGGAAAAGTTGATATCTGTATATGCACAGCTAGGTACTATTACAGACTTGGAAAAACTTAAAAGAGTTCTTTATCAGGAAGTAACACAGGAAAGCAGTCAGCATCATGTTATCAAATCCGTTGAAGTAAGAAATCGTCATTGGTGGAATAATTTTAAAGCCGATATTGAGAAACCCAAAAAATATTGGACTCGTTATTACGATTATCTTTCCCAAAAACCAGGCTGGAGTATTGTTTCGGTTAAAGATATGGATTCATCAACAGACGAGGTAATGAATGCATTAGCGGATCCAACAGCTGATAAGCCTGAGGAACGAAGAGGATTAGTTTATGGTGATGTACAGTCTGGTAAGACAGCACATTATATAGGATTAATTAATAAAGCATGTAGCGCAGGTTACAAAATTATTATTGTGCTGACAGGTATGCAAAATAGTTTGAGAAGTCAGACACAGTCAAGAATAGATGAAGAGGTTCTCGGATATGAGACAAGTCCAAGTAGTGCGGAACAATTTAGGACTGAAGCGATTCAGAATGAGATTGGCGTTGCAACCATTCTTTCCAATAAGGAAATTGGATATGAAAATTTATTACAGTCGCTTACTAATCGGGATGAAAGTGGTGACTTTAGCAAAGCGTTGAAAACCGGTTCATTTATGCCTCCTTACATAATTGTAACGAAGAAAGTTAAAAGTCCATTGAGTAATATTTTAGATTTTTTGACAACTAGTACAATTGCAGAGTCTGAAAATGGAAAGAAAGTTATTCCTGCAACGATACCAGCTTTGATAATAGATGATGAGGCAGATCAGGCATCAGTGAATACAAAAGATATGGAAAAATCGGAAGATCCAACAACTATTAATGGGCTTATTCGAAAAATTTTAAATGTTTTTAAATGTAAGTCATATGTAGGGTATACCGCAACACCGTTTGCAAATATTTTTATACCACATCGTGTTGATGATGATGTATATGGAAAAGATTTGTTCCCTAAAGATTTTATTGCAAAAGCACCGCGACCTGAACTTTATGTAGGAGCAAGAGAGTTTTTCGGCTTAAGGGATGAACATGATAATCAGATTACTCCAATGCCACTGCGAAGAATAATTGATAAAGGGAGAGATTTCCTGGGAAAGGGAAACAAAAAAAATGAACCTATAGGCGAGCTCCCAAACGAATTGAAGATGGCAGTTAAATGTTTTATCATATCAACTGCTGTTAGAAACTTACGAGGACATCGTAATAAACCAAACACCATGCTGGTGCATATTGTACGTTATGTGGATCAGCAGGAGGTTTTGAAAAGGAAGATACAAGAATATCTTGAAACGGAAATAAGAAATTATATTCAATTCGGAGACATCGAAATATGTGATGAATTTGAAAAAATATATGATACAGACTACTTGCCTACAACGAAAAAATTAAAAAAGGGATTTTCAAAGTATACTTCTGAGTGTAATGCGATAGATTTCACCCTAGTATGGGCAGAAATTAAGCGGATTGTAGAAGAAAAGGAATTAGTGGTATGGGCAGTTAATTCCAATTCTCGCGATGGCTTGATATATAAAAATTATCAAGGAACGCCGTTTAATGTAATTGCTGTGGGAGGGGATAAACTTTCTCGCGGACTTACTTTGGAAGGGCTTACCATAAGCTACTTTACTAGAGCAGCGGGTGCAATGGACACATTAATGCAGATGGGGAGATGGTTTGGTTATAGACCGGGATACTTGGATTTATGTCGTTTGTTTACTACAGATGATTTATATAATAAGTTTGAGATTATTTCATATTCTGTGATGAATCTGATATCACAATTTGATGATATGAACATACTCAAGTCGGATCCCGAACACTTTGGGTTAAAAGTGGCTACGGATCCAAGTATTTTGATTTCCGCTCGTAATAAGGTAAGAACTGGATCTGACTATCAATCTGATTTCTCAACAAAATTAACACAAACAAGATTGCTGGATGCAGATCCAGATATTATACATGATAATTATGATACGGTTAATGATTTGCTTTCTTCTCTGGATTTATATCGTTTGGATGTGCCAGGACAGAAAACATATACAGAATATACGAATGGTAGAAAAAAGAGCGATGGAAAAACATTTTGGGTAGAAGTCCCTGGAACTAATATTGCAGATTTTTTTGAGCGTTATCATACTTCTAGAAAAGCTAGTAAAGCAAGTGGAAAACATATTGCTGATTATATTAGAGAAATGATGAAATATAGTGGTTTGACTGAATGGACTATTTGTTTGGCGGGTATTGGTGGGGAGCCAACTTCTATGATAGCGACAGATTCAAAATGGCCAATTTCAGTACACGGTATTGTAAGAAATAAGGAACATGATGACGACTATGCAAAGGCAGGGGGATTAACTAGAGATTTACATGTTCTTATATCAGCAGGGGATGAGGAGTTAGATTATGATAGAAAGACAGTAGAGGAAGCAAAACGTATCAGAGAAAAGTTGCAGAAGGAAAATAAAAATAATGCGGCTGTAGCTAGAGCGATTAGGGGAAAATTGCGGGCGTTTGAGCATGGGTTTTTACTATTATATCCAATTGAAAGGGCAGCAGATGACTTAAAGACAGAACAAAATAGAGCACCATATGCATTTGCAGTTGTGTTTCCGGATAGAAGAGGATACGGAAATTTAAAATCCTATAAGCTCAATGAGGTTGCTGTGGAGATGGATGACGATGAATAAGACAGTTGCGATATATTATGAACTTCTTAAAGAACTTCAGGAAAGAAAATTTGACTCGGCAAAATATGTACATAGAAAATATATTTGTCAGAACAAAGTTGGCATTATTTATTCATTATCAGTAGAAGAACGACTGCGTGGGTTAGCTATTCCGGCTGATAATATGGGTAAAGAGATGAACTTTCCAATATGGAAAGGGATAAAAATAGATCTGGTTGTGTTGCCGGAATATTCCGAAGATGACCAGATGTTTATAGAATTAGAACAGATGCCAGAGACTGAAGGCTATATTTTTGAAATTGTAGCAGAGGATCTTCGAAGCGGCCTAGAAAAAAAGCCGGATGATAAAGGCTGTAGTGAAAGTACTTATGAAATTCTAAAAAAGTGGAAAGATTTTTTTGCTACAGGAAAGTCGCTTGTATTGACGGGAATCCGGGCGCAAGGTTTATATGGTGAGTTATTATTTCTTAAGGAGTTAATTTTAGGTTTAGGTACAAAGTCTGTGTATATGTGGGCTGGAGGAAGTAATACCCATGATTTTTATGTTAAAAGAAATGCTATAGAAATCAAGACAACAAGTACACAAGCTCCTTATTTTGCACATATAAATAGCGAATATCAGTTAGACAATAAAGATGTGAATGGTCAGTTATACTTACGAATGTATGCTCTGCGAAGGGATAATAATGGAGGGCAGCGCCTGTCACAGATAGTTACTGATATTAGAGCGCTTCTTAAGATGGATTTTTCGTCAATGAACTTATTTGAAGATAAGTTGCAAAAAGCGGGATACATTGATGCGGCAGCGGATTGTTATATAGAGGGATATACTATTAGAGAAATTTATTCTTTTAAAGTAGCTGAAAATTTTCCGCGAATAATACGGAAAAACATTCCAGTCGGGGTTTATGACCTGGAATACGCAATTTCTATAGATCAATGTAAAGATTTTGCTATAGAGGATGAAAAGCTAATAGAAGAGATAACGAGGTAGTTATGGATCAGAAATTGCAGGAGTTTTACAATGAGCTGTCAGATGAGGTGAAGCAGTATAGAGCGGATCATGACAGGATAACCATGAATACGGCATTTAAAGAAGTGTTTTTATCTTATTTGGCAGAAAAAGAAATTACAACTTTAGCTGATACTACATTGGTTGAATATAAAAAAGACGCAAATAATATGCGGCTGGATGGTTACGCTTATAGTAATTATTTTCGTTCTTTAACACTATTAGTCTGCAAGTTTAATTCGAAACCAGAGCCAGAGACGTTGTGGAAAAAGGATATTGATAAGTTTGTTCGAAAAACTGTTAAATTTCTCAGGGCATGTGATACCGATTTTTTTGAAGATCTTGAACCGACTAGTGACGGGTTTCAGGCTTATCAGGCAATAAAGAATATATTAAAGGATATTGAAATTGTAAATATTATTTTTATTACAAACGATATTGCAAAAAACTATGTCCCGGAGGATATGAAATTTCGTAAATCACCCATTAAGTTTGAGGTTTACGACATTGAGAAACTTTATCACTTGATTTTATCAGGAGATATAGAGTATAAGCCGTTGGTGATTCGCTTAAAGAATAAGTATCATCAGGAATTGCCAATGATTAAAGTTCCGGGAGAAAACCCTGTATACGACTGTTATGTAGGAGTAATGCCGGGAGAACTCTTAGCTCAAATTTATAAAGATGAGGGTCAAGAGTTGATTCAGAAAAATGTGAGATCCTATTTACAAGCGACCGGAAAGGTTAATAAAGGTATAAAAAATTCGCTTGCAAAAGAACCAGAGATGTTTATGGCATATAATAATGGTATTTCTACGATAGCTGATTCCATAGAGATAGATGAAAAGAAAACAGGGAATGGTATTGTGGTTATAAAAGAGATAACTGGGTGGCAAATTGTTAATGGCGGTCAAACAACCGCGTCTATTTATAATGCTTTGCAAAATAAGTTGCCGCTTGACAATGTGAGTGTACAAGTAAAAATTTCGGTTATAAAGGATACAGAAAAATCAAGTAGTATTGCAGCGAATATTTCTAAATATGCTAATAGTCAAAATAAAATTAATATGTCTGATTTTAACGCTAACGATGACTATCATATAAAAATGGAACAAATCTCCAGACGAACCTTTATACCGGTAGTTAGAGGAAAGGAAACAGAACAGTGGTTTTATGAAAGAGCACGTGGACAATATATGGTTGAACTTAACCGTCAGGCCACGGCAAAGGCGAAAAGGGAATTCAAAGAGCGTATACCAAAGAAGCGTTGCATTTCTAAAACTGTTGCAGCCAAGTGCATAATGGCATATATGGGATATCCTTATTGTGTTAGTAAAGGGCTTGAGACGAATTTTGTTATTTTTTCAGATATGATAAAACAAGGTAAAATTCCACAACCATCACAGTCTGCCTACATAGATATGATATCAAAAGTAATATTGTTTCAGCAGTGTGACAAAATTGTAGCTGGATTAAATTTTGGAGGCTATAAAGCTCAGATTAATTATTATGTAATGGCTTTGCTAGGGAAATATTATGCATCAATTTATGATGCTGAGTATATCTGGAATCATCAAATGATTTCTCCGGAAATGGCATCAACTATAGAAATTCTTGCATTAAAGGTATGGAATCATTTTCAAAATCCAGTGGTAAGGGGAATAAATATTACTCAGTGGTGTAAAAAAGAAGAGTGCTGGGAGCTTCTTCGAGCACGCTTTGAAAACAATGAATTGTAGGAAGTAGAGAGTATGCATAAATTTAAAGTTATTGATTTATTTGCGGGAGCAGGCGGATTAAGTCTTGGTTTTGAAAACACGGGACGTTTTGAAATAAAAGCTGCCGTAGAAAATAATCAGTATGCCCAGGAAACATATCGAAATAATTTCCTTGGCGTAGATTATTATAATGATATTAATAATGTTAATTTTATAGATTTTAAGGAAAAATATGGGGCCATTGATGTTATAATTGGGGGTCCACCTTGCCAGGGGTTTAGTAATGCAAATAGGCAGCATAATCAGGCTATTAATTTAAACAATAAGTTGGTAAAAGAATTTATTAGAGCTATTCTACAGCTTCAGCCGAAAGCTTTTGTAATGGAGAATGTAAGCATGTTGAAATCAGATGTGCACAGATTCTATATTGAAGAGGAAGATGCAGAAGTAATAGAAAGGTATCATATTAAAACTGACGATTCAAATATTTTTCTGCTAAAGAAAGAACTTGTTTTTAATAAAGCACAAGAAATAGTAGAAGATGTTGAAAAGATTTTTGTTAACAAGTGGACACAAGAACTTTTTAGGCTGGTGAATATTCTTTATAAAAATATCAATAACGAAGAAAAACTTAAGAATGCCTTGCAAAGACATTCGATTTCACTAGACAAAGCTATGGCAGAATATAAAACGGCTAAATGTGCAACGATTGCTGAAGCAGATGTAGCATTATTTGATTTCCTTAAAATGAGAAAAGGGGACATAGAACAGAAGAAATTAAAAGAATTGTTAGAAAGACCGGTTGCGTATCAAAAAATGCTTCAACACGCTTTAGAAATACATGATAACAAAATCAATGCAAGTTATACATCATTGCGCAAGGATGGTTCCAAGGGTGACTTAAAAGCAAGGGTGAAGTCATGTGCTGTATATGATTATTTGACAAGTGTTCTTGGATCAGAAGAAAATGGTTATACTATAGATAAAGGTATTCTCGCAGCTGTAGACTTTGGTATTCCACAGAAAAGGCGACGTTTTGTAATAATTGGTGTCAAGAAAAAATATACTGATGAAGTTGAAATACCAGTGGCGCCGGAAAATGTGAATAAAACCAATGTTTATGATGCGATTGGAGATTTACAGGATGTACCAGTTTACTATTCGGTTTCTGAAGATAAAGAGCATGGTTCAGTAATTGGTAAGGATGCTAGAAATTCGGTTGTTAAACTTGCAAATCTTAGAAATACGGATGGAGTAGTATATAATCATATTGTGCCTAAAACAGGAAAAGATGCATTGGAAAGATTCAAGTATTTAAAAGAAGGGCAGAACTTTCATGATCTTCCTAAAGGATTAAAAACTAATACATATTCCGATGCGGGAAGAACACAAAATACAGTTTATCAAAGATTAGCTTATAAAGAGCCATCAGGAACAGTAATTAATATAAGAAAATCAATGTGGATCCATCCCAGTAAAGACAGGGCAGTTTCGGTTCGTGAAGCGGCCAGGTTACAGACTTTTCCTGATTCTTTTAGGTTTTATGGTTCAAAAGATGCACAGTATCAGCAGGTAGGCAATGCGGTACCGCCAATGCTTGCCCAGGTAATTGCAGAGAAGATCCTTTATTATTTAGATAGCAAAAGGGAGTAATATAATTAAAAAAATTTGTGATTTAAAATAGGAAAATAAGGTAAATAAAAATTTTATGATAATGATATAAATTATTTTATATCCATATTGAAAAGAGTTTGTGAAAATTAAGGCCGGTGGGATGAGTGGATAATCTATCAAAAGAGCAACGACGAAAAAATATGCAACATATACGATCAAACAATACTTCTATTGAAGTGATTCTGCGGAAAGCTTTGTGGAAAGCAGGAATTCGGTATAGGAAAAATTATAAAGCTTTACCAGGAAAACCAGATATTGTAATAACAAAATATAAAATAGCAGTTTTTTGTGATGGTGAATTTTTTCACGGAAAGGATTGGGAAGTTTTAAAACCACGACTTAAAAATAGTAATAATGGTGAGTATTGGATAAGTAAAATATCACGAAATAGAGAAAGAGATAATGAAGTAAATAAAAAATTGCTGTTTGAAGGTTGGACAGTAATTAGATTTTGGGGCAAGGACATAAAAGAAGATGTGGATGAGTGTGTTAAGGTTATTCAAGAAGCAATATTTGAATCAAAATTAACAGAAGATATTTTTGAAAAATAGATTGATTTTAACCCTTCTGTTCCAATGTAATATTGGGCTTTTTTAGCAACTGGGTTTGAGTTACGAATGAGGAGAATAACAAAAAATAATACTTAAGAAGCTGGTGTGAGAGTAAATATATTATTTAAATGGGAGGTTGCCAATGCTTCACAGAAAAAAGAAACCAACCCCGCTAAAACACTACGACCCCGCCCGCCAGCTTCCTGCCATCCGTTGCAGTATCTGCACCGGTGAACAGGTTGCCGGCTTTAAGAATCTTTCTGACGGAAAATTCGAGGAAGTCATGCTGA
>ERZ1643247.3922-NODE-3922-length-10097-cov-6.482573_pt1 | contig 10097 bp, 15 predicted proteins | sample MGYA00579264_ERZ1643247 | MGnify/ENA primary metagenome ERZ1643247 (study PRJEB29033, sample SAMEA4952262) | chicken gut metagenome | biome: Broiler Chicken; feature: Gastrointestinal Tract; material: Caecum | place: Ireland | collected 2018 | study: Broiler... | reverse complement strand
CCAACCTGTCCGGGGCCAACCTGTTCGGGGCCAACCTGCCCAGGGCCAACCTGTCCGGGGCCAACCTGTCCGGGGCCGACCTGTCCGGGGCCAACCTGTACGGGGCCAACCTGTCCAGGGCCGACCTGTCCGGGGCCATTTACATCGAGGACGCTAAAAATCTATTTTACCCCATCGCCTGCCCAGAAAGCGGGTCATTTATCGGCTGGAAAAAGGCGAGAATCAAGGATAACGGCGGAGAGTGCATCGTAAAGCTCGAAATCTGCGAAGACGCCATGCGCAGCTCCGCAACAGGCCGTAAGTGCCGCTGTTCAAAAGCAACCGTCTTGGAGGTCCAGGGCATAAATGGGGATGTATTGGAGCAAGTCGCCGTCAGTAACAGAGACTCCGATTTTCAGTATATCCCCGGAACCGTTGTTTCCGTCCCAGATTTCGACGAAAACCGCTGGAACGAATGTAGCACCGGCATCCATTTTTATATCACTCGGGAGGAAGCTGTGAGGCATGAGCTATGAAGAAACTGACTCGTGAAGAACGCCGAAAGCGAAGCCAGCGGAGACTCATGTATATTACCTACGCCTTATTCCTGATTCTGTTGCTGGCCTGGCTTGGCAGCTACTTAGTGATGACCGTTGAAGCCGAACCGGCAGCCCAGTACAAAGCAGAAATTGTAAGAGACAATAGCAGTCTCCCCGGCGACGATACCCCGGCAACAGAGCGGTGCTATCTGACAGAGGGAGAGCTGGCAAACGAGAATGAGCTTATTGAAGCCGCTTTGCTCGCCCGCTCCCATAAGCTGGAGGACGTGACCATCACCTTCTATTGCTGCGAGGAACGGCCCCACATCTGCGGGACTGGGACGGGCATCACAGCCAGCGGACGGCGGGTAACGCCCTATGTGAGCTGCGCTGTGGACACGAATGTCATCCCTCTGGGCAGTACCATCATGGTCGAGTACAACGGCGAGATGGTATATCTGAGAGCGGACGATACTGGTCCGGCAGTCAAGGGAAACCATATTGACATTGCTGTCAGCGGGCACCAGGAGGCCCTATCACTGGGAGTAAAAACGGCAGACGTTTGGTGGTGTGAGGAATGAACGCACACGCCAAGCGCCCAAGAGGCGAGCTAGGGCCGTGCCCCAGATGTGGGCTGTATTCCGGCCAGAGATTGGCAATTGAGGGAAATCCAGATTTGTTTCTGGTGGCCTGCGACGCCTGCGGATGGAGAACGAGAAAATTCAAGGATATAAACCACGCGACAATGGAGTGGAACCATGCGGGAGAAAATTAAATATCCAACATGCAGCCAGTGTGACCACGAGTTGAACCCGGAGTTGGAAGATGACTGCGAGAAGTATTACCTCGTTGGCGGAGAAATCTACTGCAAATATTGCTTCCAGGACTGGCTAAGAGACCTTGTAGAAGACGATCCCGATCTTCTGGCAGATGCGCTGAACATCAGGGCGGTCTTTGTGGAGGAAGAATTTTGAAAAACAAAGGATGGATGGAGTAAATGGCAATCATTGTAATGGTGTACGGCCAATCCGGCACCGGAAAAAGCACCAGTTTGCGGAACTTCAAGCCGGAAGATGTGTGTATCGTGAATGTTTCCGGCAAGCCGCTGCCATTCAAGAATAAACACAAGACCTTCAATACGGACGACTACATGGCCATCGACACGGCCATCAAGAAAGCCCCCGCAAAGTCCATCGTTATTGACGACGCGACCTACTTGATGACAGGCGAGTACATGAGAACGGCCAAAGTGTCAGGCTACCAGAAGTTTACGGATCTCGCTTTGAACTACTACACCCTGGTGAAAACCGCTGCCGCTCTGCCAGATGACAAGATCGTGTATTTCCTGGGGCACAGCGATATCGACAGCAACGGGAACGAGAAATTCAAGACCATCGGGAAACTCCTGGACGAGAAAATCACTTTGGAAGGCATGTTCACCATTGTCCTGAAAACCGTAGTCACTGACGGGAAATATCAGTTTTCCACCAGGAACAGCGGGCAGGACACGGTAAAAACACCCATGGGGATGTTCAACGAGCCGTTGATCGACAACGACCTTGCGGCAGTCGATAAGGCCATCAGAGACTACTATGAGTTATGACCGCTTTGACTCTGGCGTGTCCAGATACATCAAAGGCACGGCAACCGTTAGCGTCTATTTCCCGGTAGACCGGAAGGGTGTGGCGGATTGTTCCTGCCGACAGTGCCGGTTTTTCCGCCAGCAGAGCCGGACGTGCGCTCTGACCGGAGAAATCAGCGCCTATCCAGACCATTATGTCGGGCAGAACTGCCCATTGATTATTGAAACGGAGGAAAAAGAATGAAACAATTCAGCGGATTTAAGGCAGAAAAAAGCGTAGCCAGAGAACAGCTCCCGGTTGGCGGCTATGTGGCAAAGATCCTAAATGCGGAGGAAATCGCCTATGACTGGGGCCATGTGCTTTTGATTTCCTTTGATATTCTGGAAGGCCCCTTCGCCGGGTTCTTCAAAAAGGATTTTGACGGCCAGACTGGAGAAGATCGCCGCTGGCGGGGCACTTATCGCTTGAATATTCCTAAGGATGATGGCAGCGAAAAAGACGGCTGGACGAAGCGGACCTTCAACAATGCCATTTACTGCATTGAGGATGGAAACCCTGGCTATCACTGGAATTGGGACGAGGCCACACTGAAAGGCAAGACTGTCGGTGTCCTGTTCCGCAACGAGGAATGGGAGTACAACGGAAATACAGGCTGGTCTACCAGAGCGTGTGCACTTGCTTGTGTCGGCGACATTAAAGACGGGAAGTTCAAAATGCCGAAGGACAAGCCTTTGAAGAACAAGCAGAACAGCACTCCGGCTATCCCTGAATGGTCTGAGGAAGGAACGATCCCTGACAATGTGGAATATCCTTGGAAGTAAGGCGGTTCTATGCACCCAGTAGAAGTGAAACACCAGCTTTCCAGTATGGTCTGTCTGGTAGACACACGGGAACAGGACACGGTGAGGGCCAGGAAACGTCTGGCCTCCATCGGTCTCCCCGTGGAACGGGTGACACTTCCGTTTGGTGATTACTCTGCAAGGTGTGAATGCCTAGACCTGCGGGATGCCGTTGTGATCGAGCGGAAGATGGACCTGGATGAAATTGCTCACTGCTATTGCCAGGACCGTAAACGATTCGAGCGGGAGTTTGAGCGGGCAAGAACGTCCAACGCAAAGATTTATCTTCTAATTGAAAATGCCAACTGGGAGAAAGCCTACGCTGGCGTGTATCGCAGTCAGATGAAGCCGGAGGCGCTGATCGCAAGCATGACCGCATGGCTGGCAAGATACAACTGCCAAATCCTGCTTTGCCAGGAAGAAACCAGCGGCCAGTTGATACACGATGTTTTGTACAGAGAAATGAAAGAAAGATTACAGGAGCTTCCAGATGAACCGGCAAGCTGAAGAAATCAAACAGCGGTTGACCATGCGGGAAGTGGCAGAGCACTATGGATTTCAAATCAATCGTGCAAGCTGTATCCGATGCCCGTTCCACGCCGGAGATCGCCAAGCAAGCCTCCATATCTATCCTGGTTCTGGAGGATTCCATTGCTTTGGATGTGGCGCTCATGGTAGCGTAATTGACTTCATCATGCGGCTTTTTAACTGCTCTTTCAGAGAAGCCGTAGAACGCGCTGACAGCGATTTTCATCTAGGTTTAGGTGTTGCGCGTCCTATCACTTACAGGGAGCGCAAGGCCCGCCAGAGGGCGATTATGGCTATCAGGGAACATGACCGCCAGCTCGCAGAGGCAAATTCCAAATGCGACGAGCTAGAGGACCGCTACCAGATGGCAGAAGACCTCATCCGTAATCTGCGGCCTGATAGCCCGGATGAATTTACCTGCGCTTTTGCGTGGGCACTACGCAATATCGACGCGATCAAATACGACCTGCTGTTGGCAGAGGGAAGAAGGTGGGAATTTGAACAATCTCCCCGAAATCCCGGAATGGGAAAAAGAGACATACCAGACGCCGGAGCCGTTTGAATGGCTGTACGCTTTCAGAGACAACAAGTTCGTTATGCTTCAGCTCCGGGACGCCATCAAGGAAAAGGCTGGTGCCATTGGCGTCAAGAATTTTATCACGAAATGGAACGCTTTTCTGTCAGAGAAGCGAAAGGCTGAAGGAAGAGACATCGAAAATGTCACTGATTTTGACGGCCAGCCGATGGAACTTTACTGCGGGGAATACACCTGTGATGACGCTGGAGTGACCTGCCTGGATTTTGCTGGCAGAGAGGTCATTGTCTGCCGGCATCCGATCATGCCGGTGGGCCGTCTCATCAACATCGACACGGGTGAAGTCAAGCTGGAGATCGCCTATAAACGCGGTTTACGCTGGCAAGTGAAAGTATTTGACAAGTCCACGCTATCAAGCGCAAGCAAGATCGTGGACCTCTCAAGATACGGTATCGCTGTTGACAGCGAGAGCGCAAAAGATTTGGTAAAGTATCTGACTTTTCTGGAGTCTGAAAACTACGACAAGATCCCGGAAACAAACAGCGTCGGACGGCTGGGCTGGATCGGAGACTACGGTTTTTCCCCTTATGTGGAAGAACTCAAATATGATGGAGACCTATCCTATAAACACATGTTTGACAGCGTTTGCCCACAGGGGGACTACGATGAATGGCTGAGCCTGATGCGAACGATCAGAGCAAATGGGACCATTGCTAGGATCATGCTTGCAGCGTCGTTCGCCTCTGCTCTGGTGGAGCCGCTGGGTGGCCTCCCGTTCTTCACCCATGTTTGGGGCGGAACGGAAGCCGGTAAAACCGTAGGCCTGATGGTAGCCGCCAGCGTTTGGGCAAACCCATCCATGGGAAGCTACATCCACACATTCAACAGTACCTACGTTGGGCAGGAAATGATGGCCGGATTTTGCAACTCCCTTCCTCTTTGCCTGGACGAGCTGCAATGCATCAAAGAGCGTGCTGACTTTGACCGCCTGATTTATATGCTGACAGAGGGCATCGGAAAAGGCCGGGGCGCAAAGGCTGGTGGCCTACAGAGAATACAGACCTGGAAGAACTGCATTATCACAACCGGAGAGCAGCCTATCACAACCGGAGCTTCCGGTGGCGGCGCAGTCAACCGGATCGTCGAGGTAGACTGTAAAGACGAAAAACTTTTTCAAGACCCACAGACCGTCGCAGATACCGTCAGGCGCAACTACGGCTTCGCAGGGCGGATTTTCGTGGAGTGCCTGTCTGATTACATGGACGAGGCCAGAACGGCTTACAAGGGCTTCTATAGCGATTTACAGAGGGGGTCCAGCACAGAGAAGCAGGCAATGGCTGGAGCGATGATCCTAACAGCTGATTATCTAGCTGAGAAATGGATTTTTCAAGACGGAAATTCTCTCAGGGTCAATGAGATGTGTCCATATCTGACGGACAAATCGGATGTTGACCAGAACGAACGGGCCATAGAATGGATCATGGATTTTGTAGCTTCCAACCAGTCAAAGTTTGACCCGGAAGATGAAAAAACGGAGACCTGGGGGGTACTCCGTGACGGCTACATTTGTATCATTAAATCGGTCTTTGACCGGGAGATGATGAAGGAAGGATTTAACCCGGCGTCGTTCCTTTCATGGGCAAAGCGGCGCGGAATACTCGACACAGACCGGGACTATAACACAAAGAAGAAACTGATCGGCAAAATGCACCCCAGGTGTGTTTGCATAAAAGACAATACCGATATTTGTGCATATTCGACAGAATTGATCGATTAAAGTTCCCCGGTTCCCCGGTGTTCCCCGCTATTTCGGACACCCCTTATATATAAAATAATTTTGAGAACTTTAATTTGTTAAAGTATTCAAAATATTTGCTCTATATAGGAAATCTCATTTTGACCGGGGAACCCGGGGAACCCGTTGCGGCTCTAGGGATTGCACCGGGGAACAAACCGGGGAACCGCCGGGGAATACCGGGGAACATGAAAGGAGAAAGAAATGACATTCAGATGGGAACAAATTGCTGCTGATGGAGGCCCTATGCCAGACGGGTTGTGCCTGTCAGAACAGCGGGCATTTCAGGCTATGGTTTTATTATACCAGAGATTCAATTCGAAATCAATCACATCGGAACAAGCGTCCACGGAGAAAAGACAAATCAGCAAACAGATGATGGAAGAAATCAGTGCTGATAACTTCCGCGACAATACCGCCTATGAGCGAGAAAAGATCTTGCGCCTAACAGAACAGGCTAGAACGCGGGCACGGAAGGAACCTACAAAGGAAAACCTGCTTGCTTTGATAGAGACCATTGATGGAATCTTGAAAAACGAACTTCAGCAGAATGTGATTCTTTCAGAACATGGCGCAAATTGCCCATGCTGTGGGAAGTTCTTCAATCAGGAACACGCAGCAAGGAAACCCCGGTTCTGTGAAGGCTGCGGAGCAATGCTGGTGTGGTGATATGGGCGAACTTGAACAATACCTGGTCCCCACCCGGCGATATTCGGCCAACCCCTGCATGGACTGCTGCTGCCCGATCAGTCAGTGCCCATGGTTGCGAGAAGAAAAGCCTGTACCGGGATGGACGGCCAAGAAAAGGACATTTGTTGTCGGGAGACATCAAGGCGGCGTAAAGCATTGGGTGACTACATACGCCATTGAGATCTGCCCGCTGGAAAGGAAGAGAGCATGACAAAGTGCGAACTATTCCACGATAATTTCCAGAATTTCAAATCCTATCATATTCCAAAAGCCCAGCTTGTAATTGCGGACATCCCGTACAACATTGGAGTTGACGCCTATGCCAGCAATCCTATGTGGTACAAGGGCGGAGACAACCAGAACGGGGAAAGTAAGCTGGCGAAACAGAGCTTTTTCCATACTGATGGAAGTTTTAAGATCGCGGAGTATATGCACTTTTGCAACCGCCTCTTGAAAAAAGAGCCGAAAGAAAAGGGGCAGGCCCCGGCTATGATCGTGTTCTGCGCGTTTGAGCAGATGCAGACGGTCATTAAGTACGGAAAGCGGTATGGATTTGCAAAGAGTTACCCTCTGTTCTTTGTCAAGAATTACTCCGCGCAGGTGTTGAAAGCCAATATGAAGATTGTCGGTGCAACAGAGTTTGCTGTGGTGTTGTATCGGGATAAACTGCCGAAGTTCCGTAACGATGGGCGAATGATCTTCAATTGGTTTTACTGGGAACGTGATGGAAAAGAAATCCCGAAAATCCATCCAACGCAAAAACCAGTGAATCTGCTGAAAGAGCTGATTTCAATTTTCACAGATTCGGGAGATGTGGTAATTGATCCGTGTGCTGGAAGTGGGACTACACTGCGGGCGGCATACGAACTTGGGCGAAACGCCTATGGGTTTGAGGTTGACAAACATTTTTTCGAGCTTGCACAAGGGGAAATGCTCTCGAATGTAAAGCAGGATGAACAAGCCGAACAAATTACATTTTGGGGAGATGGAGCATGACAGACGAAAAGCGTGCCCTTCTGGGCGACCACAAGGAGGCGAAGCTGACCCACCTATCCTTGTTCTCCGGCATCGGTGGGCTTGACCTGGCGGCGGAAATGGCTGGGTTTCGAACGGTGGGGCAGTGTGAATGGGCGGACTACCCGACAAAGGTGCTGGAAAAGCACTGGCCAGATGTGCCCCGCTGGCGGGATATTCGGGCACTGACAGGAGAGAGTTTTTATGAAAAGACAGGAATGCGAACAGTTGACGTTATTTCAGGAGGATTCCCCTGCCAGCCGTTCAGTGTTGCCGGGAAGCGAAGAGGCAAGGAGGATGACCGTTACCTCTGGCCTGAAATGCTTAGAGTTATATCGGAACTCCGGCCCGCTTGGGTCGTTGGTGAGAATGTTGCTGGGATCGTCAATATGGCGCTCGACCAGGTGTACGCTGATCTGGAAAACGAAGGTTACGCCGTCCAAGCGTTTATTATTCCGGCTTGTGCCGTCGACGCGCCGCACAGGAGGGACAGATGTGCAATTGTGGCCCACACCGAAAGCATCGGACTACAAAGGGAGTGGTCCGGCGGGGACCAAATCGGCGGAGCACGACCTGAAAAAGCACAACCTGAAAGGCGTTGTGATGTTTTATCCGACACCGACAACAGGAGCCGGTCTCTGCGGGGGAACAGGGAACTTCCGGCAGTTGAAGAAGCTGGAGGAAGCCGGGCAGATCACGGAGGAAGAACGCCGGAATATGTCGCAGGGGAATGGTGGCCAGCTGAACCCAACGTTTGTAGAGTGGCTAATGGGGTTCCCTCTCGGGTGGACAGACTTAAATGCCTCGGAAACGCCGTAGTCCCACAGCAGTTTTACCCGATCTTCCAGGCTATAGCGGACATAGAGAGGGGGATCATACATGGATGATGTTAAATTAGCCCTGCTTGGCAATAAAGAGGCGGCGAAGCGGCTGACGGAGGCCGGGGTGCTGCTGCCGTGCCCCGGATGTAAGGGAGATAACATAGTAGATTGGTACAGGCACAATGAGGTCTGGTATCAGTGTGATGATTGCGGCTGGGAAGGCCCAAGTGTTTACTCTAAAGGATTTGCGGACACAGAACAAGCCCGCCTAGCCTGGAACACCCGCGCACCGATTCTGAGCGCGGAGGAGGTGGAGATGCTGGATGAACGTAGCGTATAACGTGGACTGCATGGAATATATGCGGACTTTGCCAGATAATGCGTTTGATCTTGCTGTGGTTGATCCGCCGTATGGGATTGGTGAAAGCGGTTCAAAAAATCATACACGCAGCAAATTAGCTACAGCAAAAAACTATAAAGCATTTGCAGGCGGAGACTCACAGCCTCCAAGTCTGGATTATTTTGAACAACTTATTCGGGTATCAAAAAATCAAATAATATTTGGAGCAAACCACTTTGCTGACAGGCTTCCAAATCCAGCTTCAAGTTGCTGGATTGTCTGGGACAAAGAAAATGGAAATTCGGATTTTGCAGATTGTGAATTGGCATGGACAAGTTTCAAAACTGCTGTGCGTATTTTTCATTTTCGATGGCAAGGTATGCTTCCAGGAAATATGGCAAATAAAGAGCAGCGTATACATCCGACTCAAAAGCCCGTGGCGCTGTACACATGGATATACAAGAACTACGCCAAATCTGGAAACAAAATCCTTGATACCCATCTCGGAAGTGGATCAAGCCGAATAGCGGCTTATGATGCCGGTCTGGACTTTGTTGGATGCGAAATAGATCCTGACTATTTCAAGGCGCAGGAAGAACGATTCAAAGAACACACGGCGCAGGAGAATTTGTTCCTGCAAATGGAGATGCTGGAGGGGATGGAATGAACTTGTTCAAACGAATTGACCCAGTAGATAGGGCTTATAAAAGGCTGAAAGGATATTGCGCCAAACAGTTTTCATGTAGCGGTTGCAGATTTGATGGAGATGATGGTTGTATCTTAAAGACGGTTATTCCCGTTGATTGGCCGATAGGAAAAAGCGGAAAGGAGGCCCAGCCATGATGACGCGGGAAGAAGCGATTACAATTCTGCAAGATAAATATGACTGCTGCAAATCATTTTATGATTTGGCGGCCCACCCAGAAGAAGATTACCCGGAAATGGCAAAATACCTGCAAGCCCTGCCAATAGCCCTCTCCGCTCTCCGCCCCGTCAGCCGGGAGCGGGTGGAAAAGGTGTGGCCCGGGTGCCCGTACTGCAAGGAAGATGGCGAGGGCTATGTTCAAAAGTTCGGAGCATACAGCATCCAGAACGGAGAACTGACAACCGGGCACTGTAAGCCGCAGAAAATCAAATTTTGCCCACATTGTTCCCGTCCGCTGACGGACGAGGCCGTGGAGATGGTGATGGAGAGATTGGAGGCGCTGCATGAAAACCCCTGAATGTGTATGCAAAACACCAGAGGAATATATCCGTGTTGCGCTGGCGATAGAGACGTTGGCATATCACGATAAAAACTATTTGGACAGCTGTTTGGCAAAAAGCAACGCAAGAATCAGTGAAGAAGTGCAGTCGCTTTTGACTGAAGCGTTGAGATTGGAGGCGCTGAAAGATGCGGGCGATTGATGCGGATAGACTTTTGAAAATGATGTC
>ERZ1643247.3918-NODE-3918-length-10104-cov-3.696587_pt1 | contig 10104 bp, 9 predicted proteins | sample MGYA00579264_ERZ1643247 | MGnify/ENA primary metagenome ERZ1643247 (study PRJEB29033, sample SAMEA4952262) | chicken gut metagenome | biome: Broiler Chicken; feature: Gastrointestinal Tract; material: Caecum | place: Ireland | collected 2018 | study: Broiler... | reverse complement strand
CTTACCCGTCCACCCGGACTGCTGTTCCAGCCGCAGGAATGAAATTTACCGTTACTGCCGCACCTTGATATGGACCTCCCGGAGCTGTGTCTCCGTCACCTCGCCCGGCGCGCCGCACATGAGATCCTGGGCGTTGCCGTTCATGGGGAACGGAATGATCTCCCGGATGTTTTCCTCATTGCGCAGCAGCATAATCATGCGGTCTACGCCTGGCGCCATTCCCGCGTGGGGCGGAGCGCCGAACTGGACCGCATTGTAGAGGTCTCCGAACTTCTGCTTCAGGTCTTCTTCCGTATAACCTGCAATTTCAAAAGCTTTTACCATTATATCCAGATTGTGATTCCGCACGGCGCCCGAGGACAGCTCCACACCGTTGCATACAATATCATACTGATAGGCCAGAATATCCAGCGGATCCTTCGTATTCAGCGCCTCCAGGCCGCCCTGGGGCATGGAGAAGGGGTTGTGGGTGAAAATGATCTTCTTGGCCTCCTGATCGTATTCGTACATCGGGAAGTCGTTGACAAAACAGAAGCGGTACGCTTTCTTCTCGCAGAGATCCAGCCTGTTGCCCAGCTCCGTCCTGATCTGTCCGGCAAAGGAAGCCGCACGCTCCTCTTTGTCTGCGATGAAGAAGATCGTATCTCCCGGAACCAGGCCCGCAATATCCGCGATCTCCTTCTTCATGTCGTCAGGAATGAATTTGTCGATGGGCCCCTTGTAGCTCATATCCTCTTTGACTTCCAGATAGCCCAGGCCGCCCATTCCGATGGATACGGCAAACTTCAGCAGCTTCTCATGGAAGCCCTTGGACATATCCGCATGAACCTTAATTGCCCTGACTGTCTTATTATGGAACGGTTTGAAGGTGCATCTCTGGAAGAAATCCGTCACATCCACGATCCGCAGCGGATTCCGTAGATCCGGCTTGTCCGTTCCAAACTCCAGCATGGCCTGCTTATAGCTGATTACCGGATAGGGCGCTTCCGTCACCTCATAACCCTCCGGCGCAAATTTCCGGAAGGTTTCCGTCAGCACTTCCTCACCGGCCCGGAATACATCCTCCTGGGTGGCAAAGCTCATCTCGAAGTCCAGCTGATAGAATTCTCCCGGAGAACGGTCGGCCCTGGCGTCCTCATCCCGGAAGCAGGGAGCGATCTGGAAATATTTATCGAATCCCGACACCATCAGCAGCTGCTTGTACTGCTGGGGTGCCTGGGGAAGAGCGTAAAATTTCCCTTTAAATTTTCTGGAGGGCACGATATAATCCCTGGCGCCTTCCGGAGACGACGCGCACAGAATCGGCGTCTGAATCTCCAGAAAGCCCATATCTGTCATCTTCTGGCGCAGGAAGCTGATGACCTTTGAACGGAAAATCATATTCTCCTGCACTTTCCGGTTCCGCAGATCCAGATAGCGGTATTTCAGGCGCACATCCTCCCGTGTTTCTTTAGACGTGATAATCTCAAAGGGAAGCTGCCGGTAGACTTTTCCCAGAATCTCCACGAAATGAGCCTCCAGCTCGATGGTTCCCGTGGGAATTTTCGGGTTATACGTTTCTTCGTCCCTGTGCTCGATCAGCCCTTCCACAGAGACGCAGTCCTCCTTGCTGATACCGTCCAGCAGGCTGGTATCCCGCATAACCACCTGCATCACACCGTACATATCCCGCAGGTCGATAAAGGATACGCCGCCGTGATCCCTGATATTCTCCACCCAGCCGGCCAACCGGAGATTCGTTCCCACATCCTGTTCGCTGACCTGATTCAGCGTTCTGTCCCGATAGATATTCGATACTTCCATTTTCTTCTCCTTTACTTTTTTCGTATTCCGCGGCGGTTCCCGGCGCTGAAGCTGCCTGCACTTTATTTTCTGCTCTTTATTTTCTGCCTTTCTTCACACACAAAAAAAGCCGGCCATCCCAAACCTTCCGTTCAGGACGAACAGCCTGCTGTCCGCGGTACCACCTGATTTACTGATCTCAGTCTCTTTACGGCCATCGCTCTGTGGCCTGCCGCTTATCGCGCGGCTGACGGCGCACCTACTGACCGGAAACGTCCGGCGTTCAGGTTGCGGCTGCTGAAGTGTTATTCACGCTGATTCATTCTGCAGGGCTCCCACCTTCTCCCCGCTCTCTGAGAGCGATAATCTGCGCTACTTCTCTTCGTCATCGCCATTGGACAAATTATATAATAGAGTTTTGCATTTTGTCAACGATTTATTCCCTGATTTTTCCCGGATTTCCGCCGGTTTTATGGGATTCCGCCGCCCCGCGGGACTCCGCACAGCCGGGGAGACGCTTTTCCATCAGGAACTGCCGAAGCCTGGCTCCCCTGCGCTTCGCCGTCCGCTCTTCTTCCACACGATATCCCCGCCTTTCAAAAAACGGCCGGGCTGTCACCGAGGCCAGAACCGTTATCCTCACATATCCTTCCGCAGCCACATGGGCCTCCAGTCTCCGTCCCAGGGACGAGGACACGCCCTCTCCCTGATGATCCCGGTGTACATAGAGGCGGTCCAGATAGCCGCCATCCACATCTCCAAATCCCACAATTTTCCCATGATCCTCAGCCACCAGAGTATAGTGTTCGCGAAGCGAGTTCTCCCAGGCCGATGCGTCCGGCCGTCCGGGCGCCCAGGCATTCACCTGTTCTTCTGAATAATCCCGGCGGTTGACCGTATGCACCGTATCGTAAAAGAGCTTCAGAATCTGTCCGCAGTCCTCATTCTGGTATTTTCTTATCAACCATTTTTTGCTGCCTGTTTCTATTTTCATCCTTGTCCTTTTTCAAAAATGCTCCTATAATAAATATACAGAAACCTGCATCCGCAGATTTTCTGTATCTATTATATCAGAAAAAGGAGGAATTGCCATGGCAGTATTAGATGGATGCGAAAGCGCTTTCAAGACGCCTGTTCCCGAGGAGCGTACCTGTCCTCAGTGCGGCAGGGAAATAGAGGTATTTACCGTGAAAGGACGTGTCGTAGAGGATGCGGCCTGCGAATGCGGCTATGTAATCCGGGCGGAAGAGCCGGATTCTCCGATGACCCAGAAAAAAGAACAGTAACAACGTGCAGAAACTCCGCGCAGCAAAGGAAAAACGATGCTGCGCGGAGTCTTTGCATTACGCTGTCCGCATTTTCCGGATATCCTTTTTATTTTCAGTTTCCGCTGCCTTCCTCGCCCTGTACCTTCGCTGTCAGGCCGGACACCACAAGCAGCTCTCCCGCATAGGGCCGGGCCGCGTCCGCCAGCTTCCGCACTTCCTCCTCCGTCATCAGCGGAGTCTCCGCATATTCCCAGGCCTTTCCCAGCTTCCGGTACTTATCCCGGCATACATTATTAAATGCACACAGCTCCCAGCGGTCAATGACATCCAGTATTTCCTTTTGTATCCATTCTCCGATCTGCCGGATATTTTCTTCCGACGCCGTCGCTCCCGGAATCAGCGGGGTCCGGATCCAGATTGCCCGGTCTTTTTTCCGCCTGATCTTATCTGCCAGAAACCTCAGATTGTCCAGAATCCTCCGGTTACTGACGCCCGTGTACTGCCTGTGCAGCGTCTCATCGCGGAATTTGATATCGTACAGAAAGGTATCCACATAGGGATAAACCCTTTCATAAACCTCCCGTTTCGCAAAACCGGACGTATCCAGCGCCGTATGAATCCCCTCCGCCTTCAGCGCCTTCAGAAATTCCTCCAGAAAATCCGGCTGCAGAGCCGGTTCCCCGCCGGATACCGTCACGCCACCGTCGAAGCTTTCAAAAAACATCCGGTCCTTACAGGCCTCTTTTACCAGGGCTTCCACATCCCATTCCGTTCCCGCCACGCTCATTGCCTTTGCAGGACAGTTATCCGTACAGCGGTAGCATTTCCGGCACAGTTCCCGGTCGATCCGGATGCCGCCGGGCTCCGCCCTCAGCGCCTGGGCAGGGCAGCCGTTCACGCAGGTCATGCACCCGATGCACTTTTTTTCATCCCACCACAGTTCCTTCTCCGGGCAGATGCTTTCCGGATTGTGGCACCAGCGGCAGTGCAGCGGACAGCCCTTGAAGAAAACCGTCGTCCGCATTCCCGGCCCGTCATGAGTCGTTCCCCTGTGAAAATCAAATACCAGTCCTTTATTCATCTTTCTTCTCTCTCCAATACCGCTCGCATCCGGATTCGCAATTTCACAGATTATACGCTCTCATAATTGACTCTCTGTACAAATTCTTTCCGGAACTCATGATCCATAACCACAAAATGCGCGCTGTAGCCTGTCACCTTTACCACAATATCCGCATATTCCGGATTCGTGGGATCATCCACAGCCTTTTTCAGCTTTTCCAGGTCAATTACGTTGAAATTAATCTGAATCCCTCCCTGTTTCATGAAGGCCCTGGAAAACTTCTCAATATAAGAACCTTTGTTTTCCTTCCCGTCGAAGAATTTCGGCTGCATTTCGATCTGCAGAGATCCCCCCTGGTACTCCCGGAACGGAACCTTAAGCAGGGATTTTGCGGTGGCAGTAATACCCTGGGTATTTCTGCCGTGCATGGGATTGCAGCCGTGGGCGATAGGCTCCTCTGCAAGCCTGCCGTCCGGCGTGGCGCCCAGCATGGGACCCGCATAGGTATGTCCCATATACTGGAACAGAGAGGCGCGGAAATGGAAGCCCTTGATATTTCTCTGCGCTTCCAGCGTATCCCGGATATTTTCCGCCACACGCACATAGATCTCATCCACGCCGTCCAGATCGTTGCCGAATTTTTCCTGATTCAGCATCACCTGGCGCATAACCTCCTGATTCTTCCAGTTATTCCGTATAGCCTCGTTCAGCTCGGCCATGGTGTACCGCTTCTCTTCGAAGATCACCTTCTTCATGGCATACAGAGAATCCACCACATTGGGTACGCCCAGCACGTTGACCGACGTATATGCATTGTGGGGGCCGCCGATGGAAGTCACATCCAGACCCTTCTCCACCGTATCCTTCATGCAGAGCGTCGTCACCATCTCCGGCCACACTCTGTCCTGCCATTTGTATACACGGTTTTTAAATTCCGCCAGAGCCTCTGCCGTCCGCCTTACTTCACGGGTATAAATCTTCCAGAACTCTTCGAAGCTCTCCGTATTCTTCTCTTCCGCTATCTTCATGGCCCGCTGCATGGGTACCGGCAGCACAAAGGAATTCAAATCATGATCGCTGTATTCGGAGCCCACGGAGCAGTACCACTGGCAGCCGCTGTAGGACACGTTCCACGCGTCCTCCTCGCTGTAGCCGCTGTAGAGTTCAGAATCCCGCATCACATCGTAATTCACCAGCGTAGGAACGCCGCAGCCATGGCGGGTCACCACATCGCAGGCGTAGGTATAATAGGCAGGATCCATGTCCTCATGCCACATAACGCCCAGATGGTTATAGCCGCCCAGCATATCGTACGCTTCCAGGCCTATCCAGCTCACTTCGTGGGTTACGTCTTTTCCTTCCCTGTCTCTTCCGCCGAAGGAGAAATAATTGCCGCCGTATTTCAGATACAGCTCCGCCAGCAGATCCCTGGCCTCCTCGCGGGTGATCCGTCCCGCCTCCAGGTCCCTGCGGTAAAAATCAATCAACAGCAGATCCAGCCTGCCGTAGCCGTTTCCGTGTCCGTTGATTCTCTCTACCACCTGGAAAAGCTGAATCCACTGAACTGCCTGCTCAAATGTCTCAGGAGCGCCTTTTTCAATCTGCCTCATATTGGCCGCGATTCTTTCATAGCGCGCCTTCTGTTCCTGGTCTTCCTCCGCAACGGCAAGCTCCAGCGCCCGGTCTGCATGCCTGCCGGTATACCGGATAATCGCCTTCGTCACCTCTGCCAGAGCCTCCAGATATTCCGTCCGTTTCCGGTTGCCGTAACGGGCCCATTTGTCCCGGCTGGCCTCTACGTCCGCCAGAAGTCCGGTCCAGCCCTTTGCCAGGCCGATGCTCAGATCCGGGCAGGTATGGGCAAGACTCGTTCCTCCCGCTCCAAGCTGGCGCAGTTCAAATCCCAGCTCTGTCACTTCCTCCGGATAGACAAACTTCCTTGCCTCGTCCAGCTGCCAGTGAAATTCGCTGACAATCGTCTCGTCCGGATAGACCTCCGCCGGGCTGTGATCCAGGAAAAACACGTAATCTCTGGCCCAGTTTGCAGCAGAATATTCAAAGCCCTCTTTCCTGGAAGGCATTTCCGCAATCCAGGGAAAATCCTTTCCGATATCCACCCGGCAGTTGTGGTCTCCCAGATTGATCCTCTGGTCATCAGACAACGCCATTTCGCCTGTAGCCGGGGAAAATCCCGCGCTGTGGCCTGACCAGTGGTAAACCAGAAATTCCGGGTTATCTACATATACATTTCTCCGTCCGCTTTTAGAAAGATCCGTACTCCGTTTCCACAGCCGTTCCAGCCGCGGGCTCCTCTGAAATTTCGATCCTGAAGTGTTCATGGCAATACCTCCTCTTCTATTTTCCTTTTTCTTCAAGGTGTCCATGTGACCTGTCCGGTCTGCGGACTCCCTGCGGTGCCGATCCGTTCTTTTCTTTATTTTACTCAGAAAATAAAGAAGCCACAACTTCCTGTTGTGACTTCAAGGTTGCACAATGTGACTTTTTCGATATTCTCCCGGCGGGATTTCCATATAGTTTTTGAACGCCCGCGAAAAAGCCTTTTCATCCGCGTATCCCGCGGCCCTGGCCGCCTCATAGACGGACGCCCCGGCCGTCAGCCGCAGCGCCGCGGCGTTCAGCCGTTTTGCCAGAAGGTACTGATTCGGCGGCATGTGAAAAAGGCTTTTAAATTTCCGGGAAAAATACGATCTGTCCATCCCCGCGTACTCTGCCAGCGCTTCCACTGTCAGTTCCCGTTCTGTATTCCGGTTGATATATTCCAGAACGCTCTGCATCCGGCCATTGACCTCCCGCAGTCCCGGAAGCTGCTCCGCCGCCAGAGAAAGAAACACGCCGAATACCTTCTTCAGCTCTTCAAAATGTTCCGGCTCCGCCCCAAGCTCTTTCAGGGCTTCCAGAAGATGAAACGTGGAAGAGCCTGCCGTTACCTCCAGGCTGGTCAGCTTCAGGCAAAGCCAGCCCTCGATCTCCGCATGAAACCACAGCACATCCAGAGGACAAGCCGTATTCTGCCACAGCGTATACGGCTGCATCACCGGGAACAGCCAGAGGCGGCCCGGCGTCAGCCTGAATTCTTTCCCTCCATGGCTGCACCAGGCCTCGCCCCCGTACACGTAATAAATCCTGTGAAAGACTGCGCTTTCATTTTTCATTCCCCAGGAATCAGGACAGATTGTATAGCCGTTCTGTATCAGATCGAATTTATATTTCACAGGCACCGCCTTTCTCTCTGCTCCTTTTTCTAACGGAGTATTCCCGATCCGCCATTCGCACGCTGCATATTCCGAAGCTGCATCCGCCTCCCGTACATATGATAAATTTTTTCCTGTTTCTTCGCTCGCAGGAAAGTTCTCAGCGCAAATACAAACGGGAGCAGAAAAACGACCGCCAGTATGACCATCAGAACAACGCTTCCGCCGTCGATTCCATACCCTTCAGACGCGATATCCGTCCCCATGGCCGCGATCCCCAGGAGCATGAAAACCGCAAGAATCGCCGTCAGAACCAACGCCACGATCTTCCGCTTTATCTTCAGCTTCTGCGGCGCATAGTCCTGCATCACCACAGCTTCATCAAATTCGCCGCGTTCCAGCCTCGCTTCCTGCTGCTTAACCATCTCGTTATACTCCTGCCGGTTCTTCTCCCAGCCGGCCCCGCAGCGGTCGCAGACCAGCATCCTTTTCTGCGTCACAGACATAACCGGAATATAGAAAACCGTCGCCCTCTGCTGAAGGCGCTTCAAGCGAAACTGGGTTCGCTGTCCGCAGGCCGGGCAGATATCGTTTCCCATCCATATATCGTCCTTTATCCTCTGCCCATAACCGATTAAAACCATCATGGCTTCTGATCCTCCCTCTTCCGGAATTTCAGATCAGACAGCTCCTTCTGTGAAAGCTCACCCGCTTCTGCTTCTGAAACTCCTGCGCTACTTTTTATTCTATGTCAGTATATCTTCTTTCCTGTAGCCCCGCAAGTCCTTCTTCATATAAATTACATCATCCAGAGGATTATCGTAATAAGGTGAAATTTCACGAAATCCGTATTTCCGATACAGATGTACCGCTCCTTCCAGCCGTTTCAGCGTATCCAGCACCATCTCCGTATAGCCGTCTGCCGCCGCCAGTTCCAGAACAGCGGCCACCAGAACGTCCCCGATCCCAGAACCACGGTACTGCGGATTCACATACAGACGCTTTATTTCACATCTGCGCGCATTGTGCCGCCGGTAGGCCACGCAGCCCACCACCTGACCATCCGCAGATACCGCAGCCAGTAACCGGCCGTTTTCGCCCGTATATTTCTCCTTCAGATGCTCCAGCTCCTCTGAAAAATTCTGAAACGTAAGATCCTCGCCCAGCATCTCTGCATATTCCAGGATCAGCCCCCGGATTTCCTCCAGACAGCTCCGTCCGTCAACAATCTTCACGCTATCCCTCCGCTTTCCGCCTTTATATAACTTATTTGACAAATTACTATCTAAATTTTTGCATGCTATCTTTAAATTCTTCCAATCCTTCTAATCTTTTTACTCTGCGAAGTTTAATGCCACACACATTACATATCTGCTCAAGTCCGGCTTCCACAATTACATTTGATACCCTTATTTCCTTCGGTGCTCCAAATTGAAAAATAAAACCTATCAGTATTTCCACCAGCATTACCAGCGCATCGTCCTCCGGCCCAAGCATTTCGAATTTAATGATGGTTCCCGTATTTGCATCTCCCAATAACGACAATGCCGGATTTGCAGGACGATCATATTTTTTATCCGCAACAGATGCTCCTAACACAGATACATCCGCCTCTAAAACAGCATTGCATCTCGAGGCTTTTTTGAGATCCGAGAGCAAATCCTCATCTGTGATCAGTAAATTCCCAAATTGAAAAGCTGTAAAAGGAAGTGGTTCTTCACCAAAATCCCATGTTTTCTTATCTTTTCCAAAAGAAAACAGAAACATATTTCCCGATTGAAAATCAACCTGCATGTCTGTTTCATCATAGTAACGCAGAGCCAGTTCCAGATCCTTTAGATACTCGCTCATACGCAATACCTCTTCCTCATCCATATTATATGGATAATATCCTGGCTCAAAGGATAAAAAATACAGCCACTGATTTTTCCGCGATATGTATATCCTAATTCCTTAATAATCTTTCTTTGCTTATCAGAAAGCTCGTCACGATTGCCCCAATAGCAGGTAAGATTTTTTTGGTTAAACATCGCATATTCCGAAGTCAGATTCATTCTTTCCTGCATAGTGAGCATAAGAAAGCTATTTAATCCCTCGTATCCTTCATAGACGGCTATTCCATAACAATTACCGCCTCGCCCCAATATACTGAAGAAAATCGTTTCCTCTTCAGCACCATATCTGATGCCGATCAAATCCATATCCCAGAACTTCTACCAGGGTTTCAGTTCCTTGATTCGTGTTCCTGCCTCATATAATGTTTTCCATTGTTCTATAGATGCCTCTTTTCTCATTATGTCCCCCTATCCCCCTTGTAAATTGTTATAGTAATCTTGTTTTAGCATAGTTCTACTATAGCATAAAATGAGGAAAAGATGGTTGGCGTTAACTTCTTTTTCTCTTTTGAAACGCTTAAAAATTTCAAGGGACTATCGGGAAATGGATAGCCCTCTTATACATTCTATTAGTTACTAATATTATACTTCATATTCATTTTATACAGAATGGTTTTCTCTCCATACCGCTTTTATGCTCGCAACAACATTTCGCTCTCTCATGGCTTTTAATATCACTTCTATTCATGGCACCGATTTGGTACCACTGGCTCTATTTTCTGCTATTCTATCCACCCATTAAGAGACGCAATAAGGGCTTCCCGATTTCTCGGAAAGCCCTATAAACTCTAGCTTTTTATAGATACTATCAAAGATTACTCGATAATAGTAGCAACACGGCCTGATCCTACAGTACGTCCGCCTTCACGGATAGCGAAGGTAAG
>ERZ1643247.3916-NODE-3916-length-10105-cov-5.005970_pt1 | contig 10105 bp, 5 predicted proteins | sample MGYA00579264_ERZ1643247 | MGnify/ENA primary metagenome ERZ1643247 (study PRJEB29033, sample SAMEA4952262) | chicken gut metagenome | biome: Broiler Chicken; feature: Gastrointestinal Tract; material: Caecum | place: Ireland | collected 2018 | study: Broiler... | reverse complement strand
CATAAAAAAGCGCCATTCAGCGCCTTTTTATCATCCCCTTCTCGCCAGCGTCGCCCCATCGGCAAAATACGCTTTAATCCCCGCAAGAATAGACTCCGCAACTTCCTGCTGGAAAGTCGCCGTTTTCAGTTTACGCTCTTCCTCAACGTTACTGATAAACGCCGTTTCGACCAGAATGGAGGGAATATCTGGTGCCTTTAGTACGGCAAACCCGGCCTGTTCAACTTGATTTTTATGCAGCTTGTTGATTTTACCGAGCTTATTCAGTACCGCTTTACCAAACTTCAGGCTGTCGGCAATGGTCAGCGACTGTACCATATCGAACATGGTGTGGTCGACATAGCGGTCACCGCTTTTGCTCACGCCACCAATCAAGTCCGAGGCGTTCTGGGTTTGTGCCAGATATTTTGCCGCAGTACTGGTTGCACCTTTGGTTGAGAGCGCAAACACAGAGGAACCGCTCGGCTGACGACTGGTAAAGGCGTCGGCATGGATAGAGACAAACAGGTCAGCACGCTGTTTCTGGGCTTTTGCTACGCGCACTTGCAATGGAATGAAGATGTCTTCATTGCGCGTCATGTACACCTTCATATTGCCCTCTTTCTCGATCAGAGAGCGCAGACGGCGAGCTATTTGCAATACCACGTCTTTTTCGCGCGTTTTGTATTTCCCCACCGCACCGGAGTCTTCGCCACCGTGGCCAGGGCCAAGCATAATGACAATCGGACGATCGCGCCCTGCTTTACCCGGTTGTGGACCACTTTGCGCTGGCGGCACCTGCTTTTCGAGGTCGCCTTTGTTGTAATCCTCCAGCAGCGCCAGCAGCGGGTCCTGCATATCCTGTGCATTGGCCGGATAGAGGTCCATCACCAGACGCTCTTTAAACCCGGCGACCGGCGCAAGGGCAAACAGCTGCGGTTTTACGTTTTGCTTTAATTCAAAAACCATCCGTACGGTTTGCGGGTCAAATTGCCCGACGCGCGCCGACTTGATGAACGGGTCGTCTGCACGAATTTGTGCCGCCATCCCCTTGAGTACCGAGTTCAGGTTTACATCTTCGATATCCACCACCACGCGTTCAGGGTTACTCAACGCGAACTGCTTATATTTCAGCTGACGATTTGATTCCACCGTCACGCGGGTGTAGCTGGACGCAGGCCAGACGCGCACCGCCACGACCTGGCTGACCGCAGCCAGACTGACCTGACTTACGCTCAATAGCCACATGGCACCCGCGCCTTGCAGTAAACGACGACGGCTGATTGCAGTGTTGGATCCTGACATGCCTCTCCCGAGCAAAAGAAATCTAAGCTGTGTAACAAGTAAACGACTAATTTGACCGGAAACTTTAGCGAAAGACGCATAATCTGTCATCTAATAAACGGTAAACATTCTTTTTATATTCACGGCATTACTGATAAAAAAGTCGCTCTCGCATAAAATTTACACTTGCACCCTGCGAAAAAACAGAATAAAAATACAATAATTTCGAATAATCATGCAAAGAGGTGTGCCGTGGTAAAGGAACGTAAAACCGAGTTGGTCGAGGGATTCCGCCATTCGGTTCCCTATATCAATACCCACCGGGGAAAAACGTTTGTCATCATGCTCGGCGGTGAAGCCATTGAGCATGAGAATTTCTCCAGTATCGTTAATGATATCGGGTTGTTGCACAGCCTCGGCATCCGTCTGGTGGTGGTCTATGGCGCACGTCCGCAGATCGACGCAAATCTGGCTGCGCATCACCACGAACCGCTGTATCACAAGAATATACGTGTGACCGACGCCAAAACACTGGAACTGGTGAAGCAGGCTGCGGGAACATTGCAACTGGATATTACTGCTCGCCTGTCGATGAGTCTCAATAACACGCCGCTGCAGGGCGCGCATATCAACGTCGTCAGTGGCAATTTTATTATTGCCCAGCCGCTGGGCGTCGATGACGGCGTGGATTACTGCCATAGCGGGCGTATCCGGCGGATTGATGAAGACGCGATCCATCGTCAACTGGACAGCGGTGCAATAGTGCTAATGGGGCCGGTCGCTGTTTCAGTCACTGGCGAGAGCTTTAACCTGACCTCGGAAGAGATTGCCACTCAACTGGCCATCAAACTGAAAGCTGAAAAGATGATTGGTTTTTGCTCTTCCCAGGGCGTCACTAATGACGACGGTGATATTGTCTCCGAACTTTTCCCTAACGAAGCGCAAGCGCGGGTAGAAGCCCAGGAAGAGAAAGGCGATTACAACTCCGGTACGGTGCGCTTTTTGCGTGGCGCAGTGAAAGCCTGCCGCAGCGGCGTGCGTCGCTGTCATTTAATCAGTTATCAGGAAGATGGCGCGCTGTTGCAAGAGTTGTTCTCACGCGACGGTATCGGTACGCAGATTGTGATGGAAAGCGCCGAGCAGATTCGTCGCGCAACAATCAACGATATTGGCGGTATTCTGGAGTTGATTCGCCCACTGGAGCAGCAAGGTATTCTGGTACGCCGTTCTCGCGAGCAGCTGGAGATGGAAATCGACAAATTCACCATTATTCAGCGCGATAACACGACTATTGCCTGCGCCGCGCTCTATCCGTTCCCGGAAGAGAAGATTGGGGAAATGGCCTGTGTGGCAGTTCACCCGGATTACCGCAGTTCATCACGGGGCGAGGTTCTGCTGGAACGCATTGCCGCTCAGGCGAAGCAGAGCGGCTTAAGCAAATTGTTTGTGCTGACCACGCGCAGTATTCACTGGTTCCAGGAACGTGGATTTACCCCAGTGGATATTGATTTACTGCCCGAGAGCAAAAAGCAGTTGTACAACTACCAGCGTAAATCCAAAGTGTTGATGGCGGATTTAGGGTAAGCGATGAAAATTGTCGGATGCGACATGCGTAACACTCGTGCGTCGCATCCGGCAATTACGTTTATTCCCGCGAACTAAACAACGCCGCCAGACCACTGCGCCGCTCAGTACGAGTGGCGATTGCCGCACTTAATATGCGCTCATCGGCATACAGCGACAGACGGCGACGCGCGCGGGTCACCGCGGTATAAACCAGCTCTCGCGTTACTACCGGCGTGCGTTGGCTCGGCAAAATCAACGCCGCATGGTCGAACTCCGATCCCTGCGATTTATGTACCGTCATCGCCCACGTAGTTTCGTGCTCTGGCAAGCGACTCGGTTGCACAGACTTAATATTGCCGTCCGGCATCGCAAACCAGACGCGCGTCCCCTGCCCGCGATCCAGCGCAATACCGATATCGCCATTAAACAACCCAAGCGCGCTGTCATTACGGGCAATCATCACCGGTCGACCTTCGTACCAACGAGAGTGCGGATGACGATGAATTTTGCGCTTCTGTTGCATAAACTGCTCAATTCGCTCATTCAGTCCAGCCACGCCAAACGGCCCTTCCCGCAGGGCGCACAAAAGCTGGTACTCATTGAACGCCTGAATGATTAAATCCGGCTCGGCACGCGCTTGCAGCAGATCCAGATAACGTCCGTAACCCGCAAGAGCTTCCTCAAGCATCGCAATATAATCTTCGCCGCTCTGTAAAAGCCGTTTTTCGATATCAGTAAAATCCTGCTGAAAAACGGTTTTCACTGCCGTTTTATCACCACGGTTGATCGCCGCAGCTAACTGACCAATGCCAGAATCACTGCCGAAACGATAGCTTTTTTGCAGCAGGCAGAGACTGTCGCGCAAAGATGCCGCTTCTGTGCCAGTTCCTGCCGGAACGTGAGTTCCCGTCAGGCGGCTTAGCTGCCTGGCACGCTCGGCGGTAAAGCCCGCGTTGGCATAAGCGCAGATATCGCCCAGCACAGCCCCAGCCTCAACCGAGGCCAGTTGATCACGATCGCCGAGAAAGATCACTCGCGCATGATCGGGCAAGGCGTCGATCAGTCTCGACATCATAGGCAGATCGATCATTGACGCTTCATCTACCACCAGCACATCAAGATGCAGCGGGTTACCGGCATGATGACGTAAACGCTGGCTACCCGGCTGCGCACCCAGCAATCGGTGCAAAGTACTGGCATCTTCCGGAATGCGTTTCTTTTGTTCATCGGTCAGCGGTAACTGTCGCAAAGCCTTGCCGAGAGATTCGGTTAAGCGCGCGGCAGCTTTACCCGTTGGTGCAGCCAGACGGATACGGCAGCGTTCGCCGTCGGCCATTTGAATTAACGCTGCCAGCAACTTCGCTACGGTGGTCGTTTTACCGGTGCCAGGGCCGCCGGAAATCACCGAGATCCGCCGCGTCAGCGCCACTGCCGCCGCAACTTTTTGCCAGTTAATTTCATCGCTTACTGGAAAAAGTTTGTCCAGGGTTTGCGCCAGTAGAGCTTCATCAACCTCGATGGCATGATTCACCTCATTGAAGAAGCGCGCTACCGTCCGCTCGTTACACCACATGCGATTCAAATAAAGACGATCGCCACAGAGGATCATCGGCGTGGGTTCATCTCCCCTGCTGACCGCTTGAGAAGCCAGCAAGCATTCTTCCCAATTTTGTAGCTCACCGATTTCACTGACACAGGTCGCCAACAGCGGATGCGACGCCTCGTTATTTTCCAGTCGTGAAAGCGGCAAACAAACGTGTCCCTCTCCGGCATCATGACTTAACAGTGCCGCCGCGAGGGTGACGGCAGGATGTTCATCTCCCGCCACGGTCAGGGCAAATTGCACATCCAGCGGGCGTAGCTGTTTGTGCTCCACAGCTTCCAGTAATTGCTTTTGCAATTTCATTACGCCTCCTCCAGGGTCATACCGGCAAACATCTCATCCATCAGGGCAATCAACCCGGCGTTGGGTCGGGTTGTGTAAATCCCCTGTTGCGGATGTTCTTTATCAACGCCACGCAGGAACAGATAAATAACGCCGCCAAAGTGGTGCTCATAGTCGTAATCAGCAATGCGATGGCGCAGATAACGATGCAGCGCCAGGGTATAAAGCTGATATTGCAGATCATAGCGGTGTGCCTGCATTGCCGCTGCCATAGCCTGTTGGGTGTAAGCCGAACTGTCTTCACCCAACCAGTTGGATTTATAGTCGAGCAGGTAATAACGCCCTTCGTGGCGGAACACCAGGTCGATAAAGCCTTTTAACATGCCGCGTACCTGCATGAACTCCAGCGGCGGGCAGCCAGCGGATAGCGGGTCAAACTGGCGAATTAGTGCATCAAGCTGGCTGGCGATGAGCGGTTCGCTAATCGGCAGATAAAACTCCATCTCCACCTGTTTATTGCGGGCGGAAAGTTGACTCAGGCTTACGCCGGTTTCATTGAGAGGTGCCTGGAGGACAGCCGTGATCCACTCGGTCAATACCGGTTCCCACTGCGATTCAAAGCCGCCGAGTTCCAGTTTTTCCCGCACCCAGTTCGGGTCAACCGGCTGGGTAAAATCCAGGTCTTCAAACAAACTGTGCAAGAACGTCCCCGGTGACGCACCGCGCGGAAACTGATGTGGTGTTAACGTCGGTTCTTCAACGACGCTGGCAACGCCTGCAGCATCGACATCCAGCCGAGGCATCAAATCCTGGGCGATACCGTGACCACGCTGTTGCAAACCAGAGTAGCTGGTGACACGCCAGTTATCGCCGGGCAATCGTTGTAACGTCTTCGCATTCAGCTCTGCTGTAGAAACATCATTAACCTGCCAGGGTTGGTTATCACCAGTTTGTGCCGTTTGCCAGGCAATATCATCATCGCATAACGCTTCAATACAGGTGCGAAGCCCTGCCGCATCTTGCGGTTCCCCTTTTTGCAGCAAACGCCCGAGCGCACTTTGGTGGACGTCGGTGTCACCTTTTTTATCGCCACGACGGCGCACCAGCGGTGCAACGCCGAGACTGCAATGCCAAACCGAACGTGTCAGCGCCACGTAAAGCAAACGCAGATCTTCCGCCAGACGTTCGGCCTCCGCGAGGTCGACGCTTTCTGGCGCAGCATTAAGATCCAGAACTGCCTCAAACGAGTGGCGATCGTGATAAAACGCCTGATCCTGGACGCGGAAATTGGTGATAAACGGCAGCCAGACCAATGGATATTCCAGCCCTTTCGATTTGTGGATCGTGACAATCTGCACCAGATGTTTATCACTTTCGAGACGCATTTGTTGGCTGGAGGCATTACTGTCTGGCTCGAGGATATGTTGCGATAACCAGCGTACCAGCGCATGTTCACTTTCCAGCTGCGTTCCGGCTTCTTGTAGCAGTTCGCTGATATGCAAGATATCGGTAAGACGCCGCTCACCGCCTGCCGTTGCCAGCAAGTTTTCAGCAATGTTACGCGCCGACATCAGCGCCCGCAGCATCGGCATAACGCCACGTTTGCGCCAGATTTGCCGATAACCATCGAACTCTTCGACTACCACATCCCACGCATGTTCGTCATTGTTCAGCGTTTCGATATCCAGCGCGTTCAGCCCCATCATTGACGTTGCCAGCGCACTACGCAGGGTGTTCTCACGTTCGGGCGTCATCACCGCCTGCAACAACCAAAGCATTTCCTGCGCTTCCAGAGTTTCAAAAACACTGTCGCGGTTCGAAAGGTAAACGGAAGGGATTTCCAGCAACGTTAAGGCATCGCGCACCTGGGCGGCCTCCTGGCGGCTGCGCACCAGCACACTGATGTCCGAAGCACGCACCGGACGCGCGTCGTCGCCGTTCATCAGCAACGCTTCGCCCCGCTGTCCGGCTTGTAGCCAGTCGCGGATTTGCGCAGCACATACCTGCGCCATGGTACTTTGATAATCGCCAACGCCGCAGCTTTCGCCTTCCATCAGCCACATTTTCATCGCAGGCTGTGTTTCACCTTTAAATACAAAACGTAACGCCTGATTTTTCCCGGCTGATTTCACTGGAATAAACGGTATTTCGCGAAACATGAACGCGTCATCAGTCTGGCTGAAAAGCTTATTCACGCTGTTCACCATTCCTGGTGCGGAACGCCAGTTGGTGTCTAAAGTGTAGTGGGCGTGAACTTCGCTACGCGCCTTCATATAAGTGAAGATATCCGCACCCCGGAATGCATATATGGCCTGCTTCGGGTCGCCAATTAGCAACAATGCGGTTTCCGGCTGATGGTGCCAGATACGGCGAAAAATTCGGTACTGCTGGGGGTCGGTATCCTGAAATTCATCGATCATTGCCACCGGGAATCGCGTACGGATCGCCGCTGCCAACACCTCACCGCTTTCGCTACGCAGCGCGGAATCGAGCCGACTTAACATGTCATCAAAACCCAATTCGCCACGGCGGCGTTTTTCACGCGCTACTGTTTCGCGGATCTCAGCCAATGCGCGGGTGATCACCAGATCGCGGATCGACAATGGTTCTGCAAGCAGTTGATCGATCGCCTCAAACAGTGGATGTCGCGGGGTTCCCCCCCCGGCCTTCGTGCGATCTTCTAAGAAACGCTGGGAGAATTTTTCCAGCGACTCCGGCAACTGATAACTGTTTGTCTCTTCTTCTGCCCAGGCGCTGATCTTGTCGATCCATTTAGCCTGATTGCTACGGTTAAACTTGCGTCGATCAATACCAGAAGATTCGATCAGCGCATCCAGTTCACCCACTGCGTCGCGCCACTGCTGTTTTACCGTATCAATACGCGCCACAATTTGCGCGTGGCGGGAAGCCAGCGTTTCATCATCGGGCGGCGGTGCTTTGATAACCGGTGCTTCGCCTTGCAGATAACGATTAATATCGCGCAGCAACGCCTGCGGCCCTTTCCAGGTTTCAAAGACGACCTGGGCTATTTCACGCGGCAGCGGGTAGCAGTGGCGACGCCAGAAATCGGCGCAGGCCTGGTAGCGTAGCAGAGACTCATCTTCAATCAGCTGCTGCTCAAACAGCATGCCGGATTCAAAGGCATTCAGGTTGAGCATGCGCTGGCAAAAGCCGTGAATAGTAAAGACTGCCGCTTCATCCATCTGCCGTTCGGCTAACAACAACCACTGCGCGGCTTGCGCTTTATCGTCGATCTCTTCCAGCAGGCGTTCGTACAGTGGATTGTCGGTGGTTTCACGCAGACAGGCGATGCGCAACTCGTGGATATTGCTACGGATACGACCGCGCAATTCTGCCGTGGCAGCCTCGGTAAAGGTGACCACCAGCAGTTCTTCAACGGTCAGCGGGCGGGGAAAGGCGGCGGAACCGCCTAGTCCAAGTAACAGGCGCAAATAGAGCGCCGCAATCGTAAAGGTTTTGCCTGTGCCGGCAGAGGCTTCAATCAGGCGCTCGCCCTGTAAGGGCAAGCGCAAAGGATCTAGTGTCTCGGCGACATCACTCATTCTTTTCACTCATCAGGGGCATTGTTTGCTGCAACGCGCTGACGTTCTCCCACACTTTCCAGCCTTCAGGGTGTACATATTCGGCTTTCCCGTTCTGGCTGCCGGAAATCTGCGACAGAATAGCCATGCCTTGCGGCTCGACCACCGCCTGATGGAAGAAATCAGCAAGTTTTTGCGGCGTCAGCAGTTTTATCTGGGCCACGATTTTATCACGCGAATCGAAGCGCATATTGCCGCGATCAAAATCTTTACTTAACTTCGATGCTTCTTCGCCGAGCGTTTGCGGTGCCTGCAGCATCTGGGTAATCACAGCCTGCTGGATTTGCGCAAACTCTTCTGGCTTCATCGCCCGCAATTTTGCCTCTGCGGTTGGGAAAAACGCCTTGTAACGCTCCCACAAGAATGAAGGCTGTTTATCATTGCTTTGCAAAAGGAAGCCCATGCCCCACTGACGCCCCACGCTCATTGGAAACGCAAACACGGCATAGCCCAATTGTTCTTCGGTACGCAACTGATTGTAGAACCACGGCTGTACGATCTGCCCCAACAGAGAGCTATAGGCTGAGCTGGTGTATTCATCGTAGCCAGTCGGTACAAATACCGCTGCCAGTGCGGAGTCGGTGCTGTTACCGGCTTTTTCAAAGATGACGGATTGTTTTTTATCGACCACTACATCTTTGTTTCGACACCACTCTGACCCATCAGCGCCCAACTGTTTTTGCACATCGCGTGCCAGCGTTGTTGCCTGGGCTTCGGTCATGTTGCCAATAACCATAAACTCTGGTCGAGCCCCTGATTTTAAGGCGTCGCGATAGGCCAGCACCTCTTTCAACGTAATGGAGGGCAAAATTTTGCGCCGTTCATCTCGCGAGAAGTACGGCACTTGCGAGAGCATCTGCGCGGGCATAATCGCCTGCTCGAACGCTTTGCCCTTTTCTGCGGAATCCATCATCTGGTTATACCAGGACTTCGCCTGCTCAAGCTGATCTTCCGTAGCGGTATAGCTAAAGTACCCCTCGAGCAATGCCTGGAGCAGCTGCGGCAGACGCTGGGTGTAACCATTAGCATTAACCATAAGGCCGTTGTTAGCGTTGGTGGAAAAACTTATGCCACCAACCGACGCCTGGTTGCTTAACTGATCAAGCGCCAGCCCTGCGAGATAATCATTGAGCGCAAACATCACCTGATTGCGGGCGCTGTCCATGGCTTTCGGATTACGCAAAATCAGGCTGACATCAGCTTTGGGCTCGCTGCAAAATAACGGCTTGGCGCATACACCACGCGCAGATTCGACTCATCAACAATCAGCTCTGGATGGTCGTATTTCTTCTCTGACTTAATCAGCGAGAAATCATCAGGAATATAAGGGTTAAGCTCTGGCAAAGAGAGCGCAATGTCGGCGGCTTTTTTCTGCCAGTCGGCGAAAGTTTGTGCGCTGATTTTATCGACCTGATACGGCGCATCGACAAAGTAAGCCGTTTTGTTGTGCGGCTCTTTCGGGCTGATATACCAGATACGCGCATTCTGCGGCGTCATCATCGCCAGACGTTCCTTTACTGCTTTAGCATCGTACCGATCGGCAATATTGACTGCATCCAGCGTATGCTCAACAGGAACGCGAATCATGGTATCTGCCAGCCATTCGACGTAATCCATATCACGGGTGATCGACGGATAACGGAAGTCGATATCCAGCACATTCGCCAGTTCATCGAAGTATTGTTTATCAATGCCTTTTTCACGTAACAGATTGAGATAGCTAAAAATTGCCGCCACAACCTGATCGCGATTAGCCAGGCCTTTATCGGTTAAAGACGCAGAGATCGCT
>ERZ1643247.3913-NODE-3913-length-10109-cov-43.402327_pt1 | contig 10109 bp, 7 predicted proteins | sample MGYA00579264_ERZ1643247 | MGnify/ENA primary metagenome ERZ1643247 (study PRJEB29033, sample SAMEA4952262) | chicken gut metagenome | biome: Broiler Chicken; feature: Gastrointestinal Tract; material: Caecum | place: Ireland | collected 2018 | study: Broiler... | reverse complement strand
CCGGTTCCGGGTCGCGGCGGGGCGGAAAAAGATGGGAAAAGTTGCAATTTCGTCCGCAGTGTGGTACAATGGTGATAATTGCCGGGGATCCAGTTCCCCGTTTATTGACGGAGAAAACAAGGATGCGGATCCTCTCCTATTTTAAGAAACAGAAGCGGTGCGATCTCGTCGGGCTGGGAGCACTGGCGGCGACGGCGATCATCCAGATGATCCACGTCGCTCTCTATGTTCCGCTCGGCGACGCGCGCTCTTTGGCCGCGGTCACCATCCTCGGTGCGGTATTTGTGCTCTTCGGGCTGTTTTGCCGGCGCGCCCGTCTGCCCGTGCTGTGGGCGGGGGCGGCCGCTGCCTGCGTCGTATTGCATTGCTGCAGCAATATCCCCGGACTTATCGCCGATCTCTCGTATGCCTTTCAGGGAGCGGTCGCCGTGATCGCCTGTCTGGCCGGTTCATTCTTTCAGCTCCGCGAAAGGGCGCGCCCCGCGTTCGCATGGATATCGCTCGCCGCATTTTTGACCGTCGCCGCATTCGGGGCATCCGTCTGGCTGGGCAGCGTCGCCTTTGTCAATGCCGCAGGCGGGCGGGCGCAGCGCGAAGTATGGGCCGTGCCGGACAAGTATGATGAAGCCGTCTGCCCCGAGCCGGGCAGCGTACAAGAACTCGTCTATGAGACGCGCGCCTATGCGACCGACGGGCGGGTTTTGACCAAGCGCGCCCTCGTCTATCTTCCCTATGGTTATACGGAGGAGAAGGAGTATAATATCCTGTACCTTTTGCACGGCACGGGGGACGACGAGGAGTATTGGCTGCGCACCAATCCGCAGAATAAGGCCATGCTCGACAACCTCATTTATTATGGGGACATTTCTCCCCTCATCGTGGTCACACCCACTTGGTATGAGGTGCCGGACGGTACGTGGGAGGAGTCCGTGTGCGAGCCGCTCATCGATTCGTTCAATGCGGAGTTCCGCAATGATCTGATTCCCGCCGCGGAGGGGAGGTATTCCACATATGCCGGCGGCGATCTTTCGGCGGATTCGCTCATTGCGAGCCGCCGCCACCGCGCCTTTGCGGGGCTCTCGCGCGGAGCGTCGGCAACCTATCGCTCTGCGCTGTGCGGCAGCCTCGATTATGTCAGTTGGTTCGGCGCATTCAGCGGCTGCGGTACGGATGCGGCGTACTTCGAGGCGCATCTCCGCTCGGAGGCGCTGCGCGAGTATCCCATCGATTATCTGTACAATACGAGCGGTACGTTCGATTTTGCGTTGCGCGGCCATGTCCGAGATTTTGAAGAATTGCTTGCCACAGAAAGCCGCCTGGTGCCGGATCAGAATTGCAGCATGGATGTGCTGCCCATGCGCTACCACTCGATGGGGAGCTGGCACATCGCCCTCTATAATTTTTTGCTGCTGATCTTTCCGTAATGCCGTGCGCGGGCTGCTTGTCGGGCGGCGGCGGATCGCTGCGCGCATGCGAGGGCAGATACTCTCTTAAAAAGTAAAAAAATGTCTATAAACTGCAAAATAGTTTCTTGTAATCGGCATTGTCATCGTATATAATAGAGGCGGACCGGCGGGGAGCGGAAGGGCCTGCTTTGTAAGGGACGAGCGCCGGATCTAAAACATGGAGCGGGCAGTTCATCGCAGCGCCCGGAGGGAGAAAAGGATGCAAAAGATCGCATTCAACGACAATTGGAAATGGCGCCGCCTGGGAGAGGGGGAGTGGAAGGAGACGACTCTCCCGCATGACGCCATGATCGGCGAACCGCGCAATTATGATAGCGCCGGCGGGACCAATACCGGATGGTTTGAGGGGCATGACTACGAGTATGTCAAGACTTTTTTTGTGCCGGCAGAGTATGCTGAAAAGGATGTTACCTTTGAATTCGAGGGGGTATACCGCAACGCGGAAGTCTATCTGAACGGCCGCAAGGCGCTCTACCGCGCGTACGGTTACACCAATTTCTATGTCCCCGCAAACGAATTTTTGCGCTGCGGTCAGGAGAACGAGATCCGCGTCGTTGCGGAAAACTCCAAACAGCCGAACAGCCGCTGGTATTCGGGGGCAGGTATCTACCGCCCGGTCAGCCTGTATGTCGCCGAAAAGGAGCATATTTGCATGAACGGCGTGCGCATCCGCACGCTGTCCCTCGATCCCGCGACGGCGGAGGTCGAAGTAAAGACCACTTGTCCGGGCGCCGTCGCCGTTTCGATCGAACGGGGCGGAAAGATCATTGCCGAGGCGCGCGGCGAGAGCGACGGCCGCCGTACCTTCTGTCTCACCGTGCCGGACGCCGAACTTTGGTCGCCGGAAAATCCCGCTCTGTATACCTGCCGCGTTCGGTTCAAGGAAGATGAATGGAGCGGCAGCTTCGGCGTGCGCACCATCGCCTGCACGGCAAAAGAGGGCTTTGTGCTCAACGGCAAGCGCGTCATCATCCGCGGCGCGTGCATCCATCACGATAACGGGATCCTCGGCGCGCGCTGCTATGCAGAGGCGGAGGAGCGCAAGATCCGCCTGCTCAAGGAGTACGGTTATAACGCGGTCCGCTCCGCGCACAATCCCTGCTCGAAGGCATTGCTGGACGCCTGCGACCGCCTCGGCATGATGGTCATGGACGAGTACTGCGATATGTGGTACATTCACAAGACCATGTACGATTATGCCGATTATGTGCAGGAGTGGTACGAGCGCGACATCACCGATATGATCGAAAAGGACTACAACCACCCTTGCGTCATCCTGTATTCGCTGGGCAACGAGGTCGCCGAAACGGCGCAGGCGAAGGGGATCGAGTTCTTCAAACAGATGAAGGCGGTGTGCAAGCGGCTGGATCCCGAGCGCCCCGTCACGACAGGCGTCAATATCTTCTTCAACCTTCTGCATTCGCTCGGCTTCGGCGTGTACAGCGACAAAAAGGCGAAGGAAAACCCGCAGAAAAAGGTGGGCAGCGAATTCTTCAACACCCTCACCGGTATTGTGGGCGATTCGTTCATGAAGAACATGGCGCGCCTGCACGGCTGCGACGTCAAGACGCGCGGCTGCTTCGCAGCGATGGATGTCGCCGGCTACAATTACGGCATCCTCCGCTATAAGCACGATACGAAAAAATATCCCGAGCGCATCATCCTCGGCAGCGAGACGTTTTGTTCGGACGCCTATCTGTTTTGGGAATTTGCCAAAAAGCATCCCGCCGTCATCGGCGACTTTGTCTGGGCGGGCATGGACTACCTGGGCGAAGTGGCGATCGGCAGCTGGGAATATAGAGAATATGCGCCTGCGCCCGCGGGCAGCCTCGGCTGGATCTCGGCAGGCAGCGGCCGCCTCAATCTCATCGGCGAGCCGCTCGGCGAGGCGCTCTATACGAAGGTCGCCTTTGAATTGGAAGATAAGCCGCAGATCGCCGTCGTTCCCGTCAGCCATACCAAGGAGCACCATTCCCCCTCGGCATGGAAGTTCTCCAATGCGCTGCCCAGCTGGTCCTGGAACGGGCTGAACGGCGCGCCCGCCAAGGTCGAGGTGTATTCGCGCGCGCCCGCCGTCGCGCTGTACGTCAACGGCAAAAAAGTGGGGCAGAAAAAATTCCGCAAAAACTGCCGGTTCGACTTTCAGGTCAAATATTACGACGGCGAGGTCACGGCCGTCGCGCTGGATGCCTTCGGCAAGGAGCTTTCGCGCAATACGCTGCACACGGCGGGCAGCGAAACGGTGCTCACCGTCCTTCCCGAAAAGCCGGCGGCAAAGCCGGGCGAGGTGTGTTTTGTCCGCCTGCGCTTTACCGATGCGGCGGGTACGGTCAAGCCTCTCGAGCACAGGGAGATCGCTGTCACAGTCGAGGGGGGCGAACTGCTCGCCCTGGGCAATGCCTGCCCCTTCAACCTGCGCGGATATATGGGCAGCGTGACGGATACCTATTACGGGGAAGCGATGGCGGTCGTCCGCGCGGGCGAAGAGGGCTTTACGCTCCGCGCGACGGACGGGGAACGGGCGGGTGAGGCGTCCGTTCCGGCAGAATAAACGGGAGAAAGAAGGAATTGGAAGATATTCGCGCTGTCTTTGAGAAAAAATTCGGCGCCCCGGCAGAGGCGGTCTTTTCTGCGGCGGGGCGCGTCAACCTGATCGGCGAGCACATCGATTACTGCGGCGGTAAAGTTTTGCCGGCGGCGCTGACTTTGAAGTGCCGCGTGGCTGTGCGCAGGAACGGGCTGAATCGTCTGCGCGCTGCCGCGACGGACATTCCCGACTTTGCAGATCTGGATCTGTCCGATCTGTCCCGCTATCGCGGGCTGAAGTGGGGCAGCTATTCGGCGGGCGTCGCGGACGAAATGCAGAAGGCCGGCTATCATCTGGTCGGGTGCGATATTTTATACGAATGCACCGTACCCTTCGGCTCGGGGCTCTCTTCGTCCGCCGCCATCGAAGTCGCAACTGCTTACGCGCTCGCGCGGCTGGGCGAAAATCCCATCGATAAGCCCCGCCTCGCTGTCCTCTGCCAGCGTGCGGAAAATCGGTATTGCGGCGTCAACTGCGGCATCATGGATCAGTTTGCCTCCGCAAACGGCAGGGCGGGCCACGCGATCCTGCTCGACTGCGAGACCCTCGCGTTCGAGTATATCCCGCTCGACTTGCAGGATTGCGCGCTGGTCATCGCCAACTGCAACAAGCCGCACAGCCTGGTCGCCAGCAAGTACAACGAGCGGCGGGAGGAAGTGGAGGAGGCTCTGCGCATCGTGCGCGGGCGCTTTGAAGTTTCCAATCTCGCTTCCGTCACGCCCGAACAGCTGGAAGCCTGCCGCGCGGACATGCCGGAAGTAATCGCCCGCCGCGCGCGGCACGTCGTCAGCGAGTGTGCGCGCGTCCGGGAGAGCGTGCGCGTTCTGCGCGCGGGCGATCTGCCCGCGTTCGGCAAGCTGCTCGATGCCTCGCACCGCTCCCTGCGCGACGATTACGAGGTGACCGGCCCCGAGCTGGATGCCCTCGCCGAGGCGGCATGGGCGGCGCCGGGGTGTCTCGGTTCGCGCATGACGGGCGCGGGGTTCGGAGGCTGTACGGTCAGCCTCGTCCGCCGGGCAGATGTAGAGCGCTTCATCGCGGAGGTGGGCGAGCGCTACCGCGATCGGATCGGTTACGGTGCGGCTTTCTACGTCGCACAGATCGCCGACGGCATCATCGACGAGGGCAACGTATGAGCATCGATTTCTGCGTCGGGCAGCTGCTCGCGTATGCTGAAAAATATCTCGGCCTCGACCCGCGCGATGAGGTATACGCGCGCAACCGCGTCCTCGATATCCTGGGCAAGGCGGATTATGCTCCCCCCTCTTCCGCCGTGACCGTGCCGGAACGTCCCGACCGCATCTTTGAGGGCATTTTTGCCGCCTTAGAAGGGGAGGGGAAGGAATTTGACCGCATCGCTCTGGCAGACCGGCTGGCAGATGCCGTCATGCTCCGCCCGAGCGAATACGAGGCGCGCTTTGCGGAACACTATCAGGTGAGCCCCGCCGCAGCGACCGACTGGGCATATGCCTATGCCGTGCATTCCAATTACGTCAAAAAGAGCGCGATCGACAGGAACATCCGTTGGAGCGCGGCGAACGGATTGGAGATCACCATCAACCTGAGCAAGCCGGAAAAGAACAACCGGGATCTCGCCAAACAGCTGGCTGCTCCAAGTAACAACTACCCGCAGTGCACCATCTGCCGCGAAAACGAAGGGTACGAGCGCCCCGGCTTTTCCCGCCGCAACCTGCGCACCTGTTCGCTGCGGCTGGCGGGGGAGGACTGGTTTTGGCAGTATTCGCCGTACGCTTATTTTGCCGAGCACGGCATCGCCATCCGCTGCGAGCATACCCCCATGGTGCTGGATGAAAAGACGGCTGTTCGCCTGTTTGACTTTGCAGAGCAGTTTCCGCAGTACTTTATCGGCAACAATGCGCCGCTGCCCCGCGTCGGCGGATCCATCCTTATGCACGATCATTTCCAGGGCGGGCTCGAACGGCTGCCCATGCAGCGGGCAGGTATCCGCCTGCCGCTGCTCGGCCCGGGCGGCGTGCGTGCGGGCGTCGTAGATTGGTTTAACACCGCTATCCGTCTGGAGGGGGAAGATCGCCGCGCGGTCGAAGCGGCTGCCTATTCCCTCGTGGAGGCGTGGCGGCAGTACCGCAACGAGGCGCTCGATATCCTGCCGTATACCGGACAGACGCCGCACAATACGGCGAGCCTGATCGCCCGCAAGGCGGCTTCCGGGTATATCCTCGACATCATCCTGCGCAACAACCGCACCAGCGACCGCTATCCGGACGGCATCTTCCACGCCCACCGCGAGTATCACCATATCAAGAGCGAATCGATCGGGCTGATCGAGGCGATGGGGCTGTTTATCCTGCCCGCCCGCCTCCGGCGGCAGCTGGGCGTGGTGGAAGAGTATCTTTCGGGCGTGCGCGCATGGCCTGCGGAGGAGTTGGCAGAGGATATGCGCCCCTTCGCGCCCATGATCGGGCGGCTTTTCGAGGAGCACGGCACTGTGTCGGCTGCACAGGCGAAAGAGATCATCCGCCGGGACGTGGAGGATACCTGCCGCGCCATTCTCGATAACACCGCCGTATTCAAGCGGGACGAGGCGGGCGAGAACGCATTGATAGCATTTTTATCGGACGCCGGTTTTCCGGCAAAAAGGAGGAATATATGACGATTTTGGTAACGGGCGGCGCGGGCTATATCGGTTCGCACACCGCTGTGGAACTGTTGGAAGCGGGGCATGATGTCGTCGTGGTGGATAATTTGAGCAACGCATCGCCGAAGGCGGTCGAGCGGGTGGAGCAGATCACCGGCAAAAAGGTCCGCTTTTACGAGCAGGATGTACGCGACGCCGCCGCCCTTGCAAAAGTGTTTGCGGAAAATCCCATCGATTGGGTCATCCATTTTGCAGGCTTGAAAGCGGTGGGCGAAAGCGTTGCCAAGCCGCTCGAGTATTACGACAACAACCTCGGCTCAACGCTGACGTTGCTGGAAATCATGCGCAAATTCGGAGTGAAGAAGATCGTGTTTTCTTCGTCCGCGACTGTCTACGGCACGCCCGAAAAGCTGCCGCTGGATGAGGACTGCCGTACCGGAGGAACCACGAATCCGTACGGCACCTCCAAATACATGCAGGAACAAATTTTACGCGATCTGTACATTTCGGATCAGGGCTGGACGATCGCCCTGCTGCGCTATTTCAACCCTGTGGGAGCGCACGCGAGCGGGCTGATCGGCGAGGATCCGAAGGGCATCCCCAACAATCTCACCCCGTATATCGCCAAAGTCGCGATCGGCGAGCTGAAGGAGATCGGCGTCTTTGGCAACGACTATCCCACCCCGGACGGGACGGGCGTGCGCGACTATATCCACGTCGTCGACCTCGCCAAGGGGCACGTCGCCGCCATTCATGCGCTGGAAAAGCCGGGCGTGTATACCTATAACCTCGGAACGGGCATCGGTTACAGCGTGCTCGATGTCATCCATGCATTTGAAAGGGCGTGCGGCCACAAGCTGCCGTACACCATCAAGCCCCGCCGCCCGGGTGACATCGCCGCCTGTTACGCCAATGCAGACAAGGCCAAGCGCGAGCTGCACTGGCAGGCCGAGCTGGGGCTGGACGATATGTGCGCTTCCCTCTGGAAGTGGCAGACGCTGAACCCGAACGGTTATCGCGGTTAAAGGGGAGACTCTCCTTTCCCTTCTGCCGCCCGCAGCCAATTTTGGTTGCGGGCGGCATCATTTTTTGTTACAATAGAGAGGAAACAATTGCGGGCGGAGGAAGCTGTGATGAGGCAGAAGGTCAAAATAGTTTTGCGCGCGGTTCTGCCGTCCGCCTTTTTTCTGCTGACGGCGGCGGTCATGGTCGGGGCGGCGGAGATCCTGGGGGAGAAGGAGATCATCTTCCCCGAAGCGGGCGCGATCGCCCTCGGCGCATTGGCGGCGCCCCGCCTTGCATGGCGGACGGATAAGCGATCTGTCTTTTTCCTGATCGGGATCTGTGCCTGCGCGGGCGTGCTCATCGTCCTGTACCTGCCGCTGCCGCTCGCGTGGCAGCTCATCGCTGCCTATCTGTTCGGGCAGGCGGTACTGCTCGCCTCCCGCACGACCTTTGCGCCCCTTATCTCGGCGGCAGTGCTGCCCGTGCTGCTGCAGACGCGTTCGCCCGTCTATCTCGCGGCGGCGCTCGCCTTGACGGCGCTCGTCTTGCTGCTGCGCAGCGCGCTGGAAGGGCTGGGCCTCCGCCCGCGCGAGCGGTTTGTGCCGCTTTCACCATCCGGTGCGGACTGGGCGGACTTGTGGCCGCGCACCCTGGTTGCGGCGCTTTTGTGCCTGCTCGCGGTGGGATCGGGCTGGCTGTACCTTGTTTGCCCGCCCCTTTTGGTGGCATTTACCGAATTCACTCGGGCGGGCAACCGCGCCATGCGCACGCCCGCCCGATCGGCGGCCTTCCTCGCCCTGAGTGCGGCATGCGGTGCCGTTGCGCGCGGCGTGTTCTGCCTCCTCTTCGGCCTGCCTCTCGCGCTGGCGGCGGCCGCGGCGTGTGCCGTCGTGCTTGCTCTCGCCGCGTGCATGAAATTATTCTTGCCGCCCGCCGCGGCGCTCGCGCTGTTGGCCATGCTTGTCCCGGCGGAGGCGCTCGCTGCCTATGCGCTGCAGGCGGCGGCCGGCGCCGCACTGTATACGGCATTCGCTTGCGCTGCGTTTCATCCGCCGATAGCCGGCGCGGCATTGCGGTCCGCAAAATAGGACGCACCGGGGCATCGCTCTTTGCCTGATATCCTGCCGGGGCCGGGGAGTGCAGTCTGCGGAAGGACTGTGATCGTCTGTTGCGGGTGCGATTCGTATCGCGCAGTTTTTACTGTTTGAATAAAAAACAGCGAAGCCCCGAAATCATTTCGGGGCTTCGCGTGTCTTTTATTTAGGGAAAGGCCGTACCGCTGATTGCTTTGATGCGGGATGACATTATATCAAATCAGAATAAATCAAAGTAATCGCTGTCCAGCCTTTTGATTTCAAACTTCATTTCGGTCGTTACGCCGATGTTATATTCATACATGAGCTCTACCAGCTTTTGACCGTCGATCAGGATCACGGAAGTATCGTTTCTCGGCTTGTATTCCAAAGCATCTTTTGAGAATCGGGATGTCGTAATAAAGATCCCTTTACGGGCGCCCTGTCCTGCTAAGGCGCCAACAAATTTTTGTATTTCAGGCCTGCTCACTACATTGTCTCTCTGCCAACGTTTTGCTTGCAGATAGATGTTGTCTAAGCCGAGTCTGTCTTGTTTGATGATGCCGTCGATGCCTTCGTCGCCCGTCCTTTTTGTCGCTTTGCCTGCATCTTCGATGCTGCCGCCGTAGCCCATAGCAACCACCAGGTCAACGACCAATTGTTCAAAAAAGTCGGAGGATTGTTCTAAAATTTTTTGCAGTATTTCGTCGCAGACCTCTTTCTTCAACAGTTCAAAGTTGTTGATCATATTTTCCAGAGGGGTGGTTTCCTCTTGGATTGTATGATCCGTATCGTTCTGTTTGTGGGAAGTCTTTATAAACTTTAAAAAGGGCTCATATTGTTTGAGATCTTTGGCGGTAAGGTCGGATACGTTGTTTTCGACAAGTTTTTTGCCCTCATCTGTAATTTTGAAATTCGCGCGAGAAGGGCTTACAATGAGTTCCGCCTTTTTAAGATATGTAATCGCCCATCCAATTCGATTTACATAGGTCAGTTGCGTTTGCGAGGGGAGGGTTTCGGCCAGTTCATCTTCACTTAATTGAAATTGCTTGGCCATGGTGCGAACGATCTCTTGCTTTGTCCTGACTTTGCCGTCACTCAAAAGTTTTAAAACAGGAAGCAGAAATTTTTCGTAAGAGGGAATAGCCATAACGCGTCACCTTTTCCTAAAAAGAATATAAAAAAACCGCAATCGTTTTGCGATTACGGCCTTTTCTGCGGTATGACCGCATTTTTGTGGAGCTACTGGCCGGACTTGAACCGGCGACCTGCTGATTACGAATCAGCTGCTCTACCGACTGAGCCACAGTAGCGTCTATACTCTCTGTTCGCTAAGTCAACCCCGCGACGAATCAGCTGGA
>ERZ1643247.3912-NODE-3912-length-10122-cov-53.235323_pt1 | contig 10122 bp, 15 predicted proteins | sample MGYA00579264_ERZ1643247 | MGnify/ENA primary metagenome ERZ1643247 (study PRJEB29033, sample SAMEA4952262) | chicken gut metagenome | biome: Broiler Chicken; feature: Gastrointestinal Tract; material: Caecum | place: Ireland | collected 2018 | study: Broiler... | reverse complement strand
GTCTGTTAAGTTTATGAAAACATGGCTTAATTTCCCGGATCAGGATTTTTTCTGGAGTTCAGCAATAGCCCCATAATGTAATATGTTAAATGTAGCTGGAGCAATACGCTCAAGAAGTTCTCTATGTTCATGCTCCCACATTGCAATTTGATCATTTGTAAGAGAGGCCCCAATTCCTCGGCAAGCCTTCATTCTTCCATGCCAACTTTCACGAGAGAATGGAACTTCTAATAGATATTCGTCATGATATACAACAGCAAAATGATTTCTGTAGCAATCGGGAATATCAATTGGACGCATAGTTTCTCCCGCACCTGTCATTTCGGATTGTACTTTAGTACAAGTTCTTCACTGGCACCTGCGATTTCGTCTTCGTAGGGAAGCCAAGCCATATAAAGCACAAGAAGGGTACCGCCATGTTTTAAAATGCGAAGCAGATGAGGCAAAATTTGTTTATGATCAAAGTACCAGAAACATTGGCAAGCTGTAATGACATCAAAGTATCCATCTGGAAAAGGAATATTCTCTGCCGGGATAGCATAATAATTGATATCCATCCCCTCAGATAATCTTTTGGCTTGCTCAATCTGTTCATCAGAAATGTCGATAGCTGTCCATTTAGCTCCGTATCGATACAAATTTCTTGGAATGACGCCTGTCCCGGTACCCAGATCCAAAACATCCTGACCAGTAATACATAGTTGCCGGTTAATTATTTTGTCATAAAAGAGCTGTGGATATATATCACGATATTTTGCGTAATCTGATGATGTTCTTCCCCAATCAAAAGGGGTACCATCGTCAATATTTTTATTAATTATTTCCATAAGGCGTTCCTCAATAATCCTTTTTGTCATCATCCTTTTTTGCATCCTTAATTCCGTCTCTAACTGCGAAACGGATTATCCAGTAAAGGATAAATAATATAATGATAGCTGCACCAATTCCATTCATGCGTAAGCCCCCTTCTCCTGTATTTAAAAATGTTCATCGCATATTTTGCAATAATATCCAACAGAGGATATATCTTATTGTGGATCGCCTATATAAAGGATTGCATAAACTTTATCTATCCGAGCCGGAGAAGTTTCTGCGATATTTCCGTCATAATATACGGATACTTCGTCTCCAATATTAAAACTTGACATACTGTCTTTCCTTTCAATATCAAGGGATACCTCAAGACTGGCATAGCTTTCATATATTTCATCATCTTCATTTACATCAATGACGATATAATCTTCACTTGTTTCTGATACTATCCCTCTTACGCACGGCTCGTTATCAACAATGTAGTTTATGTCTTTTGCACATCCAGATAATAACATTAGACAAGTGTAGACCAGAACCGCTATAACAGCCATTTCGCGCTTCCTCATCCATAACACCTCCGTAAATAAGGACAAGCCTTGAAATCTAGAATGCCTTAATTCTTCAATTCTACAACTTAGAATTTATAAATCGAGTTTCATGTATATGGAAGTATCCATAGGACTATCGTTATAGCTGTCTATTTCATAAAAACCATATTTTTTATACATATGTATTGCACTTTTCAAAAAAGGCAGTGTATCTAACAACATATGCGAATAGCCAATTTTTTTGGCATCATCTATGATTTTTTCAACCAGAAGGTTGCCTACTTTTCGTCCTCTGAATTTCGGCCTGACATAGAGACGTTTCATCTCACAATTTTGATTATCAATTTTTCTCAGCCCTATGCAACCAGCTAATTCCTCATCACAATAAACCAAATATAATCTTCCCTCAGGTAAGCCGTATTTACTCTCCAAATGCTCCATTTCGTCACTATAATTTTGGATGTCTAAGTATTTTTGGAAAGAACTATCGTTCTCAATTAGCATATCAGTATATTCTGTAAATAATTGGCTTACTTCTTCAGTATGATTATAAGCATATACCATTTTTATTCCCATAACTGCTTGTCCTCCTACATTATTGAAATCCAGTCATTAAAATGACATTTAATATTCATTAAAAAAATTCTGCAATTCCTCCACAAATTGTCCGATCTGCAAACCATCTACAAATGAATGATGTGCCTGCACAGAAACCGGAATCATTATTTTTCCATCTTTTTCATAATATTTTCCCCAATCAAAAAGTGGTGTTGCATTATCTTTCTTTCCGGAGTTTGTGTGTGATATATGAGTATATGTAACCCAGGGCATAGGAGAACATTGAAAAATATCATTTCCTAATGGACCGGTAAAATATACACTCTGTTCTTCTGCCGTTTTTGCTGCTAACTTACAGTATTCTTTCAAATCATCTATCATTGGAACATTCACCACTTTAAACAAGCCTGTATGCTTATTCAAATAAGTAAATGCAGTATCTATTTTATTATAAAGAGCAACTTGTCCATCTACAAAACGATAGCGAAAAGCTTCTATGTTATTAGCACATTTACACACCGCATATACCATAGCAAATGTAAAAGATAATCCTTGTTCCTTGATCATACGCTTAAAATTTGTAATGTCCGCTTCAAATGTCACGCAAAAAGCAGGCTCAACACAGTTTCTAAAAACAGCACAGTGAATTGCTCTATTCCATGTTTTTTCGTCTATTATCTGATAAGAGTTGGCCATACATTATCCCTCCTAATGTTCAATCTACCGTTTAAGATTTGCTGCATCATTGAATAACTGTCAAGAGAACAAACAGTGATAGTATAATCACGACAACCATTTGTATGACAATCTCCATAATATTCAGAAGATTATTCGATACTTTCGATTTCTTCATTTCCCGGATAATAGGGATGTCATAGTGTAGTGTGAACAGAACGCTTACAACAAGCTCAATACAAAAAATTATAAGTAAGATATTCTTGTTTCCATAGGAAATTCCCGCTCCGATATGCGTAATAACCAATGATGGTATGGTTCTCCAATTAGCAAAAAGAAGGATACCGGTTATTACTACAATGCCCCAAGAAATACCGTTAATGATTTTTCTCGCTTTTTCCATCAAATTTCTCCTCAATAATTCATTTAGCTAATGGTTTATCCGATCTCATGAATGTACCTTGCAACGAGAAAGTAATTCCATGGATTGTACTTTTGTTGAACTCTCAAACAGGATTTACATTGAAACGGATCTGTTGAATAGCGGCTTTCTTTTTGGCTTCTTGAAGCATATCTTTAGTAATACTGGAAGTTAGTATTTTTTTTGTTTTAGAAAAATCATATCCAAAATTAGTTTCGTATCTGTCAAGAAATTCATAAATCTGTTTTGGAACACTCTCTATTTCTGTTTCCATAGGTGCATTTTGATTTTGCCAATCATTATATACGGCAATATCTATTGGTTTACCGTCCTCCCATATTTCAGGAGAAATCGCACCAAGGAAACCACCTAAATCATCTTCATGACATAATATGTAACATTGCTCTAATATATAGAAAAAAACTAAAAACGAATCCATCTTCATTCCCCTCTAGCAACTTCAGGCTTGAAAAAGAATATTTTACTGAATTTGTAAATGCCACTGAAAACTGTCTTTGAAATCATCAAAACATTTAGGACAGATCCAATAGCGATTAGTGCTTGTGACATATCCTTCATGGAGTGTATTTAGGATACTCGATATCTTTTCCCAGCAGAAAATGCAATGTTCGTGACTGTTTATATTAGACATATCCCATTTACGAAAATAGAGCGTTTCTCCAAATAAATATTCCTCTTGCCCATTTAGCCTCCAATCGTTCTTATCAACCATATCGCCTTTCCTCATAACCTAGTTTGCTTTATTAAATTGTAACAAAACGAAGTAACAAATACTATATCAAAATGATAATATTACTAATTCGAGGAACATGCGAGCCGAAATTTGAGTGGCTACAGGCTGCATCTGGACGGACCTGTCCATTCTAGCGTATCTGGAGCGAATAGGGCAGTCGGCCGAAAGGATCTCTATTCTCCGATCAGAGAAAAACTGGAGCCGGCAGCAGGCCTCTCCGGTTTATTCCTTTATATACAGACGACGGATGTTCCGTTATAATTGATATGGTAATTTGACGGTCAGGAGGAATTTGTTTTGAAACATATATTGATCATCGATGACGATATACATATCAACGAAATGTTAGATAAGGTTCTGAAACAGGAAGGATATCAGGTGTCCCATGCGTATTCCGGTACGGAAGCGCTGCTCCTGTTGTCGACCTGTCGGCCGGATTTGATTCTGTTGGATCTTATGCTGCCTGGTTTATCCGGGGAAGAAGTGCTTCCACAGATCTCCGGGATACCGGTCATCGTTATGAGCGCAAAAGTAGATGTAAAAGGGAAGGTAGATATGCTGTTAAATGGGGCAGCAGATTACATTACCAAGCCTTTTGAGATTGAAGAACTGCTTGCCAGGATTATCGTACAGTTTCGAAAAGCTGCTTCTCCATCTAACGAGACGATACTGGAATATGATTCGATCCGCTTGGATGTGTCCACTCATGAGGTCATCGTTTGTGGTCAGGCTGTAAAGCTTACAAAGACTGAGTTTGCCATCCTGCGCCTTCTGATGGAGAATCCGAAGCAGATCATCACAAAGAGTGTGCTTCTTGACCGGATCAGCGAGGATACGCCGGACTGTATGGAGAGTTCCCTTCGTGTGCATATCAGTAATTTACGGAAGAAACTTCGTGAGCCGTCCGGGAAGGATTATATTGAAGCTGTCTGGGGAATCGGATTTCGGATGACAGGAGAGTAAATCTTTACACTTTCTTTGCAATTCTCTTAACAGCTTTCTTAACACCTGCCCGATAGAATGACAGTATCAACAAACAAGAAGGAGGCTTTAAGAGATGAAATACATCCTGACAGCAGATAATCTAAACAAAAACTATCGTCATTCCCATGCATTACACAATTTCTCCATGCATATCCCGAAGGGAGCAATCTACGGATTTGTTGGAGAAAATGGCGCCGGAAAGACGACTTTGATTCGAACCATCTGCGGGCTGCAGGCACCGACTTCCGGGACTTACAGCCTGTATGGGGTAAAGAATACCGATAAATGCATCCGTGAAGCACAGCAGCGTATCGGGGCCGTGGTGGAAAGCCCGGCTGTCTATCTTGATATGAATGCGGAGAATAACCTGAAGTATCAGTATCACGTACTGGGACTTCCGACATATGACGGACTGAAAGAGTTGCTTCATCTGGTAGGACTGGAAAAAACAGGCAGAAAGAAAGTGAGGAATTACTCCCTTGGCATGAAACAGAGATTAGGCATCGCGGTGGCCCTGGTAGGCAATCCGGATTTCCTGATCCTCGATGAACCGACCAACGGACTTGATCCACAGGGAATCATAGAGCTGCGAGAACTGATCCTAAAGCTTAACCGTCAGCGGCAGATCACGGTTCTGATCTCCAGTCACAATCTGGATGAACTCTCAAGGATTGCCACACATTATGGCTTTATTGTGAATGGAGCAATGGCAAAGGAGATTACCGCAGAAGAACTTGATAAGGCCTGCAGAAAGTGTGCTGTACTGACTGTGACAGATACAGGAGTTCTTGCCCGTGCATTGGACCTGCTGGGACTTGAGTATGTCATATTATCGGGATCAACAGCAAATGTATATGGAGAAATCCCCATATCGGAGTTGACTTTGGAGTTGGCAAAGAACCGGTGCCGGATCCTTTCCCTGCACGAGAAGGACGAGACTCTGGAGAGCTATTATATCAATCTGACAGGAGGTGGCAGATATGAGTAAATTGTTATATGCAAACTTTTTCAGGCTTTGGAGGAATAGATTGTTCCAGATTGGACTTGGTTTTATGTTTTTTGCCGGCGGTTTCCTAGTGTTTCAGCAGTACCGGCAACTTGTTGGGTATGGAACCAATGTGAAACTGGATAGTACTATGTTTGGCTATACCATTATGATCGGAGTCATCAGTTCCATTTTCTGCTCCCTTTTCGTAAGTACAGATTATAATGATGGAACGATTCGGAATAAAGTGATTACAGGTAGCAGGAGAGCAGAGATCTATATCGCGAATCTGATTGTTAACATTGTGGCATCGTTCCTGTTGTGCTTTTCTTATATATTGGCGAATATCGTGATTGGTGTCCCACTGATCGGAACCCTTGAGACTCCCCTTCCGAAAGTGCTTCTGATCCTGGCAGGAAGCCTGCTGACAGTAATTGCTTTTTGTTCTGTATTTACAATGATCAGCCTGCTGATCCAGAGCAAAGCTATAGCGCCGGTAGTTTGTATTGTGGCAATGTTTTTATCCATCGCATTTTTTAACGAAGTGCAGAGGATCCTGGATCAGCCGGAATTTTGGTATGACGGTACAGTGAATACCGCCTATGTGGATGGAACAGAGCGAGAAGTACTGGAATTTCTCTATAATGCGATACCTGCAGGTCAGGAGATGCAGTATTCCAGGAGAAGTACAGAGAATATTGGTGAAATGGCGGCTTACGCAGCGGGCCTGACAGTGATCACAACAGGGATTGGTGCATTTTTCTTCAATAGAAAAGATATAAGGTAGGGTATGGATATGAATGTCTGGATATGTGTGATAATTGCTGGCCTGATAGCTATAACAGCGGTATTGGTGGTCAAAATTTATCTTATAAAAAAATCGACAAGGGAGATCCGCCGGTCCTTTGAAGAAAAGCTTACTCAGGATACGAATACTCTGATCCACATATCTAGCCATGATCCGGATATGCGGGCGCTGGCAGGAGGGCTGAATGCCCAACTGCAGATATTCCACGAGGGGCGGCAGAAGTTTGAGCATGGCGACCTGGAACTGAAAGAAGCTATCACCAACATATCGCATGATCTGAGGACACCGCTGACAGCAATTTATGGGTATCTGAAATTACTGGAAAACGAAGAGTGTTCAGAGACGGCACGGGACTATCTGGCGGCGATTGGTGAGCGGACGCGGGCTTTGAAGCAGCTTACAGAAGAGCTGTTTCGATATACCATCGTCACTTCAGATGCAGAAGAGCTGAAAATGGAAAAGCTTTCGATTAATGGGATCCTAGAGAGTGTGATTACATCCTATTATTCCGTTCTTGTGCAGCAAAATATTGAGCCCAGTATCTCAATACCGGACGAGAAGGTGGAGAGGATGCTGAATGGCGAAGCTCTGTCCAGAATTTTTGGAAATATTATCAGCAATGCTGTGAAATACAGTGACGGGGATCTGATGATCTCGCTGACAGAAACGGGAAAGATTACATTTGCTAATCATGCGGCAGGGTTGACGGAGGTACAGGTAGGAAGACTGTTTGACCGCTTTTATACAGTAAATAATGCACGCAAGTCTACCGGACTTGGCCTTTCTATTGCAAAAACACTTACGGAAAGAATGGGCGGGAACATTGCAGCAGAATATAAGGATGATATACTAAAAATTTCTTTGAAATTTGACTAATCTGTAAGCAACGCATTATGGAAGTAAACCGAGTACCTGCGGTATAGCAGCGCAAGTGCTCGGTTAATATAAATCAACGTTTTTGACCTGTAAATAGGGCATCTCACTTATCATTCTGGTATAAGTAATAAGCGGTGGTTATTTTTCATCAATCATATTTCTCAATTTTTACTGTGGCTATTGCAGATTGATTTGGTGCTCCGGATATAAGATCCTGTGGGGCGGGGATTAACATCATAAACCCATCTTTATTATAGCGGTGTTCATAGCCGCGGGCATATTTCTCCTCAACAGAAATATGCTGCACCTGTCCGATAACCATAGAAGTGATACCGGAACCGCTCAGATCCTGAATATCTTTCAGAACACATTCTATATTTAGAAAAGCTTCCTGTATTACAGGTGCATGAATACTTTTAGCATCAGAAAGCGTGAAGTTACCTACAGTAAATTCATCATCCTCAATGTTATTGTGATGAATCGTTTCTACCAGCTTGTCATAATAGCTTATGGACAGAAAATTGATACAAAAACATTTATCTCGCTGAATATTAGTATAAGTATGTGTATGTTGATATAGATTTCCCATCACAGCGAAGAAAGCAGTCTTATCGCCATGAAAACAGCTCCATGAGTGGAAGCATACATTTGGCTGGCCGTTTTCCTTCCAAGTTGTAATGGCAAATAAAACGGTAGGAATCCCTGCAGTTACTTCAAAATGTGAAAATAAGTCAAATTCTTCTGGATATAAGGGTTTAAAATATTGCGGAAAATCCTTGCCAATTTCTATTTTCATTCCAACACCTCCTGAAAATGACATTATGATATATAGTAAAGCAATCTAAAAAGTTCACTTTATGAATTCAATCCTTTAGATTTGTATTTATATACTGCAACGATTGTTATTGAAAAAAGGATCATCGCTGCGTTTGCAACAATTGTTCCGGGCCATGTCATTGTCATAGGGATAAAAAGGGAAGAGGCAGCATTGAACATGGTATGGAAAAGGACATAAGCAAATACATAACCGTTCCCGGCTATTTTATAAACTGCACCTCTAAAAAAACTTAATGACATGACCTGAATATTGAACATCCAGAAATTGATCAGTCCTTCACAGTGACTCGTACCGGGAATAAAAAAGAGTGGGATATGCCAGAAAACCCAAGTTATACCGATCAATAGAGAAGAAATAGCAAATCCATACTTTTTGTCCAGCCTTGGTTGTAATACATACATCCATCCAGTTTCCTCTAAGCCACCGATAAAAAGGTTACCAGGCAGAGAGAGGAAGAACATATAAAAGGGCAGCGCCATTTCTATGCGGCCCGATGCTATTATATGCATTCCAAAATACAATACAAGACCTGTAATGACAATCAAATAGACGGAAATCCTATTTTTGGCCCAGAAAACTTTTTTCAGCCATTCCAGAAGACCTGTTACTTCTTTATTCTGCTTCAGAACGAGATAAGAGGCGATTGCAGGAGATAAAATATAAAGCGCAAATGGTATATTCATTGCAAACTGTGGCAGTGAAACAACCAGACTATATACATGGTAACCGAATTGACCGAGCACAATTAATATACCTGATGTACAATACGCGATACAAAAGGTCAGGATAGTAAATTGAAGAATAATTTTTTTTTCAGTCAATTGTTGTGCCTCCTGAATCATATAATTGTTATATTGTTTTCTTACATCTAAAGAATATAAAATCTGGTCGGTGAAGTGTTCCGCCAAACTGAGCCGGATACTTCTTTCTCATTCCCTCGGATACATGAGATTCTTCGCATTCTTCAATCAAAAATCCAGCATTTACAATAGAATTGACAATACTGGAAAAGGTTCGATGATAAACTTCATAGTTCTCGACAACCCATTTGACTGTCCTTTTTCCCTCAACCATATAGTTGCTGATATTTGCATAAAGTCTTTCGCCTGATTCTGTTCGGGTATATCTATCATATTGACCATCCCATGCTGTTGCCATTGGATGAGACATACTAAATACAAAATGAGCACCGGATTTTAATAGACTATATACATTTTTCATTAGTTTGTCTAAATCTTCGGCATAATCAAATGCTAAGGAACTTGTAATCAAATCAAACTGCTCATCAATTTGACATATATCTTCCAACGCTAGTTGTTGATAAGTAATATTTTTAGCATGAAAATGTTCTTTTGCATACTCTAGCATTTTTTCAGAAATATCTATACCTAGTACAGATTCAGCTCCCATATCAGAATACTGCTTTGCATGCTGACCCAGGCCACAGCCTATGTCTAATACTTTTTTACCATTTACTTCTGGAATCATCGCAAATAAAATAGGGGTTTCTATACAATCATTGAAATTAATCTTGTCGGTACGAAGATTTTTGAAATTTTCAAAGAAATTTTCATTATCATATATATTTTGTTTTGCCATTTTCTCTCCTGTTCAACGATTAATCCTAGCTAGCTTAGTCAAATACCGGTTTATTTTCTATTCCTTACTGTGAGGATAAAAAAGAATTGTTACTTCCGATTCGGTTTTCTCTTAATAGCCAACAAATTCATGTAGTCAGCAAATTCAGCAGTATTGGTCGGATAAAACATTACCCATTTCCCATCACGATAGGTTTTTGCTTCATCAAATTGCTTACAGACAGTATTGGAAAGAGTACCTCTTATATTTTCAAATTTTGTTCG
>ERZ1643247.3911-NODE-3911-length-10123-cov-7.654251_pt1 | contig 10123 bp, 13 predicted proteins | sample MGYA00579264_ERZ1643247 | MGnify/ENA primary metagenome ERZ1643247 (study PRJEB29033, sample SAMEA4952262) | chicken gut metagenome | biome: Broiler Chicken; feature: Gastrointestinal Tract; material: Caecum | place: Ireland | collected 2018 | study: Broiler... | reverse complement strand
CAGCGGTACATAAGAGCGCAAAAAACGCGCTCTAAGAACCGGCGCTGCTTTACGGCCCTCCATCACCACACCAGTCTCTCCCGGCTGACTTCTCCTGCACACAATTCTGAATTCCGGCAGATAAAACGAAGACGGAACTTTGCCGGCTATACTCACCTTCTGAATCCAGAGTATCCCTACTGCCTGATTGGATTACCTGATTTCTTCGGCGATAAACGCCCCTTTCTTTTTGCCTTATGAGGAATTGCGAAGGAAATTTCCGGACGGAGGGACAGCAAAATGGAAGTCCGGAGAGTTTTGGGATGCGCCTTTCAGAAGAGGGGGACAGGGAATTCTGATGACTCTGGAATGAGTTTAGAAAAATAGGAACCTGAGAATCAGCGTTGGGATTTACAGCGGGCTCTGTTCGGGCATATGCGAGTTAGCCCGCTGCAAATCCTGCTTTTAGCTGATTCTCAGGTTCCGTTATTTTTCTTAACTCATGGAACGGAATCAGAATTCCCTGTCCCCCTCTTCTGAATCCGTCTTATAAAAACTCCTCGCCTTCTGTTTTCCTTTCCCGCTGCCGAAGATTTCCTTCAGCAAATCCGAATCCGTCCGCCTCAAAGCATTCTTCCGTTTTCCTTCAGCCACTGTTTCCATTTTTTATAATCGGGCATTACGGATTCGACGATGGCGTAAAATGCTTTTGAGTGATTCATTTCTTTCCGGTGAGCGAGTTCGTGTACGACCACATAATCCAGTACTTCCGGCGGTGCGAAGATGAGACGCCAGTTAAAGTTCAGATTTCCTTTGCTGCTGCAGCTTCCCCAGCGGGTTTTCTGTTCCCGGATGGCGATCCGTCCGTAAGTAACGCCCATAATGCGGGCGTACCATTCTGTTTTACGGGTAAAGATGTCCCGGGCGAGTTCGACATAACGCCTGCGCTCTGCATCAGAGAATTCCCGGCGGGGGACGGAAGCGGCCTTTCTGGCTGTTTCCAGATGAGTCATTATCCACTGCTGCTTTTCAGAGAGAAAGGCCTCTATGGCAGAGCGTGGACATCCGTAAGGAGCGCGGACTTTTACACCGGCTTCCCGGGTGATCTGGATAGCGATTGACTTGCGGCGGCTGTATACTATATCATAGGAAAAAGGATAAATCATAAAGACACCTCGTATGATTATAATGAATACTCAAAGTATAGCAAAAGAAAGAATGGCGTACAAGAGCAGCCGGAACGGAGGGTGAAATGGAAGGAAACGATAAAAAGACTTCCCACGGCTCTTGAAATCATTATACTTGTCTTCATCTTTGCCGCGGAGATTCTGGGGGAGATCAGTGAATTTTATCTGCTGTTTCCTTTCTGGGATACGGTGCTGCATACAATCAATGGATTCCTTGCGGCCGCTATCGGGTTTTCGCTTGTGGATCTGCTGAACAGAAGCGAAAAGGCGGTATTCAGTCTGTCGCCGCTGTTTATGGCGATTGTGGCCTTCTGCTTTTCCATGACCATCGGAGTGGTATGGGAGTTTTTTGAATTCGGCATGGATCAGATCGGGGGATTGGATATGCAGAAAGATACGGTTATCCATACGATCCGGTCCGTGACTCTGGATCCGGCAGGAAGGAATGTGCCTTATGTAATAAATGACATCACAAGCACCGCAGTAAACGGCAGGGAACTGGGGCTTGGCGGTTATCTGGATATTGGCCTGATTGACACCATGCAGGATCTGATCGTTAATTTTATCGGAGCCTTTGTTTTTTCTGTAATCGGATTTTTCTTTGTGAAAAACAGAGGAAAAGGAAAGGTTGCGAAACGTTTTATCCCCCGGAGAAAAACGGAAGACAGAGATTTCCTGAAAATTGTTATGGAAGAAAAAGAGACGAAAGAAAGAACAGAAGGTAAGCCGCTGGAAGGAAAAGGGGCAGGGAAGACAGGAAGGAGCCGGCAGAAGGACGCAGACAAGCGGGAGGAGACCGGAGGATTGTAAAAGGAGCAATCGGCCGGTCTGCCTCTGTTCTGCCGGTTTCCGAAAAGAAAGAAGGGGCGGTTCGACCCCTTCTTTCTTTTGACCCGAAAAAGCAGAAATACTAAAACGCTTTTTGTGTTTCATATATCATATCTTCGAACAGTTCTTTGTAGTCGTCCGAATCATCCATCAGGATGAAATAAAACAGTTCCGAATCATCATTGATACATGCGTATACATTCCATATACCGGTATCTGTTGTTGTCGCTACTCTTCCGTGTATGGTATACATTCCTGCGACAGAAGGGCATTCTTCCGCGTTAAGTACGCCTGCGTCAGCGATTCCGTATATGTCATATAAATGATTCAGGATATCCGAAGGCTCCGCACTTCCTGCCGAATATCCGGAACCGCCATATACAAAATCCATTCGCTCCGAAGCGTCTGAGTCTGTATGGAATACAGCGTAAACTTCGTTTGAAAGGCCTTCGTCATAAGAGAAGACGGAGGGGATGGAGAATTCATATCCGCTGAATTCAAAGGGCGTCGTTTCCTGCATTGCTGATTTCGTGCCGTTGCTGCGCCATAAATGAATGCCGACTGCAGTCAGAACAATGGCTGCGGCAGCGATGATACAGACCAGGGGAAGAAGTATGTTTTTCTTTCTGGCAGGTTTTGCCGGCTCCGGTATAAAATTGTTATTAACATTTTCCGCTATTTTCTGTCCGCATACCGGGCAGAAATTTCCATTTTCAATTTTAGTTCCACAATTTGAACAGTACATAGTTTTCTCCTTTCAGTTATCCAGGTTATTTGCTGAGTTCTACGCCGTTATAGTAAAGCTTGACGCTGCCTGTGTTTTCGTTATAATCATATATTACGTCAAAGGCTTCTTCCTCTCCTTCCCGGGTCTCATCATAAATCAGATAGATGATATCCTTTTCGGTATCTATCGCATAACGGCCCATTTCGAAATATCCGGAGGAAGAAGATAAGTAATTCTCAGGGTAATCAACGTCAAGGACAAAATCCTGTGATCCTTCAAACTTCAGACTGTAGGATTTTTTTTCGCCGCTGTATGTCCATTCGCCCTGAATTGCTTTGGTGAGATATACGCTTTCCTCGTTGGACGGGAAATCATATTCTGATTTATTCTTTCCGCCGGCTGAAATCAGAACTATGGTGACGATAAGGGCAATAATTAAAATGCTTCCAATGATAAGAGGCAGGAGCCGGCGGCTTTTCGGCCTGCCTGCCGCCGGACTTTGTATGTACGCCGGCGGGGGATCAAAGGACAATGGACCGGGAACGTTTACCGGGCTTCCACAGCTGCCGCAGAATCTGCTTCCTGCTTCCAGTTCATTACCACAATTAGAACATTTCATATTTAACCTCCAATATTCAATTTTAAAAATAATACAGATATAAATTTTGTGTCTGCCACATGCACCGGTGAAACCATGGCAGTTTTGTGAAAAAGCATATGCTGTATTTCGTGAATCAGTATATATCTGCGTATTTAAAAATTTTTTTTGAAATCAGAACGGTCAGATCTGCGTTCTGTTACATGAAGGATACGGAAAATTCCGTTCCAGATAAGAAACAGGATGAAAGCCCCCAGTATTGTGGCTCCGATATAGATAAAAATGGAGGGAAGATTGCCGGTTCGGGCGGCAATATCCCGGAAGACAACCTGCTGCATGGGATAGTCGGGGTTGATATAGAACATGTTGATTGTGCCGTATTTATCCAGCGTCACGTTAATGCCGGTGGCGATCAGGCAGCAGGTCAGGTAAAGCACGGTGCTCCCGGCAAATGCGCACAGGGGGAGCCGGGAGACGCCGGCTGCTGCGCCTGATTCCGCGGAACCGGTTTTGGCGGAAAGAGATCCGGAACTGCCTGCTTTTTCCTGTCCTGATTTCAGCTCCCGGGCGCAGGTGATCCCGGAAAAAAGCGCTGTGCCGATCATCAGGAAATGCCACAGATAAGAATGTACCGTCAGCGGGGCATAGCTGTAGTGCAGGCCGCTTGTGTCGGCGAATACAGCGGTTCCGCCCAGAAGAGCGTAGCACATAATAAAGCAGAGAAGCGCCCGGCGGACTTTTTCCCCGCGCGCGAAGGGCAGGATGAGGAAAACATACATGGGGATGCTGCAGAGCTGAAACGGAAAGTACCATAGATTATAGACGCCGTGTCCCACAAGGAAAGTAAGTGTCAGCTGTTTCCATATTTCGCTGCACAGCATAAGGAGTCCGAACAGAAAAAAGAATCTGTCGGAGGAGCGGCGGAAATATTTATGTTTGTCAGCAGAAAACCTGTTCATCTGTCTGCCTCCATTCTGTCAGATTAAAAAATAAAGAAGGGCGTACTGTCCCTTCTTTATTATAACTCCAAAAATCAGAAATACTACTGATACATGCGTATCCATTCCATATATCGGAGCGCCTCTGATTAATCTGCGTCAGCCCCTCCTTCCCGGAAGTTCTCTTCAGTATATTTATCCATTGATTAGTGGTATATACCAGGATTGTTAAAAAATAGACATTTCCGCGCATGGATATAACAAAAAAATAAAAAAATAGGGCGCGAAAATCTAAAATTTAAAAATAAAAACGAATAAAAATAAGAGAGAATATTAAAAATATACAAAAAAATGCACAAAAATGAAGGGGAACAAAAAAGGAACGAGGGCAAAATGAAGTGAAAAACCGAGCAAATTCGGTTTGAAAGCAAAAAAATCAAATTGTTGACAAATAAAAAAAACGGGCGTAATATTTAGTCAACTTTTCAGAAAAATGGTTCAGAAACGAATCTGAAAAGGAGTATTATACAGCGGGTTCGAGGGAGAACGGCTCTCTCGCTTTTTTGTGCAAAAATACGAAAACCTTCTGATTATAATACGACACACGAAAACGGAAGAAAAAAGGAGGGAGCGATACGGGAAATCTTACGGAAACACTGATGGAAGAGCTGAACTGCGAGACGGTTTTTACTCTTCCGGTTCTGGGAGGAATTTCAGAATCTGTGGTTGTGACATGGATCATTATGGCCGTTCTTGTGCTGGCGTCCATACTTCTTGTGCGCAACCTGAAAGTTGAAAATCCGGGAAAAGTCCAGCTTGCGCTGGAATCAGCCATAAGCTGGGCAAGTGACTTTTTTGAGGGGATTATCGGAAAAGAGAACAGAAGGTATATCCCTTATCTGATCACAGTGATGCTTTTTCTCGGAGTATCCAACACTATCGCGCTGCTGGGATTTAAACCTCCCACAAAAGATCTGAATGTTACGGCAGCGCTGGCAATCATGAGTATGTGCCTGATTGAGTTCTCAGGAATACGGAAAAACGGGCTGAAACACTGGGTAAAACACTTTGCCAGTCCGGTTCCGGTTGTGGCGCCGATCATGATTCTGGAGGTTGTAATCCGGCCTCTGTCGCTGTGTATGCGACTTTTTGGAAATATGCTTGCGGGGTTTGTGGTTATGGAGCTTCTGAAAACACTTGTACCGCTCCTGATTCCCATCCCGGTAAGCTTTTACTTTGACATTTTTGACGGTCTGCTTCAGGCGTATGTATTTGTATTTCTGACAGCGCTGTTTATGAATGAAGAGATGGAGTAAATGTCGGGGAATTTATGAGAATACAGATTTGCAAAATCTGTTTTACACAAACAACAATTTAGAAAACAAAAGGAGATTAAAATTATGGAAACATTAATCGCAATTGGAGCAGGTATCGCAGTATTGACAGGTATTGGAGCAGGTATTGGTATCGGACTGGCAACAGCTAAGGCAACAGAAGCAATCGCAAGACAGCCTGAGGCAGAGGGCAAGATCAGCAAAACTCTGATTCTTGGATGTGCGCTTGCCGAGGCAACTGCTATCTACGGCTTTATTATCGGCCTTCTGATCATTTTCTTCCTCTAATAAGCGGGACGGTATAAGGAGAGAAGAGTTCCGGAAAAACCGGAACGGGTATGAAAGAGAAAGGCGGGTGTGAAAAGGTGCTGAGATTAGACATGAATCTTGTCTATGAGATGATAAACCTTGTTGTCCTTTATCTTCTGCTCAGACATTTTCTGATCCGTCCTGTGACACAGATCATGGAGAAGAGAAGAAAGGTCATCGAAGAGGGGCTGAAGAATGCGCAGACTGCGCAGGATGATGCCATGAAAATGAAGCAGGAATATCAGGATGCGCTTAAAGGCGCCAGAGAAGAGTCAGCCGCGCTGATTGAGCGGGCACGGAAGGACGCGAAGGTGGAATATGAGCGTATCGTAGGCGAAGCCGGAGAAAAAGCCGGAAATCTGATCGAATCTGCGAAAGAGACTGTAAAGACAGAAAGAGAAAAGACTATGAAAGAACTGCAGTCTGAGATCGCGGGACTGGCGGTTGCTTCTGCAGAAAAGATTGTAAGCGCAGAAGGCGGAAACCAGGGGATTTATGATCAGTTTCTGAAAGAAGTAGGTGAAAACCATGAAGACGCAGATAAATAACGGGCACAGACATCTTTCTGAGGCGGCCCGGAGATATGCCCGGGTGCTCTATGAACTGGAGATTCCGGCAGACGCTGTGAAGGAATCCGAACGGATCTTTTCGGAAACGCCGGAACTGGGCGAGGTGCTCTGCAGTCCGATTGTCAGCCCGGAAAAGAAGTTCGGTCTGATTGAACGGATATTTCCGGCAGAGATCCGGAACTTTCTTAAGACAGCCTGCAGACATCACAGACTGGATATCGCCGCAGATATTTTCTGTGCATATGAAGAATACTGCCGGGAACAGGAGCATATTGTAAGTGCGGTGCTTTCCTGTACAGAGCCGCCTTCAGAGGAGCAGCTTGAGAAGATGGAAGCGTTTTTGTGCGGCAGATACGGCGCCGTGAAGGCAAAGATCCAGGTGTGCCGGGATGAAAGCCTGCTGGGAGGATTTGTTCTCCGCGTGGGAAACGACGAGTATGACTGGAGCATAAAAGGGCGTCTTGACAGACTGAAACAAAAGTTAACCTGGAGGTGAGCAAGGTGAGTTCAATCAATTCAGATGAGATAATCTCCATACTGAAAGAAGAGATAGAAAATTTTGATGATATGAGTAAGGACAGTGAAGTAGGCACTGTCATCTCCGTAGGAGACGGAATCGCTACCATATATGGGATTGATCACGCAATGTACGGAGAAATCGTTACTTTTGAAACAGGCCTGAAGGGAATGGTTCAGGATATCCGGAAAAATGAGATCGGATGTATTCTGTTCGGAAGTGACACACAGATCCGTGAAGGCACAAAAGTAAGCCGCACGGGAAAAAGAGCCGGCGTGCCGGTAGGAAGCGGCTTTGTCGGCCGTGTTGTAAATGCCCTGGGAGAGCCTATTGACGGCAGGGGCGAGATTAAAGAAGAAGATTATTATCCGGTTGAGAGAGAGGCTCCGGGTATTATCGACAGAAAATCTGTCGGTGTGCCGATGGAGACCGGAATTCTTTCAATTGATTCCATGTTCCCCATCGGACGTGGACAGAGAGAGCTGATTATCGGCGACAGACAGACAGGAAAGACATCCATTGCTCTGGATACGATTATGAACCAGAAAGGCAAAGATGTGATCTGTGTTTATGTTGCTATCGGACAGAAGGCCTCTACTGTAGCGAAAGTGGTAAATTCTCTGAAAAACTACGGAGCGCTGGATTATACAATTATAATGTCCTCTACAGCAAGCGACTGTGCTCCGCTTCAGTATATTGCGCCTTACGCAGGAACTGCTATGGCAGAGTATTTTATGTATCAGGGAAAAGATGTTCTGATCGTATATGACGATCTGTCAAAACACGCGGTGGCATACCGTGCCCTGTCCCTTCTGCTGGGACGTTCCCCGGGACGTGAGGCATATCCGGGAGATGTATTTTACCTTCACTCAAGACTTCTGGAGAGATCCAGCCGCTTAAGTGAGGAGAAGGGCGGCGGTTCTATTACAGCCCTCCCGATTATCGAGACACAGGCAGGAGACGTATCCGCTTATATCCCGACCAATGTAATTTCCATTACTGACGGACAGATTTTCCTTGAGAGCGGTCTGTTTGCATCCGGTATGCGTCCGGCTGTAAATGTAGGACTTTCTGTTTCCCGTGTAGGCGGTGCGGCACAGACAAAGGCCATGAAGAAAGCGTCCGGAAGTATCCGTATCGATCTGGCGCAGTACAGAGAGATGGAAGTATTTACCCAGTTCAGCTCTGATCTGGATGCGGCGACCAAGGAACAGCTGGAATACGGAAGCGGACTGATGGAGCTGTTAAAGCAGCCTCTGGGACAGCCTCTGAGCCTTCATGAAAAAGTAATTACTCTGTGTGCGGCTACCCACAAAGTGCTGCTGGGAGTTGAAAAGACACAGATTAAGAAATTCCAGGCAGACATGCTCCGTTTCTTTGATCTGAACTATCCGGAAATCGGCCAGGAGATCGAAGAGAAAAAAGTTCTGTCCGATGAAATGATCGGCAGAATTGTGGAAAAAGCCCGTGAATTTAAGGAAGGATTTTAAAAAGAGCAGGTGATACTATGGCAAATATCAGAGAGATACAGAGCAGAATCAACAGTGTCAAAGACACAATGAAGATTACCAATGCCATGTATATGATCTCTTCTTCCAAGATGACCCATGCAAGAAAGAAACTGGCCGATACAGAGCCGTATTTCTATGCGCTGCAGGGCGAGATATCGAGAATTCTGCGGCACGTGCCGGATCTGGAGCATCCTTTCTTTGACATGCGGGAAAAGATCCCGGCAGAAGAAAGAAAAATCGGTACAATTGTTGTAACAGCAGATAAGGGACTTGCCGGAGCATACAATCATAATGTAGTAAAACTGGCAGAGGAGATTCTGGCCCGGCCGGGACACCACAAACTGTATATTGTGGGAGAACTGGGACGGCACTATTTTAAGAAGCATGGAGTTGAGATAGAGAACAGCTTTCAGTATACGGTGCAGAAACCGACCATGCACAGAGCCAGGGATATTTCTGGTGTGCTGATCGACGAGTTCCGGCATGGCAAACTGGACGAGATTCATATCGTCTACACACGGATGGAAAATTCCGTGCAGGCAGACGCTGAGACACTGAGGCTTCTTCCTCTTGAGAAAAGTTCTTTCAATGAGATGAAAATGCCTCTTAATGTGCACCGTGAGGCCATTGCTCTTTATCCGTCGGTGGAGGCCGTAATAAAGGCAATCGTGCCCAACTATATAACCGGTATGATTTATGGATGTCTTGTGGAAGCATATGCCAGCGAGCACAACGCCCGTATGATGGCTATGAAATCCGCAACAGACAGTGCCGAGAGCCTGATCAGCGAGCTGTCCATCGTGTATAACAGGGCGAGACAGGCCGCAATTACGCAGGAGATTACAGAGGTCTGCGGCGGTGCAAGAGCGCAGCAGAAAAAGAGCTGAAGAAAGTGAGAGATAAGTATGAATAAAGGACGAATCACACAGGTCATGGGGCCTGTTGTTGACGTAGTATTTGAAGACGGCGATCTCCCTTTTATCAAAGATGCACTGGAAGTGGAAAACAACGGAAAAAAGTGCATTATGGAGGTTGCCCAGCACCTCGGAAATAATGAGGTGCGCTGCCTGATGCTGTCTGCCAGCGAGGGTCTGTGCAAGGATATGGAAGTGACAGCTACAGGAGCCGGAATTCAGGTTCCTGTAGGCGAGCAGACGCTGGGCAGACTGTTTAACGTACTCGGCGAAACCATTGATGACGGCACTCCCATTGATGATGGCGCGGAAAAATGGGTAATTCACAGAACTCCGCCTACATTTGAAGATCAGAGCCCGGTTGTGGAGATCCTGGAAACAGGAATCAAAGTTATTGATCTTCTGGCTCCGTACGCAAAAGGCGGTAAGATCGGTCTTTTCGGCGGCGCCGGTGTAGGAAAAACCGTGCTGATTCAGGAGCTGATCCGCAACATTGCCACAGAGCACGGCGGTTATTCCATCTTTACCGGAGTCGGCGAGCGTTCCCGTGAAGGAAATGACCTCTGGACGGAAATGAAGGAATCCGGCGTTCTGGAGAAAACAGCCCTGGTGTTCGGACAGATGAACGAGCCCCCCGGAGCACGTATGCGTGTGGCTGAGACAGGACTTACTATGGCAGAATATTTCCGTGATGAACAGCATCAGAACGTGC
>ERZ1643247.3909-NODE-3909-length-10125-cov-3.684707_pt1 | contig 10125 bp, 8 predicted proteins | sample MGYA00579264_ERZ1643247 | MGnify/ENA primary metagenome ERZ1643247 (study PRJEB29033, sample SAMEA4952262) | chicken gut metagenome | biome: Broiler Chicken; feature: Gastrointestinal Tract; material: Caecum | place: Ireland | collected 2018 | study: Broiler... | reverse complement strand
TTGTGATGCACGAAAACGTCTTCGACGCATCCCCCCTCGTCGGCGACGGCAAACAATTCCTTTTCCGTATCCTCGTCCGAATGCCTGACCTTAAACACGCGCGTATGCCGTTCCGGGCCGCCCGCAATATACCCGCGGTTGGTCGAAAGGATCTTGACTCCTTCTGCGCGCAGGAGCGCCACGTCCTGCACGATGACCTGGCGGGAGACACCGAACAGTGCGGCAAGTTCGGTTGCGGAAACGGGCGTTCCTCCCACGCGCTCCGCGATCCGGCGGCGGCGTTCTTCCCCGTTCATCCCTCAGTCCTCGTCCGAATCGTCAAAGAAATCGTCGTCGATCTCGACGGGATGAAGATTTTTCAGGGAGAGATCGAGAATGGGCGCGGAATGGGTGAGCGCGCCGCAGGACACGACGTCTGCCCCGATGTCCTTCAGGCGCACCACGTTTTCCTTGGTGACGTTGCCCGAAATTTCGACCAGCGCCCTGCCCGCGATGTATCCGACCGCCTCTTTCATTTCGGCGTCGGACATATTGTCGAGCATGATGATGTCCGCGCCCGCCTCTACGGCGTCTTTCACCATATCCATGGTCTCGACCTCGACTTCGATCTTCTGCGTGAAGGGCGCGTACGCCTTCGCACGGGCGACCGCCTCTTTCACGCCGCCCGCCGCGCCGATATGGTTGTCTTTGAGAAGGACCGCGTCCGACAGATTGTAACGGTGATTGCCGCCGCCCCCGACGCGCACGGCATATTTTTCAAAGAGCCGCATGTTCGGCGTCGTCTTTCTCGTGTCGACCAGTCTGAGCTTGCTGCCCTTCAAAGGCGCGACGATCTCGGCGGTATACGTCGCGATGCCGCTCATGCGCTGCAAAAAGTTAAGAGCGGTGCGTTCGCCCGTCAGAATGGCGCGCATATCGCCCGAAACGCTCGCAAGGAGCTGACCTTTGACCACGCGGTCGCCGTCTTTTGCAAAAAACTGCGTGTCCGCGCCGTATCCGAGCATGGTGAACACGTGCGCGAATACGGGAAGCCCCGCGATCACACCGTCCTGTTTGCAGATGAGATCCGCCTCGCCGAAGCAGTATTCTCTGAGAACGCAGTTGGTAGACACGTCTTCGCTCGTCACATCCTCGGCAAGCGCCATGCGGATCAGCTCTTCCGCGCGTATCTTCATGGAAATTTCGTCAATCACAATAAGCCTCCTTTTCCGCCTCTTCGCGGATCGCCTTCGCATAATTTTCTTTGAGCCGATCGTAATCGGAATATTCCGCAAGATCTTTTTCGGGGAAGGAACGGATCTTCCCTTCTCCCGCCATGGCGGGCGCGGCGCGCTCCGCCCAGATAAGGCTTTCGAGCAGAGAATTGCTCGCCAGCCTGTTTTTGCCGTGCACGCCGTTGCAGGCGGTCTCGCCCGCGGCGTACAGCCTCTTCATGTTCGTTCTGCCGTCTTTGTCCACTTTGATCCCGCCCATAAAATAATGCTGGGCGGGCACGACGGGAATGGGATCTTTCAGCACGTCGTATCCTTCGTCCAGGCAATGACGGTAAATAGTCGGGAAATGTTCTTTCACCGTCTTTTCCCCTAAAGGGCGCATATCCAGCCAGACGTGCTTTGTGCCGTCCTTTTTCATCTGCTCCCGGATCTCCCCCGTCACGATGTCGCGGGGCAAAAGTTCGTTGCAGAACCGGTTGCCGTTTTTATCGAGAAGCACCGCGCCTTCCCCTCTCACCGATTCGGAAATGAGAAAGCGCCGTCCGTGTTTTTCCGAATAAAAAGTGGTGGGATGGATCTGCACATAGTCGATGTGTTCCAACTCTATGCCGTTTTTCAGCGCGATGGCGAGCGCGTCGCCCGTCAGGTGGCGGTAATTGGTCGAATTTTCCCACAGACCGCCGACCCCGCCCGTCGCCAGAAGCGTCGCGTCGGCATAGACGGGAAAAAGCTCTCCGCTTGCAAGGTCGCGGACGACGCCGCCGAAACATTCTCCGTCCTTTGCGATGACGTCGACAAGTTCGCAGCGCTCCAAAATCCGCACGTTGGGCAGGGCGCGGACGGCCGTCACGTCGTCGTGAAAGAGGATGCGCGGCTCGCTGTGCCCTCCCTCGCGCGTATAACGGAAATTCCCTTTCCCGTCGCGCGCGAAACGCACGCCGTATCCCACCAATTCGCGGATGAGCGCGGGGGAACTTCTGATCATCAGCTCCACCGCCTCGGGATCGTTTTCATAGTGTCCCGCGCGCATGGTGTCGTCGAAATATTTTTTGAAATCGTCGGGGGATTTCAGAACGCAGATGCCGCCCTGCGCGAGAAAAGAATCGCTCCTGTCGGCGGCGTCCTTGCTGAGCATGAGAATCTGCATGTCTGCGGGAAGGTGCAGGGCGCAATTCAGCCCCGCCACGCCCGTGCCCGCGATGAGCGCTCCGTATTTTTTCAGTATACCTTCCATATACTCCTCACTTGGCGAGTTCGAGCATCCGCTCGAGCGGACGGCGCGCCGATTCTGCCTTTGCCGCATCCGTCACGACTTCGCCCGCACCCGTTTCGAGACATTCGAGAACGCGTTCGAGCGTATTTTTCTTCATATCGGCGCACGCCATGCTGACGGGAATAAAGTGCTTGTCCGGACAGCTGTTTTTCAGCTCATACAAGACGCCCGGCTCCGTGCAGACGATAAACTCCCGCGCGGCGCTCTCACGCGCACGGGCGATGATCTCCGCCGTGCTTCCGATAAAATCGGAAAGCGCGCGCACTTCTTCCGTGCATTCGGGATGCGTCAGCACTTCCGCCTGCGGATGAGCAGCCTTTTCCGCCGCCACGTCGGCAGCAAGAAGGCTCGCGTGCACGGGACAGTAACCGCCCGAAAAATAGAATTTCTTTTCCGGAACCTTTTCCGCGACGAAAGAGCCCAGATTCTGATCGGGAATAAACAGAATGTTCTGCTCTTTCAGCGCGCGCACGATCTTCACCGCGTTAGAAGAGGTCACGCACACGTCGGACATCGCTTTCAGTTCCGCCGTGGAATTGATGTAGCACACTACCGCAAGATCGCCCACTTCCCTTTTCAGCGCCGCGATCTGCTCGGCAGACGCCATATGCGCCATCGGGCAGTCGGCGGAAAGATCGGGCATGAGCACGCGCTTTCCGGGATTCAGGATCTTGGCGCTCTCTCCCATAAAATGCACGCCGCAGAAGACGATGGTCTCCGCCTGCGTTTTGGCGGCCTCTTTTGCGAGGTAATACGAATCCCCCACCCGGTCGGCGATCGCCTGTACCGCGTCCGGCGCATAGTAATGCGCAAGTATGACCGCTTTTTCCCGCTCTTTGAGCGCGCGGAGTCTCTCCTGTATCTTCTGCATATCCAACCTGCCTGATTTTTTGGTTTAGGAAACTATACATCAAAACAAGACAGCTGTCAAGACAATAAACGCCGTTCTTGTTAATTTTTTTAAATCGCGAAAATCGCACAAAAAAAGATAAAAACCGTACGCCGCACCGAAAAAGTCCGCTGCCTGACGGCAGCGGACCGGAAATGCACGGTCTGTAAAGTTTTAAAAACGCGCTTTCGATGCGGCGGCTGTTTCATTCTCTGTCAAAACGTTCGAGAAAAGGATATTTCTTTCCCTTGGAGTCGTACTGTATCAGCGTATCGACGTGCACGTTATAGGCGCTGCGGAAAATGGTGATGTCCGCGTTGGGATTGGTCTTTTTCATCTCGGCGATCAGCCGTTTCATTTCAAGACGCTTGGAATCCTCTTCGTTTGCGGCGCTCCGTTCGGTAAATTTGCAGGCACAGCGCAAAAAGCGCAGGCCGTTATGCTCTTTCCAGCGGACGATGTCCTGCTCGTGCACGTAATAAAGAGGGCGGATGAGCTGCATGCCGGGATGCCCAGTGCTTTTCAGCTTCGGCGGCATGCTCTGCATCTGCCCGCCGTAAAAGATGCCCATGAGGATGGTCTCGATCACGTCGTCGAAGTGGTGCCCCAGCGCGATCTTGTTGCAACCGAGCTTTTTCGCCTCCTCGTACAGATACCCGCGCCGCATACGGGCGCACAGATAGCACGGATTCTTTTCCACTTCAAAGACCGCGTCGAAGATCTGCGTGCGGAAAATATGCACGGGGATCTCCAAAAGGGCGGCGTTTTCCTCTATGAGCGCACGGTTTTCGGGGTTGTAACCCGGGTCCATGACGAGAAATTCCAGCCCGAACGAAACGGGACTGTGACGTTTGAGCTCCTGCATGCATTTCGCGAGCAGCATCGAATCTTTCCCGCCGGAAATGCATACGGCGATCCTGTCGCCTTCGGACACGAGGGCGTACTCTTTGACCGCCCGCACGAATTTGCTCCAGATGCCCTTGCGGTAAGTCGTGATGATGCTGCGCTCGATCTCTCCCGCGCGCGTCAGCATTGTCCAGCTGCGGGCAGCTTTGCGCCCGCGCCCGTCCTTTTATTCCACGCGGCGATCTTTTCCGCAGTACAGCCCTTTTCGGCGCCGTCCGGAACATTGTCCGCACGCACGCACGCGACGAGCGGTTCGCCCGCGCAGAGGGCGGCGGCGATCTTTTCTTCCCCCGCGGCGATGAAATAGGCGCCCCCTTTCTCGAAAAAGGCGGGTCCGCCCTCTCCGTTCAGGCAGGGCAGCAGGCGGCGGGCGCTCAGCTCGTAACGGGCGAACGGCTCGCTTTTCCCGTACTTTTCAAAATGCGCCAAAATATGTTCCGCCACCGTTTCGGGCGGGATATAAGAGGTATCGATCACGTAATCGTAATTTTCGAGATCTTTGATGTTTACGCCGTACAGCTGAAAATACCGCTGCATTTCGCTTTGACGGCGCGCGGCGATTGAACGGATCGCCTCTTCGAGGTTCGAAAACGGCTCGCTTTCCCGCCCAGCGTTCATGATGCGCGCGGCAGAGACGGCGGGATCCGCCGCCATGTAAACCGCAAACGAATCGGGCACGAAGTGCCACGCCATCCTCGAATCGATGATGACGTCAGCCGCCTTTTGATTGAGGGCGCGCAGGCCGTCGTCGATCTTGTCGTCGATCTCGGGATGCGTTTCCGAATATTTGTTGAGTTCGAGGGTCGTCATCCCCATTTCCGCGGCGATCGCGCGCTGAATGGTACCGGTGGAATAGACCTCTGCCCCCAGCTTTTCGGACAAAATCCTGCCGACCGTGGATTTTCCGCTGCCGAGGTCCCCCGCCAGCGAGATCTTGATGTTTCCCATAGGTTTCACCGCCTTCTGTGATAGATCATATTTTACCACAAGGTGCGGATTTTGTAAACAATATCCGACAAAAAGGCTGAAAAACCGTATCGGGAGGCAAACCGCCGGTTTTTCAGCAAAAAAAGCGGGTCGGGAAAGAGTATTTCCCGACCCGCTTTTTTTCTGATTGTACAACGGCGCGTTTACAGCTCAGCCACGCTCACACGATACGATTTACCGTTAATGTCACGGAGAACAAAACCGCCCTCGCACTTTTGCACTGCTCCGCAGTAGTATTCCTTCACATAGACGAACAGATCGTCGGCAAGATCCTGACGCGTAATATACTTTTCGTCTTCCGAAACAGCATACTCTTTCGTACTCATAGAACTCTCCTCCATGCCGTATTAGCGCATCAAGTTAGCGTACCGACGGCACATCTCAGCGCTTTATGCCGTTTCGGGCGATGCGCTCCGCCCTTGTATACGCCCCTCTCTGCGCTTATGTATATTATACACCCTGTTTCGACGGCATGCAACAAAAGCAACGCCTCCGAAGGCCGCTTATTTTGCCGAATGCGCACTAGTTTTGTCGAATCTTGTCGAATGCCTCTCAAAGTCCCGGACCCATGCGCTCGAACCACGGCAGGACATCGAGCGGCGCCTCTACAAACGCTTCTCCGCCGCCGAATACACGGCCGTCACAGTACCGCCAGCGCCCTTCGGGCAGCATGACGCGCCGCACCGTGCATCCCTTTTCCGCGACGGGCGCAACGAGTATGTTTTTCCCGAGCATGAACTGATCGATGCATTCCGCCAAACCCTGATGCGGGAACTCGTATTCCATATAGCGGATGATCGGCTCACCCGTGCGCGCGCTCTCGTCCGCGAGCGACAGGATGAGCGGCGCGAACTTTTCGTGCAGGCGCGCCGCCGAAAGGCAGATGTTGTTTTCCCTCTCCTGCAAAACGCGCCAGGGCGCGGCGGAAAACTGCATCATCGGCATGAGCGCCGCATTCTGCGCATAGCGCACAAACAGCTCGCTGTCGAGACGGAGCAGCCTTTCTTTACTGAAATCGATGTAATCCCCGCCGCCGATCATATCCGGGCAGGTATACGCGCTGCCGACGATGCCCTGCGCCAGGGCGCACGGCACGAGGGAACGAACCCCGTTGTATTCCCAGCTGTGCAATTTGTCGCACAGCCGCTGCACGAGCGGAAGGCTGCCGCACTTCCACGACGCGCGCAGTTCGTTATAATCATAATGGAGCGCAAGCTTTGCCCAAAGCTCGCTGTGCCTGTTCCCGTCGGCGGCGGCCGCCGTAAAATGCTCTTCGCTGTAAAAATACGCGTCGCCCGCATCCATTTTGAACCCGTCTACGCCGTATTCGCGCATGAGTTTTTTGTTCTGCGCCAGGTACCACTTTCTCGCTTTCGGGTCGGTAAGATCGAGCACGGCGGAAAAGCCGTCCCACCATTGCAGGAGCGCGGGCGTGCCGTCCGCCTTTTCTATGAGCATATGCCCGTCACGCAGGCGGCGGTATTCCGCGCTGTCGGGACTGATAAAAGGGCACGTCCACAAAAGCACTTTGAACCCGTATGAATGCAGTTTTGCGATCATCCCCTTCGGGTCGGGGATCTTGCCGGGATCGAACGTCCATTTCCCGTAATAGGGCGACCACCCGCAGTCGATCATGAAAACGCCGCAATCATACCCCGCCTCATGCAGCCGCGCGGCGTATTCTTCGATCGCGCCCTGCTCCTGATCGTAATTGAATTCGATCCACGTGTTGAACTGCGGTTTCGTAAAAAAGTCATCGGGCGGCCGTTTCCCGCTCGGCGGAAAATATTTCGCGCAGGCGGCAAGGTACGCCCCGCGGAGCGTGCCGTATCCGTCATACAGTTTCGGCACGCCCTTGGCGCATTGCAGGGAGATGACCCCGCCCGAAATCTCTATCTTAAACCCCGCGTCGCACCAGATATACCTCCCCTGATCGGATACCAGAAAAGGCGCCGACTGGTTCATCGTCGAATTGGGATCGAGACCGCGCGAATATTCGGTCTTTTCGCCGAAGGGCATCTTTACCCCGTCGAACGACGCGCCGCCCCACCAATGCTCTCCCCGGAGCATGGGAAATTCGTATTTACGGTATTTAATCATTTAGATTTTCTCCTTGCCGTGCAGGTTTTCTCCATCTGTCTGAGCAGCGCTTCCCCTTCTTCCACGCTCGGCGCGTTGCAGTGCATGATGACGCCCTCCGGATCCAGGTTTTCACAGAGAGGAAGAACGTCCTCCGGCTCGACCGTTATATCGATCATTTTGCCGCTCTCCTGTATTTTGCGCAGCACGGGCAGCCATTCGCGCATGGGTTTCTGCCCCGCGCCGGGCACCCACTGGATCCCCTTCAGCTTTTCCGCCGCGCACAGCGCGTCGAGATGCGTGAGCGCCGCCGTTCCGTCGAGATGATAGATGCTGCTGTCCAAAAAGTCCCATTCCGCCTTCATTTCGGGCAGTACGAACTCCGCGTACATCTCTTTCGAGATCAGGCAGGAAAAGTCGCAGGAAGTGACGTATTCCCTGTCCGCGCTGAAAACATTCATCCAGTTGGACGTATACGGCATGAACCGCGTCGCTTCGCGGTATTGCGCCTCGAATACCTTTTTAAATACTTCGAAGATCTGAAAAGTCGTTTTCTTCACCATTTCCGGCTCTTCGATGAGGTCGATGCACAGCGTCTCCGGCCCGCGCAGAGAGACGATGCCGTCCAGCCCCGGATGCAGGTCGGTTATGCCCACGACGTATTCGCCGCGGCTGTCGGCGGCAAACGCTTTCGTCATCTCCTGCAATTGCACGAACCACGGATTTTTTTCATCGAAACGGATATCGGGAAACTTTTCCGCATCCTGCCAGGTATGTACCGCCCAGCTCGTGTCTTCACCGAACTCGATCCCGCAGCCGCAGATCGCGCCCATGATGTCCGGCCCGAAATTGACCCACGCCTGGGGAAATGCTTCCCCGAGGCATACGGACGTCTCTTCCATATAAAAGCGGTGCCGCCTGATGAGATATTCCGTATCCATCCACCGCGCCCTGAGATCCTGCGGCGCCTTGGGCATGCGTTCCCACCGGATGTTTTCTTTCGGCGCGTAAAGGACGACAAAGGGACGGTCGTGATTTTCGCGCGCCCACAAAAGCCGATACTTTTCAGCCAATTTATCGAAATCCATTTCGTTATCCTCCGATCTCTAACTCAAACAGTCTGGCCTGATATTTCTGCGAAGGGTCGAAAACAAGCGTTTTCCCCTGCAAAGAATACTTCGTTTCCAAATTCTCGGGATATCCTGCGCGGCAGGACTTTACGGGATACGGCAGATCGATCGAGATCCGCCCGAGATTGTCCAGGTTCCACACGGCGACGTAGAGTTTTTTGCCGCAGAGGGCGCCGTATGCGCAGTAAGGCGCATCGTAATAAGAAAAATCCGTCAAAAACAGGGGCAGCCCTTCCCGCAGATCCTCGCGGATCTTTTTGTAATAAGCAACCCCCTCGCGCACGAGGCGCAGCCGCTCCCCGCTCAGCTGTGCAAGGTTGCCGCTCTGCTGCACGCGGAAGAGGAGCGCGTTGACCATGTTGAACGCCGTCTCTTCTTCGTCTCCGTCTTTCAGGGGGTACGACCACACCGCCGCCTGTTCGGGCGCGACGGCCGAGGCGCAGTTTGCGGCGATCGCCGCCATGATCCTGTAATCGGTCTGATCGGACACAGACTGCACGCTGCCCAGCCGCAGATTCGCGTAATCCATGCGCAGTCCGCCGCTCGCGCAGTTTTCGACCACGAGAGATGGATGGCGCTCGAACAGAGAAGACAGCCATGCAAGATAGGCGCGGTTATGCCGCAAAAGCCCGTCGCCGAAAGAATTTCCTCCCGTTTCCGTCCCCCTGCCGCACTGAATGTTGTAGTCGATCTTCAGATATCCGATCCCGTAATCGCTGATCAGCCGATCGACCACGCCGTCGGCAAAAGCTGCGACGGCAGGATTGGAAAAATCGAGCTGATACCGCCCGTGGTCTATGACCCTGCGCCCGTTCCGCATGAAAAACCAGTCGTCGGGCAGGCTCGCCGCAAGGCGGCTGTCCATACCCATCACCTCGATTTCAAGCCAAAGCCCCGCGATCATGCCCTTGGACTTTATGTAATCGACCAGTTGTTTCAGCCCGCCTTTAAAACGTGTTTTCGCGGGCTGCCACTCTCCGACCGTTGTCCACCAATCCCCGTCGTCGTACCAGCCGCAGTCGATGCAGTAATATTCCGCGCCGATCTCGGCAGCCCTGTCGATGAGCGGGATCTCCCTTTCCGTGGTCGGATCCCCGAAAAGGCAGTTCATATAATCGTTGAAGATGACGGGGAGCGCCTCGTTGTCCGCGTTCGGCCTTCTTACAGCCCTGCGGTATTTCGTCAGCTCAAAAAAGCCCTCTCCCGCATCCTTTGCGAACACGACGGCAGCGCGCACCGTCTCGAACGTTTCGCCCGCGCCGAGGCGCTTTGCCCACGCGTTTTCAGGCCCGATCGGCCCGCTCAGGATGAGGTACAGCCTGTCCTCGATCGTGCTGATCTCCCAACTCCAGCTGCCGTTATGCTCGATCTGCCAGAGGACGGCGCCGCCCCCTTTGCGCTCGATCAGCCCCATGGGGAGATGTTCGCAGGAAGACCAGCCGCCCGTATTGCTGAGGGCGATGCGTTTGCCCGAAAAGGGCGCCACATGGTACAGCCCCAGTTCCCGGGGGGTATATTTTTTCCACACGCACTCCCCTTTCCATGCGTTATGCGGGATGCCGATCGTCAGTTCGTTTTCCCAATCGAAGGGCGTTTCCTGAAAGATCCCCACGTTCTCATATGTCGTGGCGATATCCAGCGTGAACG
>ERZ1643247.3908-NODE-3908-length-10128-cov-5.786856_pt1 | contig 10128 bp, 10 predicted proteins | sample MGYA00579264_ERZ1643247 | MGnify/ENA primary metagenome ERZ1643247 (study PRJEB29033, sample SAMEA4952262) | chicken gut metagenome | biome: Broiler Chicken; feature: Gastrointestinal Tract; material: Caecum | place: Ireland | collected 2018 | study: Broiler... | reverse complement strand
GTCGCTCCGCGGCTTTTCCTTTTCCCCAAAAATCAAAGTATTTTTGGGGACCCCGAAATTAAAGAATAAGAATCTTTTCTTCCGCTCAGAATGACGCGAAAAGGAAAGCCCTTTTCGCTCGCAACGGAGCAAACCATTTGCAAGAGTCTTCAAAGCCTCTTCAACCCCGCTACTTATAAAAACCCAAGGAGCTTAATCCCCTTGGATTTTTTTCGTAACATTTTAAATTATCTACCAATCTTCTTGTTGAACTTCTCAACTCTACCGCTTGAATCCACTATCTTTTGCTTACCACTGAAAAATGGGTGGCATTTGTTACAAATGTCAACTTTAATTTGGTCGCCCTTAACTGTGGAACGTGTTTGGAAAGTATTTCCACAAGCACATGTTACTGTTACTTCGTGATAATCCGGTTGAATCTCTTTCTTCATGTTTCACCTCTATTTAAAATTTGCTTTGCTATAATATCAAAATATTTTATATTTGTCAAGTAAACAAGCAAAATTTCTATTCCTTTTCCCTATTTGTAAATTTGCCAAGTTCCTTTTCAAAGAATTTGTTTCTTAGTTCGTCCTTTATCCAAGTAGGTCTTTTGAAATTTAAAGCGTCTTCTTCGCTGTCGAAATTAATTTTAACAACTTCTAAACCAAAAAGGGAACCCTTATACTTAAAGTGAACAGCGTTTTTGCCGTTTATTTCAATTTGAGAAACTTCCTTTTTAACTTCGCGAATTTTGCCTTTGTTGGAAAGCGCAAAATATAGCGCGTCGTCTATGCCGTATTTTTCAAACACACGTTCTTCTCCACTATATATATAATAGGACCTTTCCCCAAACTTAGTGTGAATTACCTTTGTTGTGTTTTCTTCGGTAGAATTTAAAAACAGCAAACTCTCGTCGTGCGGATTTCTTCTCTGCACACTGCTTGGAAGCATGCTTATTGTGTAAAATTTTGTTATCTTGTTCATATAATCTCCTATGTTTTAATAGTATATCATATTATGCTTCGTTTGTCAAATTTTTGCTAGTTATCCACATTTCCACAATAGGTTATCCACAATATTGTGGATAACTTAAAGAAATTAATAGATTAAAACGCCCAAAAGCTGCATAAAATATGTTGATGACAATTTGGCAAGCGTTAATTTTAGGCATAATTCAAGGGGCAACGGAGTTTTTGCCCGTATCTTCCAGCGGACATCTGGTGCTTTTTAACAACATATTCGGAATAAGCGGAAACACAATAGCTTTTTCCGTGTTTTTGCATCTTGCCACGCTTTTTGCCGTTGTGATAATTTTAAGAAAACAAATTTGGTGGCTAATAAAACACCCGTTTTCTCCGCTTGCTAAAAAGCTGTATCTTTCCACAGCCATAACAGTTGTAATAGCGCTAATTTTTGAAAGCTTTTTTAAGAGTATGTTCTCCGGCGCATATTTAAGCTTATTCTTTATGATTACCGCCGTACTCCTTGTAACTACGGAGCTTGTTGCGTCAAAGCGCCCGTACCACGCCTTTACCTACAAAACAGCAATAGTGGTCGGCCTCGTGCAAGGCATAGCCGTAATTCCCGGCATATCTAGAAGCGGCTCCACAATTTGTGCGGGCGTGCTAGAAGGCGCAAATCGCGAAGAGTGCGCGGAGTTTTCCTTTATACTTAGCATTCCTATAATAATCGGCTCCATGCTATTTGAAATCTTCGACTGCATAAAGCTAGGCGTGCCCTTTTTCGACGCGTCCGCACCCGAGATATCAATTGCCTTTGTAGCTGCGTTTTTAGTGGGGCTTCTATGCGTAAAAGTAATGCTAAGCGTAGTAAAAAAGGCAAAGTTTTTACCCTTTGCCATATATTTAGTTGGGCTTTCAATAGTATGTTTATTTATATGAATGAAAAATTTCTGCGCTTTTGGGCGGGTTTGCTATTCGCAAACGCTCGCCTTTATCGCTTGAAATTTTTCAGTATACGCACCAAACGCAAACTCCAGCCTAGCGGCTTGGGAGTTTGGTGCGTACTCTCTTGCGAAGCGAACGCTACGAAGACTAAGTAGTTAATTTATTATTTTATTTCTGCGCTTAGTGGCGGGTTTTGTTACCTTCCGCAAAATATAAAATTTTGCGGAAGATAAAAGAAAAGGCATAAAAACAAGCAAGACAAGGCTCGGCATAGTTAGAAACGTATTGAAAAGGCATAAAAACAAGCAGAGCAAGGCTCCAATATCGTATTGAAACGCTTTAAAAGTAGTGTATAGCAAGGCTCAAAAAATGGGGTCAGGCAGGAGCGTACATAGACGTACGTGACTGTCTGACCCCGTTTTTTAGAAACGCAGCTAGACGCTGCTTTTAAAGCGTTTCAATGGTGGCGTTTTTTATGAGAAATACCCTATCCGCACTCCCCTCAAACTCCGTACACGTTAAAAACGTCTGCGTTTTTTTGCAGAAATTTAGGAGTCTTTTTTTGCGGCTTGAATCCAGTTCGCTTAACACGTCGTCTAGAAGAAGTATGGGCTTTTCGCCTGTGTGCTGTTCTATTATTTCTAGCTCGGCAAGTTTTAGGGAAAGCGCGCAAGTGCGCTGCTGACCTTGGGAGCCAAACGCGCGCACGTCTATGCCGTTAACGCTTACCTTTATATCATCTCGGTGCGGGCCTACGCTTGTAAAACAAAGTTTTAAGTCCTTTTCCAAACTTTTATCTAGCGCTTCCAAAAATTTTTGCTTTATCTCTTCTTCTGTTTCACCCTTTAAGCCCGTGTATTCAAGCGCAAGAGTTTCCGCGTCCGACGTTAGATATTTATGGCTAAGCTCGGCGTAGGGCGCAAGCTTTTCTAAAAAATGTATCCTACTTAAAATAATTTTGCTGCCCGCGCGCGCAAGCTGCTCGTTCCAAATGGAAAGCGTGTCGATGAGTTTTTCTCGCTCTAACCCCTGCTTTAAAAGCTTGTTGCGGTTGGCTAAAATTTTTTCGTACTTAGAAAGTAAGTAAAAATACGCCTTGCTCATCTGGGAAATACTTATGTCCATGAATCTGCGCCTGTCTTCCGGGCTCTCTTTTATAAGTTTTAACTCGTCGGGCGAAAAGAACACGGCGTTAAGCTCGCCCATAAGTTCGCCTATTTTTTTAATAGGAATTTTATTTATTCTAACCGTTTTCTTTTCGCTTTTAGATAGAATTATTTCAATTGTGCTTTTACCAAATTTCTTCTCCACTTCAAGCTCTATTTTTGCGCGCTCTTCGTTCCACTTGATAGTTTGGCGCTCCTTGCTGGCGCGAAGGCTTTTGCCTATGCTGCACATATATATGGCTTCTATTAAATTGGTTTTGCCCTGAGCGTTAGAGCCCTTAATTATGTTTAAGCCGTCGGAAAAATCTACTTGGACACCCGAGTAGTTTCTATAATTATTCAGCTTTAAACTTTTAACTTTCATAGGCTTATAGTGGTTTTAATTTTGGCAAATTTTTATTTCTTGGATATTTGCTTGGCGTATGTTCGAGCTTTTTAATTAAAACTATTGTTCTAGAATTTCCTTCTATATTGAATTTTTCCACGCGCTCTACTACTCCGCCAAGAATTTTTAGCGCGTTTTCAGACTGCTTTAACTCTTCTTCCACGTCCCCGCCCTTGTAGCAGAGAAGCCTTCCGCCTACCTTTAAAAGTGGAAAAGCGTACTCTATAAGCGTTGGAATTTTAGCCACGGCGCGCACTACGGCGTAACCAAAATTTTCCCTATTAGTTTTAGCAAAGTCTTCCGCACGCGCGTGAAAGGCGGAAATGTTTTCTAGCTCCAATTTTTTAATAATTTCGTTTAAAAAATTTACGCGCTTATTTAGGCTATCTATCATGGTAACTCTTAGGTCTGGTCTATATATTTTAAGTGGAAGGCTAGGAAAACCCGCACCCGCGCCAATATCTATAACGCTAGAATTTTTTTCTATTAGAAACTGGGGAAAAATACTATCTAAAAAATGTTTAATAAATACTTCATTTTCTTCCGTTATGGCGGTTAAATTAAAGGAATTATTATAAAAAATTAATTCAGAATAAAAAATATTTAATTTATTTAATTTTTCTTCTGTTAAATTTAAATTATATTTTTCAAATAATTTAATTTTTTCCATTTTCCCTCAACTTTAAATAAATTATTAAAACGGATATATCCGCCGGCGAAACACCGGAAATTCTGGACGCCTGAGATATGGTTTTTGGCCTTATTTTATCTAGCTTTTGCCTTGCTTCTAGGCGAAGACCCTTTATATTTAAATAGTCTATATTTTCAGGAATTTCTAAGCTTTCTTCGCGCTCTAATTTTTTAATATCGTCTTCCTGCTGTTTTAAATATCCTTCGTATTTTACTTCTATATTTATTGTGTTAATTATTGAATTTTCTATGCCTTCAAAAACATTAAATTCTTGGTTTAATTTAAAGGCGTCTATATTATTTCTTTTAATTAAATCGTGCACGGTTAAGCTTTGAACGGGAATATTTTCATTATTATTTTTTAAGAATTTTTTTAATTTTTCATCTAATTTTATTTTTATTTTTAGTCGCTCGCGCGCTTCGTTTAATTTCTTCACCCTTTGCTTAAATTTTTTATAGCGCTTGTCGTCCACTAGTCCAAACTTTCTTCCAATTTCCGTTAATCTTAAATCTGCGTTATCTTGGCGAAGATACAATCTATACTCCGCGCGTGACGTCATCATTCTATACGGCTCGTTCGTGCCCTTTGTAACTAGGTCATCTATTAGCACGCCAATGTAGCTTTGGTTACGCTTTAAAACAAGCATGTCCTTTTCTGCGTTATACGCGCTCGCGTTTATTCCCGCAACTATGCCCTGAGCCGCCGCCTCTTCGTAGCCGCTAGTGCCGTTTACTTGCCCAGCAAAGAATAAGCCCTTTACCTTTTTTGCCTCTAAGGTTGGGTAGAGTTCTAGCGGATTGATGCAGTCGTACTCTATGGCGTAGGCGTTACGCATGATGCTGGCATGCTCTAAGCCCTTAATTGTGTGATACATATCTTCTTGAACGTCCACAGGTAGCGACGTGCTGACGCCCTGAATATAGAACTCGTTTGTATCTAGCCCTTCTGGCTCTAAGAAAATTTGGTGGCGTTCCTTATCTTTAAAGCGCACAATTTTATCTTCAATAGACGGGCAGTAGCGCGGCCCCGTGCCCTTGATTATACCTGAATATAACGGCGCGCGCGATAAGTTCTTTAATATAACTTCGTGCGTCTTTTGGTTGGTGTAGGTTAGGTAGCACACCGTTTTATTCTTAGGTTTATGACTCGTCATAAAGCTAAAATTTTGAATATCTTCTTCGCCGTACTGAACTTCTAAGCTAGAAAAATCTATGCTTCTGCCGTTAATTCTTGCCGGTGTTCCCGTTTTAAAGCGGCGTATTTCAAAGCCTAAATCCGCTAGGCTTTTAGTTAGCTCGTTAGCCGGAGCAAAGCCGTTCGGGCCGCTGTTTTTTGTGTACTCGCCTATAATTATTCTACTCTTTAAATACACTCCCGTGCAAATTACAATGCTTTTACAGCTAAACGTTTCTCCAACTGCCGTTTTTATGCCCACAATTTTGCCGTTTTTAGTAAAAATTTTTGTTACTTCGCCCTGTTTAAGCGTTAAGTTTTCCTGCTCTTCTAAAACGCGCTTCATTCTGGCGTGATACTTTTCCTTATCCGCCTGCGCGCGAAGGCTATACACTGCCGGGCCTTTGCCGCGGTTTAGCATTCTTAGCTGAATGAGCGTTTCGTCTATATTCTTTCCCATCTCGCCGCCAAGCGCATCTATTTCGCAAACTAAGTGCCCCTTTGCCGTGCCGCCAATAGACGGATTGCACGCTAAAAACGCTACGGCGTCTAGATTCAAAGTTAAAAGAAGAGTTTTATTTCCAAGGCGCGCAAGAGCTAGGCCTGCTTCGCAACCAGCATGCCCCGCACCTATAACTATGCTATCAAAATACTCTCTCTTCATTTTCCTAAACAAAATTTGGAAAAGATTGCATCTATTATGCTCTCAGTTTCCGTTTCTCCCGTAATTTTTCCTAGCTCCTGCCAAAGCTCTTTTAGCGTAAAGCTAACTATATCCGGCGTGTGAATTTCACACGCGCTTATTCCCTGCCTACACTTTTCTAGCGCCGCGTTCAAGGCTTCAATGTGGCGTACGTTTGTAAGAATTAAGCCGGACGTATCTATTTTTCCGCCCGCAAACACGTTAAAAATTTCTTCCTTTAACTCTTCTATATTCACGCCGTTTTTAGCGCTAACCAAAACGTATTTTTCCTTTAAATTAAGTGCCTTTTTCTTGTCGCTCTTATTTAAAACGAGTATTCGCGGTTTACTCTTGGTAAGGTCTAAAAGCTCCCTATCTTCGTCCGTAAGCTCTTCTGAGCTATCTAAAACAAGCAGCACTATGTCCGCCATGTCTATTGCGCGCTTAGACCTATCTATGCCGATTTTTTCCACAACGTTTTCACTGTCTCTAACGCCCGCAGTGTCCACAAAGTTTATTTTAATGCCCTTGTAGGCTATGCTTTCCGTAATAGTGTCACGCGTGGTGCCGGCAACGTCTGTAACTATTGCCCTATCTTCGCCAAGAAGCGCGTTCAAAAGGCTACTTTTCCCAACGTTTGGCTTGCCCACAATTGCCGCGTTTATGCCAGACTTAATAAGTTTGCCCGTGCCCGCTGTGGCAAGCAGAGCATGAATCTTACTCTCTACTTCTTTTAGTACGCCCTTCGTGTGTTCCAGCGTCTCCCCTTCGTCGTCGTGTTCCGGATAGTCTAGCGTCATGTCCACGCTTGCAAGCTCGTCCGTAACTTTATCTTGTAGTTCCTTCACTTCTTGATAAAGTTTTCCGCTCATAAGGTTGTAGCCCGCTTTAAGCTCAGCTTCCGTGCCCGCGTTTATTACGTCTATAATTCCTTCTGCGCTATCTAGGCTAACCTTGCCGTTTAAAAATGCGCGCTTTGTGAACTCGCCGTTTTCAGCAAGTCTCGCGCCGTTATTTATAAGCGCGTTCAATACTTCGCGAGTGAGTAACTCTCCGCCGTGGCACTGAAACTCCACGATATCTTCGCCGGTATAGGAGTGTGGCGCTTTAAAGTAAACAAGAAGGCATTTTTCATTTATGCCGTTATAGGAAAAGGTGCCCAAAATAACTTTTCTTGGGGTAATATCTTCTTTGCATGAAAAAAGCCTGCGTGCAATATCCAGCACGCCGTCGCCGCTCATTCTCACAATGCTAATTGCGCCCGCCCCCACCGGAGTAGACACCGCCACAATAGGTTTCATGAGCTTATTATAGCACAAAATAAAAATAATAGTAAATATATTATTGCAAAATAGAAAATTTAAGCGGCTACGCATATCGCTCCGCGGCTTTTCCTTTCCCAAAAATCAAAGTATTTTGGAACCCCGAAAACTCAGGTTACGAGGGTAAGGACCTCGAAGACTCTTGCAAAGACGTGCTCCGCTGCGAGCGAAAAGGAAGAATCCTTTTCGCGTCATTCTGAGCGAAAGAAATCGTGTTAAACACAGCTAATGCTAGACCTGTGTTTTATTTAATATTTTGTAATTGTGCAGTCGAACGAATCTCTTCCCGCGACCCGCCATAAATAAAATAGGACTCTCGCTAGCCAAAGCAAAAAAAATCACGCCTAAAAGCGTGATAATTTTCCTATACCCTTATCTCTAATATTTTAAGCTTGTTTATTCCAGCCGGAGTTTCTACTTCCACTTCGTCGCCAACCTTCTTGCCTATAAGCGCTCTGCCTACTGGGCTTTCATTGCTGATAAGGCCGTTAAGTGGGTCACTTTCCGTTGAACCTATAATTCTGTATTCAACTTCTTCGTCAAACTCTTCGTCGTATATTTTAACAATGCAACCAATGCTTACCTTATCCGTAGCAAGCTTGCTTGTGTTTATAATAACCGCGTTTCTAAGTTTATTTTCAATTTCAAGAATTTCAGATTCAAGTTGTGCCTGTTCTTCCTTGGCTGCATCGTATTCTGCATTTTCGCTAAGGTCGCCGTATTCCCTTGCAATGCCAATTTTAGCAGAAATTTCCGGACGTTTTTTTGTTTTATAAAACTCTAATTTTTCTTCTAATTGTTTTTTTCCTTCTGGTGTTAAAAATGTTGCTGACATATTCTTTGCCCTCCTAATAATAAAAAAATAACTTCAGGCTGTAAAAAAACTTCGCGATAAAGCTTTTTATGCCTATAAGTTAAAATTTAATAGCCTAGTTAAAAACTTTAACTAGACAATCGACATTATAGACTTATTATATTTTATTGTCAAGAAATTTGTTAATATTTTTAAAAATTTCCTAGCATATATTATTCAATTTTGCGCACAATATTCATGAAATTTTGAATTTGGAGGGTTTATGATTACGTTTATTTCCTTTGTTCTTGTGCTGCTCGGAGCGCTGAACTGGCTTTCAATAGGCGCGCTACAATACGACTTTGTTGCCGGACTTTTCGGCTCCCAAGCCAGTATGTTTTCTAGAATTATCTATTTTTTTATAGGCGTAGCTGCCATTTGGATAGTAATTCAAGCTTTTCGCGGCAAGGGCAGAATTAAAATAAACGACGACGGCTTTGATAAGAAAAAAGACGTTTTAAGAAAAGAGTCTACGCTGGCAAACACGGAAGCTAGGCGCGACTACTCTGAAAACTACGAGCGCAATATCACGAACTCGGAAGCCGGGCGCGACTATTTAGACACGAACAATAGTTACAGAGAAGATTCAGGCTACATGAGCCAAGGTTTTCCAAGAGATTATTCTAGATATAATAGCCAAAAAGATAGTTTTAGGCAAGACACTATCCAAGAAAGCAAGCCACAAAGGCAAAATAATGAAGTGGACTACAAAAGCCTAGGCTATAAAGATTTCCACGAAGAAGACTTAGACAAAAAATAAAAATAACAGCTGTTTTTAATTAAAATTGAATTTTTTTGTTTACTTTTGAGGACGTTTTGTATATTTTTCGCCAAAATTCTTGAATAAGGGCAAAAACACGCGAAAATAGCCAAAATTTTGCATATTGTTTTCAAAAAGTTTTGTGCTAGTATCACCATGTCGCGATTAAAAAGTTTTTTGGAGGAAATATGAACGAAAACGAAAAAATTAAAATTTTTATTGCAGATAACTCAGAAGAAACCACATCGAAAATTATTGAATACTTTGAAAATAACAAAAGATATGAAATTGTAAACAGCTGCAAAGACGGCAAAACCGCGCTCGCCGAGCTTGAAAACACGCCGGTAGACGTTCTAATTACAGACATAGTTCTTGCGGGCTCAGACGGCTTTGTGCTCATGGAAAATTTGAAAGAGAAACTTGGAAGCAAGATGCCAAAAATAATAGTGACGTCAAGCTTGTCTCACGAAGGGTTTATAAACAAAGCGCTTTCCTTGGGTGCGTCTTACTTCATGATTAAGCCCTACGAAATGGCGAACCTTGAAAGTAGAATTGAAGACGTGCTTGGCTTAAAGGAGCCAAGTAAAGATAAAGCCGTGCTTCAAAAGGATTACAAGACCATGCGCACAAAAATTGTGGAAGAAAAAATTTCCAACGTATTTATAACGGTAGGCATACCTGCGCACATTAAGGGTTACCAATTCTTGCGCGAAGCCATAAAGATGGCTATCGACACTCCGGACATAATAAACTCTATAACAAAAAGGTTGTATCCTAGCATTGCGGAGAAGTTTGAAACGAGCGCAAGCAAAGTAGAGCGCGCCATAAGGCATGCAATAGAAGTGGCATGGAACAGGGGCAAAATTGAGAATATAAACTCCTTATTTGGTTTAAAGGTCTACAATCAAAACGAGAAGCCCACGAACGGCGAGTTTATAGCGCTAGTTGCGGATAAGATGTTAATGGAAGGACTAGGCAATTAGAAAAAATTATCACGCTTTAGGCGTGATTTTTTTTGCAAAAAAATGCACACCACTTACGCGTGTAATTTTTTCTTATACGCACCAAACGCAAACTCCAGCCTGACGGCTTGGGAGTTTGGTGCGTACTCTCGTGCGAAGCCGTGCTACGAAGAGAAGAAGTTTTTAAAATTGGTTTCCCCTAATATACCCCTTTCCTTGCGTCAAAGCACGCTGCGCTAGGCGAG
>ERZ1643247.3907-NODE-3907-length-10128-cov-6.181872_pt1 | contig 10128 bp, 7 predicted proteins | sample MGYA00579264_ERZ1643247 | MGnify/ENA primary metagenome ERZ1643247 (study PRJEB29033, sample SAMEA4952262) | chicken gut metagenome | biome: Broiler Chicken; feature: Gastrointestinal Tract; material: Caecum | place: Ireland | collected 2018 | study: Broiler... | reverse complement strand
CAGAGGAACGTAAAGCCTGCGACCACACAGCCGTAAAATGTTTGTATAATTTTCTGTTTTGTTATAGTATGAAACATTATTTTCATACAAGGAGCACCCGACCTGGGTTCCACTTTTTAAGGAAAATAAAAAATCCGAACCCTTCTCCTGTTGGAAAAAAGTTCGGATTTTGTGTTTGTGGTGCACCTCCAGGGACTCGAACCCTGGGCCCACTGATTAAGAGGAACCGAAATGCATTTTTCGTCCAGCCTGGCATTCAGCGAAAATCCGTTGTTTTCATCCAATCACCGTTGTTTTGTCTGTTTTTATCTATTGCATTCTTTGCACACTGTGCACGGCTTTGCATCCAATTTCCAGCCCTACGATGTGCAGAAAATGTGCAAAAATGTGCAGAGGGAAAATCCGTTCTATTTCATTCAGGTTCCGGCAGGGGTCAAGACAATAGGACAAATGGAACAGCCGCCCATTGCGTGTCAAAACGCAGTTGGCGGCTGTCTGCCGTCTTATTAAGGCAAAGGTTGATATGAAAGGATAAGAGAATGTCGTCGTTACACGCCCGAATAAGCCTGGAAGCCGCCGTCCACCGGCAGGACGATGCCATTGATGAAGCCGGCAGCCTCAGTGTTCACAAGGAAGAGCAGCGCGCCTTCCAGTTCTTCGGGTCGCCCCATTCGGCCGGCGGGGGTTCCGGCCAGTATCTTCTGAGCACGGGCGGTAGGGGTGCCGTCCTCGTTGTAGAGCAGGCGGGCGTTCTGCTCCGAGACAAAGAAGCCAGGCGCGATGGCGTTGACCCGAATGCCCTCTTTGCTGAAGTGCACCGCCAGCCACTGGGTGAAGTTGGAGACAGCCGCCTTCGCGCCCGAGTAGGCGGGGATCTTGGTCAGCGGGGTAAAGGCGTTCATGCTGGAAATATTGATGATGCAGCAGCCCGGACGGCCCAGCATCTGCTTGGCAAATACCTGGGTGGGCAGCAGTGTGCCGAGAAAGTTCAGCTCCAAAACGCTCGAGACGTTCTCAGGTGAGATGGTGAAGAATGTCTGCAAGGCCGAGTTGTCAATATCGCCCGGCTCATAGAATTCCTTGTCGGTGTTGGCCTTGGCGCTGTTGCCTCCTGCGCCATTGACTAGGATGTCGCAGGGTCCAAAGTCCTCCAGCACCTGCTGTGCAACGACCTTGCAGTCATTCTCGACCAGGACGTTGCACTGGTAGGCCTTGGCGATGCCACCCTCGGCGACGATGGCGTCGGCGTGGACCTGCACTTTGGAGAGTGTGCGGTTGAGCAGGGCAACTTTTGCCCCGGCGCGGGCCAGGGTCTTGGCCATATCAGAGCAGAGCACTCCGCCCGCCCCAGTAACCACAGCGACTTTTCCAGAAAGATTGGTGTTCAGTACGTTTGGTTTCATCATTTGGTTATTCCTTTCAAGTCAAGGCGCAAAGGCAAAAGCCGCGAATTGTAGCCTTCCTCCTGTTGTTTCAAAGCGGATATAGAGTGCATACGTTCCGTCCAGCGGCACCAATTCCAGCCCAAAGTCCTGCCAGTCGTCAGCCAGTGCTCCCGCGCAGCGGCCCAGACAAAGGCCATCGGGGCCGCCGGCATGGATTGCTGCGGAAAAGCGCCCCTGTCCACGCAGCGTCAAAGTCAAACGCCCGGGGCGGTCGAAGGCAAAGTACTTGTACCCCACCACTGTGCCCGGCCCGATGTTTGCAATAAAACAGGGGTAAGGGCGGGGCTGCTCGCCGGCAGGCTCCTCGTAGATGTGGGGTTCAGTGGCGCGGCGGCAGTCGCGGATGGTGTAACGTTTCGGCTGGATGTCGGGCGAGGTCAGGCGGCAGCAACAGGCTGCCAGATAACTCCCATGTGCCGGCAGCGGCCCGCCGTTCGGCCCGCAGCTTGTGATCTCAGCCTGGCCAAACCAACCGTCCGGTCGGCGCGGCAGCTTTTCGGCGCAGCCCTGGCGGCTGGCCTCCTGCCCTGATGTCTGGCGATGGTAAAAAATATACCAGTCCCCGCCCAACTCCACCAGACCGCCATGGTTGTTGCCGTAGGGCATCACAGGGTGGATGTTGCCAGCAAGGCCAAGATCAGCGTTGCTGACCAGCACCCCTGCATAACAATAAGGTCCGAAGGGAGTGTCGGCCAGTGCATAGGCCAGCTCATGGCTTTGCTCGGTCGAGTAGACCATCACATACCGCCCTTCGATCTTGCGGGGACTGCTGGCCTCATAAAAGGCGTGGTTTTCAAAGCCAGTGCCTGCTGCTGTGCCCGCCCCCGGCAGAATGGGTACAGGACCACGGCGGATGGTCATCATGTCGGATTCTAGCTCAAAGCCGAGGCTGGTGGGAGCGAAGGGACTGGCCCTGCCGGTGAAACGTTCCGGAACCGGCATCACCGGTATACAGAAGCCCACATACAGATACACCCGCCCGTCGTCGTCCACTAGGACGCCAGGGTCAAACATCTTGTATCCCTCATAAGGCGTGCCGTCCGGTAGACGGACTTCACCAATCAGCTCGAACGGCCCCGTCGGCGTTTCGCTCACCCCTACCCGGCAAACTTTCTGCGCGTTGGTGTTGAAATAGAGGTAATACCGCCCATCCGGCCCGCGGACCACATCGGGCGCGGCCATGGCATCCCCTTCGGTCATACCGGGCACGGCGCTGCGAGCCAGGCTGACCCCGTGGCAGGTCCAACGGCCCAAGTCATCTACCGGGGCGCTCCAGACCTCGTAGTCTCCGGGACAAAAACCTTTCTCGCCCCCCGCGAGGTCGTGGCTGCCGTAAACATACAACCGTCCGTCAAACACTCGCGGCTCCCCATCCGGGATGTAAGCAGTCAGGGGCAGATAAGGATTCATGGCAGGGGGGTTCATTTCCTGCCCTCCGTCTTTTTAGGGATAGTATTCAGCTTGCGGTTGAGGTCTTTCAAAAAGTCCTCATCCGGTTTATGGGGCATCCGGTTGATGATACGAATCAGGCCCATACTGCGGTATTTGCGGCTCCGCTCATCGTGGGCGATGGCGGGCAGCTCGGTTTCCAGCAGGGCAAGAGCCTCGGCATTGTCAAGGATCTCCCCGATGGGGTCCATGATCGAAAAGCGGTCTTCCGGGAAGAGGTCCTCCCCGCTGTCCTGCATGGTGAACCAGTTTTTCACGTCGATCTCCGGGTTGGGGTCCACGTAGATGTAACTCTGCTCAGGCTGGGCCACATGTTCGAGGGTGATGCTGTCGGCGCAGCCCGTCCCCTCAGCCCGCAGCTCGAGGGCGCCGACGTCCAGCGGCACGGTGAAGGAAAAAACGCCCGCCGCGGTCTGCCTGCCGGGTATTTCCCTGCCATTTGTGGTCAGGGTCACTTCCGAACAGTTGGAGTAGACCTTGACGGTAGTGCTTTCTCCGCTTCTCTTTACAAAGCGGCGGCCCGCAATGTGAACAAAAAGCTCCTCCGACCACTGGGCTTTGTAATAATAGAAGGCGTCCTTTTTGGTCTGGCGGTCCCAAGTGACAAGGCCCTTGCTGTTGCGCCCCTTGACGCCGCCCTCATCCCGGATACTGCTGCCAAAGTCGAACAGGTTCCACACAAAGCTGCCCCAGACGGCGGGCTCAGCGGTCAGCTGGGGATAGACCGTCTCATGGTAGAGGGCCTGGTACTCCTCCGAATAGTCTTTGCGCCGGGGCGTCTCGCTGTGGTAAGCCAAATTGCAGTCCACCCCGTACTCCGAAAAGCCGAGGGGAACGCCGGGATTGTCGTTGCGGAACTTGCGAATAAAGCCGGCATAGTCCCCCATCTCGCCGTAATACCAGCCATAATAGAGGTTATAGCCGATGCAGTCAGGGATGAAGTTGAGCTGGCTGTTGTTCTTGACGCAGTAGAGGTTAGCCGCCGTAGTCAGGCGGGAGGGGTCGAGCTGCTTTGCCAGACCGTTGAGCTTTGCGACCTTGTCGTACATCTCCAGGCTCTCACCCATCATGGCGATCTCGTTCTGGATACCCCAGAAACAGATGGAGGGGTGGTGCCTGTTCTGCAGGATCAGCTCAGTGAGCTGGCTTTTTGCGTTCTCGAACACACCGTCGTTGGCGTCCGGCATGGCCAGCATGGGGATCTCGGCCCAGACCACAAAGCCTTCTTTGTCACACAGGTCATAGAAATACTGCGGGTGCTGGTAGTGAGAAAGGCGCACTGCATTGGCCCCCAGCTCCTTGAGGATGGCCATGTCCTCATCCAGTTGGGCACGGGTGGGGGCGCAGCCCATTCCCTCGCGATCCTGGTGCTTGGCGACGCCGTTCAGCCGCAGATGTTTGCCGTTGAGGGAGAATCCCTGCGCCGCATCCATCTTGATCGAGCGGAAACCAAAGCCCAATTCCACTGTGTCGCAGACAGCGCCCTCCCGCAGCAGCTCAGCCCGCAGTGTGTAGCAGTGGGGGTCAGCCTTGCCGTTCCAGAGGCGGGGATATTCCACCTGCATGGTCACATCCCTCCCCGTTATGGCAGACACTTCGCAGGCGGCCGCAATGCAATTACCGTCCAGAATGGTGTAGCGGGCCATGGCCCCCTCTCCCCCTGTGATGTGAGGGGTGATCTTCACTGTACCGTCGGCCTCGGCGTCGATCTCTACTCCCTGGGTGCCATAGTAGAGCAGGTCGAAGTGGGTGCCCTCCACCTCGATCAGCTTAACATCACGGTAGATGCCGCCGTAGTTGTCAAAGTCGCCGGTCAGGGGGTTGACATCGCTGTAACGAGTGTTGTCGGCGTGGACGGTGAGGGTGTTGGCCCCTTCCACAAGTGCCTCGTCCATCGCAAAACGGAAGGTAGAGCAGCCACCCCGGTGCTCGCCCAACAGCTGGCCATTCATCTCCACTTTACAGACGCCGGCCACGGCTTCAAACTCGATAAAGTGCCGCTTTTCCAGCTGGCGTGCATCCATCCCGAAAGTCGCCTGGTAGACACATTCGCCGGTCTGGCTGGGATCGTCCTTGTTCCAGACGTGCGGCAATGTAACATCCTGCCAGGCCTTCGACTCCGGCGCGGGCAGCGGTGTACCGGGACTTTCCAGCCGTGCAAAACGCCAATTGAGGGCATTGAGAGAATAGATCGTTCGCATAAAGTTCCCTCCAGTTTTATTTCCCGTTTAGGGCCAGCCAGGCGTCCAGCTGGCGCTGTTTTTCTTGGATGATGGCATTGATGCCGGCGTCCTCCAGTTCCTGCAAAAAGGCGGGGATCGTGCTTTCCGGTTCAAGGAAGCCGCAGAGCAGCCCCTTGTGGTACTTTTCCACTACCGTTTTGCAGGCCTCCGCCTCGGCGGCGTAGGCGCTGGCATCGCAGACAAAGCCGTAGGCCGGCGAATAGCGCACCTTCGTTTCTTTGGGGATAAGGCGCAGTTTTTCGAGACCGACTTTTTGCTGTGCTGCCAGCCAGCCGGGCCAGGCCCATTTGTTGCCCGACCAGCTGTCGTCCGTCACGGTCAGCTCCCCGGCAGCATCCAGACGATAGTCGGTCTCCTGTTCCCCAAAAAGGAGCAGCAGAGCGATGTCGGGGTCGCTGTAAATGGCCTGCAAAAGCTGTACCGCCTGCCAGGGCTGGGCGCTCTGGGCCGAGACGCCCCAGAATACATAGTTCGTGTAGGTATCAAAGGTCGGCTCAGACAGGCGCAGCCGGACCCAGCCGTCCGACGCGCCGTATTCGCCGCTGCGCTGCAAAAAGCAGCAGCCTATCCCCTGCAAAACTTGCAGCACGCCGTTCACCTGTCCCTCATAGGCGTCAGGCAGGATCAGCCCATCCTGATACCACTGGCGCATCCGTCGGCAGATCATCCGGTAGCGAGTGCTGTCGTAGAGGTTTTCCACTGTGGTGGCATCGCCGTCCTCATCCACCAAAACGCCGAGATCGTCTCCCAGGCTATCCTGGCCGAAGTAGTTCAGCATCGCGCCGTAGTGGGGTACCAGGGGCGCACGATCGGGGTAAAGCTCTTTCATCCGCAGCAGTAACCCGTGCAGCTCGTTCCAGCTCCACAGGCGGTCGCCCTGAGGGATACTCAGCGCATCGGCCGTCTCCTGCCGCATCTGGCAGGTGGTGAACTGCATAGTCTCGCTGTACTGGATAACGCCATAGTAGTCACCATCCCGCCGGGTACATCCCCACAGGGGCCGTGGGATCCGCAGGCTATTGAGATAATCCTCGTCTATATAGCCGTGCAAATTGCGCAGACAGCCGCTGTCGTAGAGGCTATCAAAGGCAGACTGCTGGTAGATGGGAAACAGGTCCGGGGCCTCTCCCTGCAAAAAGGCGATATTCAGCCGCTCGTTGTAGCTGCTGCGAGTGACCATGGTCAGCTTGACTGAAAGGCCCAGCTTTTCCCGGGCAAGAGCATCCAGCCTGGCTTCGATGCGGCGATGGGTCGCCTCGTCGATGCCGCCGATCCCCCACAGCCGCACCACCGGCAGCGTCTCGGGCGCAGGGCTGGCCGCAGGGCTTTCCGTTCTGCCGCAGCCAGCCAGCAGCAAAGCTGTGCCCGCCGCCCCGCGCAGGAACGCGCGGCGGCTCATCTTCCCGGCCGGCGTCATGGTTTTGGCTCCTGTTCCGTTGCCTTGCGCTCAGCGCTGGGGGAGCACTGGAAGGCCGCTTTGTAGCTCTGAGAGAACTGGGAGAAGTTCGTATACCCCACCCGCATGGCCACAATGCTGACCGGCAAAGCCGTCGTTCGCAGCAGCGAACGGGCCAGCAGCATCTTTTGCCGGACGATGTACTCTTTCAGCGAGCAGCCTTTCTCCCGGCTGAACAGGTGGGACAGATACCCTGCGCTGACATGAGCGTAGGCAGCCACATCGTCCCGGCGGATGTTCTTTTCCAGGTTGTGCTTGATGTATTCCTCCGCTTTCAGAACGATACGGCGGCTGCCCTCCTCCCCAGCCAAGCCCTCGTACTGGCTGCAGACATAGGCAAGGAAGGTCTTCATCTCCTCCACCGAGTGGGTGGCGCTGCGGTAAAGTTCAAAGGCCCCGTCTGTGTCAAAAAGGGTCTTGGGGTCCACACCGCTTTCCTCCGCGATGTCATAGAGAGCATGCATGAAGTCCTGATAAAACCCACGCAGAACGGCGGCGTCCAGTCTGCCATCGGCCAGCAGTTGATCCAGCCGGGCAAACAGCCGGGCCTGCACCTGTCTGCTGAGTCCCTGGCCCAGCATCCGGGCTACCTCGTCGATGTCAAAATCGCCGGCCGGCACTTTGCCCCCCGCCGTGCTGCCGGACTGGGTGCGGTAGACCTGCACCATGCTCCGTCGTGCGATGTTGCCGGCATGGAGTGCGTGCAGCTTTTTCCACCCTGCAGGCAGATCGCACACTTGAACCGGCGATTGGAGATAGATTGCCGCTTCACAGTGGAAATAGAGCCGGAAGGCACTGGACAGATATTCAAATTGTTTGGCAGCCATCTCGGCCTGCGGCGTTTTGCTTCCCCATACCATACAGGCATAGTCCTGCTGAGCCAGTTCAGCCAGAGCCACCTTGCACTCATAGGCGGCGAACAGCTCATCTACCATATTCTTCATGGCATAAAACAGAGTGTCGCTGTTCCAGCTGTTTTCCGACTCCCAGCGCAGGATGCAGATCTCAGCCAAGCAGACCTCATCCTCAAAATCTGGCAGCCGGCCTGCTCCTGAACCCAGCACTTCCCGGTAGGGAGCCTGCTGCTGGCTGACCAGCCAGGACTGCAGGGCCATCCCCTCCATCAGTTCCTGCTGCTTTTGCAGTTCTTCACCGGCTGGGCTGGCCTCCTGCCGGCGGACAAGTTCACCGCATTCCTGGATGGCCTTGCGCACCACCCGAAGCACTTCGGCGTAGGGAGCAGGCTGGACGATGTAGTCGGTCACATCCAGCGGGATGGCCTCCCGCGCATACTGAAAGTCGGGGTGGGCAGTCAGCAGGATGCAGCGGGTGGGCATCTTCTGCCCGCGTATCCAGCGTATGAGGGAAAGGCCGTTCTCCATCGGCATCTCGATGTCGCAGAGCATGATGTCCACTGTGTTCTTTTGCAGGATGGCGCGTGCCTCCAGTGCGTTGAGGGCAATGAACACTTCAGAAAAGCCCTCAGCTTTCCAGTCAATGCCAAAGCACAGCCCCTGTGCCACATAAATCTGATCATCCACGATCAGCAGTTTCATCTTGTAAGCTCTCCCCTTTCTCATCTGGTATAAACAGATCGACGCAGGCACCGCAGTATTCGTCGTCCTCCATACCGTTATAAAAGGCGATGTGGAAGGCCTCGCCGTACAGTTCCCGGCAGCGGCGGACGAGATTGCTCATCCCCACATGGCCCTCCCCGCCGGCACCGCTTTCCAGGTGGTTGAAGCGATCGAGCCATTCAGGTGCAAAGCCGCTGCCGTTGTCCCGTACGCTGGTGTTGAGCAGCGGCGCACCCTCCTCTCCTTCCAGCAAACAGGCGGTAAGAAGGATCTTGAGGGGACGGTCCTGCCGGATAGAGTATTTGATGCAATTCTCCACCAGAGAGAGGAGCGTCACTGGCGGGATGGTCTTTTCACGCAGCTCAGGCTCCACCTCGACGCTGCACTGAATGGGATAGGTCGCATTCATCGAACTGAACAGGGCCACATAGTTCTGACACAGCTCCAGCTCTTTTCCCAGAGTGGTCAGTTGGGCGTGGTCCGAGAAGATATACCGCATATGGACCGACAGATAGCGGATGCTCTCCTGCATCTTTTCCGGGGTGCTGACCTGGGCCATCGCATAGAGGTTTTTCAGGCAATTCAGGTAAAAATGGGGCCGTATCTGGGAGCGAAGGTATTGAAGCTGTGCATCCCGGCGCTCAAGTTCCTTTTCATAGACCTTGACCTTCCACTCGGTGATTTGGGAGAGCAGGTTTTTCAGCGCCGCATTCATCTGCCGGAACTCCGCCCCGCTGTACACATGATCCAGCGCATCGGGCGTCAGGCTGCTGTTCTGCAGCCTTTCCATGGTGGCAGCCAGACGGGCCACCGGGCGGTAAAAGCCATTCCAGAGATAGACGACCCCCAGCACAAAGATCAGCAGGACGGTCGCCGCCAAGGCAATCAATAACAGCGGCAATGCACCGGTAGAACCGGTCGGCTGTGATGTGAAGCGTACCAGCGTCAGCCCATCCTCGCTGGCCTGCGCCACCAGATACCCATCCTGGAAAGCGGCTTGTCCCGGCGTATCGGACAGCTCAAAGGGCGTCTGCACGCCGAAGAGAGGCTGCCCTTCATAGTAGAGGACCGTCACTGCGTCCGCCCCCGCCGGGGCCGCCTCCAGCAGGCTCGACAGCGGGCAGGCCACGCAGCACAAGATCTGTTTATACTGTGCCACCCGCACATACAGCACCTCGTCCCCGGCCTGCACGCAGAACCAGCGGTCAGCGGGGTAATCCCCCTGCCGCAGCTCGGCCTGCAATGCCTGGCGGAAATTGCGTTCTTCCAGTAGGGCAAGCTCGTCCTTCAGATTGACACTCTGCCGCGCCGTCAGCATAAAGTCCAGCCCCCTGTGGTAGAGGACGACCAGGTATTCACCGCCGCTCATCCCGGCCATGGCGGCCAATTCGTTTTGCAGTGCATCGCTGGCAAGATAGAGCGCCTCTCGACTGGACTGCCCTGACAGATTCCGAAAGGCGTCGTTGGTGGCCGCCAGGTAGGATAGGTACTGCTCCATGCTTTCTTTGCGATTGTGGAATTCCTGCATATAGCTTTGCAGCGGTTCCTCAGCTTCCAGCAGCATCCGTTCTCGCAGGTCGCCTACCATCACCGAGCCGTACACCGCCAGCAGCAATGTGAATGCCGCCAGCAGCGCCAGCGTCAGCAACAGCAGTCGTCCACGGACGGTACCCTCCTGCCAGTCTTTGCGCATTTTTCGCTTCTCCCCTCTCTATGTTGATAAGGGCAGTATACCATATCTGGCAAAAGCGCTACAAGGTTGCATTTACAGCCTGGTATCCCACCGGTCGCAGAACACGTTGTCCTCGGCGGTTCCCTTAAATTCGCTTTTGCCGGTCAGTTTTTCGATGGCGGCACGGATATGGGCACGGTTCGGCGCATAGGCGTTGACGAAGGTGTGAATCTGGGGCAGGTCGATAAGGTGGTTGGTGTAGTTGAGGCTCATGCCGACGGTGGGC
>ERZ1643247.3906-NODE-3906-length-10130-cov-7.218958_pt1 | contig 10130 bp, 10 predicted proteins | sample MGYA00579264_ERZ1643247 | MGnify/ENA primary metagenome ERZ1643247 (study PRJEB29033, sample SAMEA4952262) | chicken gut metagenome | biome: Broiler Chicken; feature: Gastrointestinal Tract; material: Caecum | place: Ireland | collected 2018 | study: Broiler... | reverse complement strand
GATGGCGGAGGAATCCAACTAAGGCAGGTTTGGCAATCTCTCTTGGTATTTCGGCTGAGACATTGAGTCATTATATTGCCAATAAGGTTGCGGGACGGGAATATACGGATGCTAATCAAAGTACGGTATCTCGTGACGATTTCGACTTAATACAGGCCGCCGTGTCCGTAATACAAAGCTATTACGAGGGTAATTTGGGTAAAAATAGAAACAATTCCGGTTCTATATTTTGGCTCTTGAATGTTGGGGAAGAACGTTGGACAAATACCCAAACAATTAAAACGATTGGTGATGATAGCGTAAGTACTCCTGCGCTTACTCAAGAGGATATTAAGCAGATTGCGGAGCAGGTCAGCAAGGAGAGTACGGCCGATTTGTTGGACGGATTGCCAGATTGAAATTGTGTGAATTGTATAGAAAATATACTACATATCATTGCGGAATGGGCTTAAAATCGTCCCTTAAATTGTGTAAAAATTCAAGACAGTTTAATACCGTGAAAACAACGTAAATACGTGCTTTTTTAAGATGATAGAATTTTAACTATTCGTTAAATAAGAAATTTAGCGAATAGTTGAAGAGAACATAGACACAATTAAAAACAATTCAGACAATACAGGCGCATTAAACCGCTGCAATAAGCGGGCGTAATGAGCCCCCAAATCTCTCTATAGCACCCCATCCAGGGGTCTATAGGGGCGGTTCGAGGACGGCGGGTGACGTCCCAAAACAAAATTTAAACAAAAAAGGACACATGTCAGGAAAGGAGAATACAAAAATGTTATCGGATTTTGAAAGAGAAATGTGTAGGAATCACAAACGGATGCTGGACGCACAGCAGACATTCCAGGGACAGATGGCTATTAAACTAGCAAAAGCTCAATACAAAGATCAGGAGGAACGGGAACGCATTTTAAAAATTTATAGTGGCCAGGTGGAGCCGCCTGTATGGCCGAACCAACCAAAGGATGTTAATCCTATTTTGCAACGGTATACGAATAATTAAAGAGGAGACAACGATCATGGACAGAACGAATTTTGAGGAAATTTTACACGAGGTAAAAAAGTATCATCGAGATGCGGACGGCCTTTTTGCAGAGTATTATAAGAAGGTTGACCAGATGCGAAAAGAACTGCGGGATGATGTTTTCCAGCAGAAAATTAAGGATGATGTATATCCCTATTACAGCGGCACATTAATGGGGTGTCAGACGGTAGCAAAGTCAAATATCCATGCAATTTGTGAGAGCATCAAAGACGATTTGAAAAGCTGGACATTAAAGCCAATTAGGCCGGAAACCATGCAGATTTTAAGTTGTATTAACGATTTTAATATTCGGCTTACTAAGGACGAATTATCCATTCTTGAAGCAGACGTGAAGAGCAATATGTTTGCCGGAAAAATTTTTACTGAAATAGCCAAAAACAATGGATACCGGGTGCAAATGCCAGACGTTACAGCATACCTAAAAGCATTGAGAACGGCAGAGTCGGATGCGTGTGTCGCAATTGACGCTTATTGTGGTTCTTCACCAGATTTTATAGGCCGCGATCTGCTGGACAAGCGCAGATTTAATGGTTCGCCTATTGGGGAATGGGAAGTATGGTATCGGATTTATGCCGCTGAATATGCAGAAAAACATAACTCTTTGGATGAGGCTGCGGGAATGTGGGAGCAGTCCAAAGTGTCTATAGCATACACGCTGACAGAGAAAGAACGTGCTCGTCTTAAAGATATAATTGACGATATCGGGAAATTAGATGGAACGGAGAAAACAGAAAAAATAAAAAGGTTATTGGGATCAGATTCAGATATTAACGACAAACTGCAGCTTATGGGAGATGATTACGAGGAGATTGCTGCACAGTATATGGTTGTCGGACAACAGGAAGCATCATATATAAAATAAAATCCGGGCATGGCGGTTCTTTTGCGTTTCTTCCTTTCTGTGTTTTGGACCGCCTGTAAGCCCCATTTAGGAGGACATGTATGGCAATCACACAATCAACTATTAAACAGATCAACAAAAATTATCATCGGCACTCAGACACGATACATAGTATGGATTTTTACAAAACCCCGAAAGAACTTAGGGTGGCCTATGGGGTAGATGCGGAAGCATTTAAAATTTATACCCAGCTCCCATATTGCCGGACGGATGAAGGGCAGATTTTGGTCAATGAGGCTCTTCCAGATTGGGAACTCATGCGTGATTTATTGTTAGCCTTAGACCGTTTGCCAGATAGTTTGTTGATCGATATTTATCGGATGGATAAGCATAGATGGGCAGAGGGAGAGCTTGACAAGATGGAGGGAGATACGAAAGATGAAATGTTACGTAAAATTTTGTATCGGCTTATACCTGAGATAACGTGGGCTCATTTTTTTCATAAAAATTAAATAAATAAGTTACCGGCTGTCATGGGAGGAGGATAGTCGCTGACCTCAAATAATTTTAGGAGGTATTATATGACGAGTGAACTTGACCAGTTACAAATAAGGATTACTGCAGATGCAAGTTCGGCATGTGATTCGTTGAATAAGTTGGTGGAAGAACTTAAAACACTTAAAAAGTCTTTAGCCGGTATAGGATATTCAGATTTAGGAGAATTGTCAAAATCATCAAAAAAGGCCGTATCAGATTTTGCTGCAGTTAATAAAAAAATAGAACAGACGGGAAGGAACCTTGCGGCAATATTTTCAAATGCTGGTCCTAAATGGGATATTTCTAAGTTAGAAAAAATAGGCATGCCTGGTTTGCAAAAGGGAATCGAGCAGACAACCAAAAAGCTTGATAAATTGGCGAACCGCGAAGAAATGCTTAAGCTTACAGGACGGAACGCAGGGGCCGGATGGGAGTCTGTACAGTATCGTATTTCAGCCGCATTAAATCAACTGGCAGCCTACCAGCAGGCATTGCAAAATTTAAACAGTCTGAAGATTGATATTCCGATTAGCATGCCGGAGAGCACGCCGGGAGCACCGGAAACTGAGAGAAGAACAACAACGTCAGACAGTAGCATGAATTATGATTCATCGGCTATGGCAGCTGTTTTTCCAGAGTTTTCAGGAATCCAGAACTTCGGCGAGGCGGTGGAACAATTAGGCAGCCAGGCCGGACTTGTTATGAACGGTTTTATCGAACAGGTTACACTGGCAGATAATGAACTCGATAAGGCAGGGCAATCAGCAAAAAATTTAGATGATAACATTGGGCTTATTGACACATCTGGATTAGAACGTATCCGAAACACATTGTCACAGATTGTTGATGAGCGACTAGGCCAGTTGAATTCGGGGTTCCAATCAGCGGTTCAGCGTATATCTAGTATTAATTTTAAAGATTGGCATACTTGGGCAGGACTAATTGGCAAAATACCGGCGAGGATAGGCAAGATGGTCTCCGCGGCAGAAGGCATAACTAAGATTGGCGAAAAAATAAAAAGTGTATTCAGCCGGATATCAGAAACTATAAAAAATTTTGGTTCCGGAATATCAAATGCAGTAAAAAAAGTAAAAGAATTTGGCAAAAAATCGGATAAAGCCAGTAAAGGCAATACGTTTGGATTTGGTAATGCGATAGGGATGTCCGTTGCATTTTCGGCAGTCTACAGCGCTATTAATGCTATACAAGAGGCAATAAGAGCGGGGAGCGGGAATCTGGCTCAATATTCCTCTTCGTTTAATAGCAGTATATCCGGGATGATGTCCGGCCTGACTCAGCTCAAAAATGCTTTTGCGGTAGCTTTTTCGCCAATTGTGGAGATTGTAGCTCCCGCAATTACAACATTTATTAATTTGTTGAGTCGTGCCTTAAATTTAGTTGGAGCATTTTTCAGCGCATTAACAGGAAAGAGTATGGCCACCCAAGCGGTTTCTGTAACAGAGGATTATGCGGCAAGTGTGTCCGGCGTAGGAAATGCTGCTGATGAAAGCAAGAAAAAGCTGTCGAATTTATTAGGAATTGATGAACTTAATGTTTTAAATCAGGAAGAGCCAGCGTCTAATGGAGGTTCGGGTGGTGGCGGTGGGGTACCGGCCACAGATATGTTTGAAACTGTTTCCATCCCAGACAGTATTATGGGGGCAGCGAATGAACTGAAAACAATTCTGGGCGGGATATTCCAGCCGTTTCGGAATGCCTGGGAGTCCGCGGGTTCTATGGTAATCCAATCTGCCTCAAACGCGTTATCAAACATTGGGAATTTAGCTCAAAGCATTGGGCAAAGCTTATATGATGTCTGGACGAATGGTTCCGGAGAAACGGCATTAACGTCTATATTGAATATTATATCGAATATTTTTGATATAGCCGGAGGGTTGGCTGAGCGGCTTCGGATAGCGTGGGATGCTGCGGGTACAGGAACCAGTATTATACAATCAGTTTTTGATATTTTTAATTCTGTATTGTCCACATTGGACCGCATAACAGAGCAAACGGCCATATGGGTACAGTCTTTAGATTTTACTCCATTGTTAACATCAGTGTTGACATTGCTCGAAGCATTAGAGCCATTTACAGATACAATAGGAGAAGGACTTGAATGGTTTTGGACAAATGTGCTTTTGCCAATAGCCGGATGGACGTTGCAAGAAGCCGTTCCCGCATTTCTGGATATGCTTGCTTCTGGCGTAACAGCGCTCAATGATTTACTTATTACATTTCAACCACTTGGACAATGGCTGTGGGACAATTTTTTATTACCAGTAGGCCAATGGGCAGGCGATACAGTAATAGAGGCTCTTGGATTGGTAACGGAGCAGCTGCAGAAGTTCTCTGACTGGATTGAGGGTAATCAGGGCATAAACAATTTAGTCGATTTGCTGGACAAGTTAAAGATAAACGCAGAAAATCTTGGAGAAAACATTCAAGAATTGCTGACTCCGGCATTTGAATTTATGATGGAAACCGTAATTCCTGGAGTACAATCTGCCTTCCAAAGATTAATCGATATATTAACGCCCTTTGGTGAATTCCTGAGCCAAGTTTTCACCAGTATATGGCAGGACATGATTAAGCCCGCCCTCACGTATGTTGGAGAAACTGTAGTACCGACTGTAACAGAAACATTTGAAAATCTTTGGAATAAAGTGCTGGTTCCTCTTGCCAACTTTCTTGATTCTGTGTTGACCCCAGTTATAGAGGTTGTCTCCGACGTCCTTACTTTTTTATGGCAAAATGTCGGGGTCCCGTTTGCTGAATTTATTGGAGCCGTTTTTGCAGCAAAATTTGAACTATTAGCAACTTTATTCAATACGGTTGTTATTCCTGTTGTACAAGGGGTTATCGACATCTTCAGCTTTTTATGGAATGACGTATTTGTTCCGATAGCAACCTATTTGGGAGATACATTCGGGCCGCTGTTTGAGACAGTGTTTAACACCATTAAAAATATCATTGAGGACGCAAAGGCAACCTTCCGAGCACTAATAGACTTTATTAACAATGTTTTTAAAGGCGATTGGGAAGGTGCATGGAATAGCGTAAAGGATGTGTTTAAGGGAATCCTTAATGGACTGGTTGATATTGCCGAAGGCTGCTTCAATTTTATCATTCGTGGAATCAACAAATTGTTGGACGGAATACAAAGTGTAGCAGACACGGTTGGTGATGTAATCGGGTTGGATATTGATGTGCCTCATTTGAAAGAAATAGAGCTTGGGCGCTTTAGTACTGGCGGATTTCCGAAGGAAAATGGTCTTTTTATGGCAAACTCAACCGAAATCATAGGAAGATTCACAAACGGAAAAACAGCCGTTGCAAATAACAAGCAGATAATCAGCGGCATTTCAAGAGGAGTATCGTCCGCAGTCGAGAACGTACTATCCAAGTTTACTATTACTGCAAATCTGGAAATACCCAGTGTACAAGTTGCAGGAATGCCAAGCCTGTACTCTATGGATAGTTATTATAGAGACCGTGCCCTTGGCTATCAGATGGATTATGGCACGAATGCTCCTCTGGATAATGGTTTAAAAGAAGTGATTCGCAATGAGCTAATCCCGCTTATCAGAACCATGGGAGACACCAGAGACGAACTTCTCCAGACCATCGCCGATAAAGACACGAATACATATATTGACGGAAGAAAGGTAAACCGCATATTAAATAACCAGCAATCCCGCTCTGGGTATTCCATAAGAAAATAAGATTCAAATCTCAGGCCGCCATTGTGCGGCCTTTTTCTATTTAATCTTATATTATATACCATTTGTATACAGAACGTGTTATAATGGCAACATAATACGCAAGAGGGAGGGGAAAGTGATGGCAAAGACCGTAAAATGTCCAAGGTGGGGGTGTAATGGCATCGGAATACCAGTTGATACCAAAAAGAAGTTTTCATTAACCAAGGCTGCCGCTGGAAATATTGTTGGCGGATTTTTGGGCCCAGCTGGGGCCATAGCCGGAACAATGATGGGAGTGAACGGGAAAAACGGAAAAACAAAATTTGTTTGCTCTAAGTGCGGCAAAGTTTTTGAAAAGAAAATATAGCGGAATACAGAAAGTTGATTTCCGTTTTTATAAACACCAAAGAGGAAAATAATATGGGGTTGTTTCTTAGAGGTATGATTTGCTATAATCCCCATTGCTTTTTTAAGTCATTCAGCACAGCCATTGCCCGGGTGGTATCTTTTCCGGGATTCGCGTCCGGATGCAATGCCTTAGCAGCTGCCCGATAGATGGCTTTTAATGCCTCTTGCTTGTCAGATTGTTCCACTGAAGATTGCACATATTGATTGTAGTTACTATAAAAATTTTCTTGATAACTACGGCTTTTCTGATAGTATTCTTCTGATTGGCGGCGCTGCTTCTGAAATTGATCTAAAAGATCGGGATTGCGAAGCGTACCAAATACATCATAACATTTATCATACTCGTTACCAGTAAAACCGTATTTTTTATTCCATTTTTCTTTATTTTTCCTGTACTCAGCTATAATCTGGTCGATTTTGATATGCGTCTTATATTCTTCGGTTTCCTGAAATTCGGCCTGTATGGTATTTTGTAACGGCTCTATTTTTTTCGCAATTAAATCGTACAGGACATCTGGATTGCAACCTAAAGCTGCGGCAGTCGACTGTATTTTAGTATCGCCCCAATCATATAAGCTGAAAATGCCAGTTGCTAAATCATAATAATTCACTGTGCAGATGGAGAATTGCTTCTTCTTGACGTGTCCTTCTTCTCTATAAGATTGATGGATACTGATTTTATACGCCTTTTTGATGGGCCGGTCAAACTTGCCTTTGGTTGTATAATAGTAGTGGCTTTCATCTTGATTCATGATTGTCATTTGCAGATATTCAACTTTTAATTCTCTGGCATAGCCGCCCTTATCTGGCTTTTTAGTTGGAATTTCTTGGATTACGCAATACATGTATAACCTCCTGTGGTTACTATAAAAAAGTATGTAGTAACTACATTTTAGAGAATTTATCTGGAAGTGTCAATATGTAGAGAATGTGTGGCAGACCTTAAAAATACATGCTATACTTGTAATGTTACCGCCTCCAATCTGGTAGCAGAAAGGAGGTGTATCGCTTTGGAGTTTCTGTTATCCTTTATTGTCGCTGTTGCGGCTGGTGTAGCTTGCCACTACATCATCAAATGGTTGGATAGCGACGAATAGCCGGTAACCAGCCTGTAGATGCCTGACTACTTAAAACAGGAAGAAAGCCCGGGAGGCGCAATCTCCCGGGCTTTCGCTTTGTATCGCTTGGATACTGTTATCCTTTTGCCTACTGGCATTATAGCATATGCAGAATTTAAATGCAAGATTCGTTTTCATTTCACATTCGGCTGCACCAAATGGAATTTTTCTTTTAAAGCGTCCTGTAAAATTTGAGAAAAGTTCGCATTTCTTTCAAGCGCAGCGGCGTTCAGCCATGCAGGAAGTGTTACGGTTCTGTTTATAGAGCGATTGACCTGTGCCATACGGATAGAGGGCATATATACATCAACAAGTACAGCACGCTCGTTTTCTTCTGTATGGATATCGGACAAGGGCGTGGGCGCAGGAATATCTTCTTTATCCTCTTCAAGACCATATAAAACACAGCCAAGAAGTTCACGGGCAGAGATAAGAGCATCATCTTCATTTTCTCCGCTTGTGGCAACATCTAAATCGGGGAAAGTAACAGCAATTTCCTGTCCTGGTTCATAGGTAAATACCGCTGGATAAAAATAACGTTCAACTTTTTTCACGGAATTACACCTCCTATATCATTACCAAGGGAGCGCCGGGGCTACCTAAATAGTAGCCCTGACTGCCGTTCGATACTATCAAGCGTTTTTCGGGGAATGTCTTTGTCAGGATGTTTTATTGTTACACGCCCTTTTTTGGTTGGATGCTTAAATTGATGGTGACTTCCCACGCAATTTACTTCATACCACCCATCAGCTTTCAGTATCTTTAGGACCTCCCTTGATGAATAACTTTTCATGTAGTAGTTCCTCCTGACAATTACAATATAACACATACAAAAATATTTGTCAATAACTACAACACATATTATTATATTTGTTGGGGAGACACATACTTGTCTTATGTATCTGATGAGGATATGTCATCCTGGAAAAGAGAATAGTGGGTCAGGGTGCTGGAATCTCCCGGCAGGGGTGTTGCAATTTTGTTATACCCTGAAATCACTGGAAGCCAGTTACATCTTGTCTCTGTCGCGTCCATAACCGTATGCAGTACCTGATTTGTCTTTGCATTCTCAAATCATGAACTTCATGAAATGCCCATATTATCCCCACATGTGGGGAAGTGGTTGCGATGTCGCAAATACCTGAGATGTCCGTTTTTCGGACTTCTGGGACATAGGCGGGAGAGTATCTAAGTTAAACTTAGAGTTATGCTTGCCCTAATCAGGCAATTATTCGTCATCATCGGGTTCGGGTTCTTGGTATTCAGGGATTTTGGATAGTATCTCTATTTGCTCAACAGCTTTTTTTTGCCCATCTTCGTTTAAGGTATTGAAAATCTCAACTAATTTCTGATAATATCTTTCTTCATCAATTAAATAGGGTTCCCATGCATTGGCAACAGATGTACTTATTTCTTCTATATCAACATGGAAAAGCTGCGCAATGCGAAATAGTGTTTCATATGGAATAGTTCTTTTGTTTTCTTCAATTTTTTTAAGAAGAATTTTTGACGTTTTTGTTTTTTGAGATAATTCCTCTAAAGATAAATGAAGTGACTTGCGCAATTCTTTAATTTTTTCTCCCGTTGACATTGGCGGGTTCAATGAATTGATTTGCTTGCTATATTCGTCACTTTTATTAAAATAGTTGTCTGCGAGTTTGTTTGATTTATCGATATAATTTTCATCAGTTTTAGATAATTTTTTCATTTCGTCAATATATTCATTATAAGCATCCTCCATGCGCTTTTTTAGCTGTGAAACCCTTTTAGAAGTATTGATAGTTTCCCAGTCATCTCCAACAAGCTCTAATACAGAAATCTTAAGAGCAGAAGCAATTTTTTGTAATGTTTCAACTTTAGGCACACGATCTCCAGATTCATATTTCCTGATAGAAATTGTAGATATCCCTGCAATACTGGCTAATTCATTTTGGGTGAGACCGTTTTTCATCCTATATAATTTTATTCGACTTCCAACAATCATTTTAATTCTCTCCAAAAAAGTATTGACATCAAAAGAATTATAGATTAGAATCTAAATACATTCAAGCGATACAAAATAAAATATTTGTATCCATTATATGTATCTATATGGAGGTGATTACTTGAAAGCGGATATCAAGAAACTCAAGCTTTGCATGGCTAATAAGTGCATGAATACTGAGGATTTATGTAAAGCAACTAAGATGCCAAGACCGACGGTTAATAATGTTATAAGTTGCCGTTCTGTCCGACCGGCAACAATAGGGCGAATAGCTAAGGCCCTTGGTGTGGATGTTAAAGAAATTTTATCAGAGGAGGACTAAGATTATGAAACCATTACCAGAAGTCAGCGGTTTTCGCCAATCTGGCGAGAAAATCAATGAAGGAGGTGTATTTGTATGCGCTAAATGTAATGCAAAACAGACTGTTAAGCCGGGAAGATATCTTCCAAAATGCAGTCGTTGTAAAGAATATGGGTACTGGTATCAAAT